>Ga0114972_10000685_pt1 | contig 25174 bp, 19 predicted proteins | sample M_140807_EF_Meta_FD_87354 | JGI IMG/M metagenome (GOLD analysis project Ga0114972, IMG submission 87354) | Freshwater microbial communities from Lake Montjoie, Canada to study carbon cycling - M_140807_EF_MetaG | ecosystem: Environmental > Aquatic > Freshwater > Lake | place: Lake Montjoie...
ATAATTTGCTCAAATTTTAACTTGAATGAGGCGAATAGCCAGCTCTATTTAACGAATTCAAGCTGAAATTTGAGCAAATTAGCTCGGTTTGCAGCCGAAAATACTAATTGATGACACGCCCTAGGGTCTTGGACAAAAAAAATAGTGTTGCTCTGATTAGTTGGGCCAAGGCCCAACCTACCATTAAATAGAGATGCAGCCCTAGTTAAGTAGGGCTGCGGTATGAATATATTGTGAGATTATTCAAATATTGCAGAGGCTACACAAGAGTAGTCATTTTCTTTTAATATTGTCGGTGCAGGCGTGAACATTCTAGGGTCGCATTTAACGTTTTCAGCATTATGTCGCTGAATTGCTTGCTCACTAAGCGTTGCAGTAACATTATCGTCAAGTGAGTTAGACCTCGTTGAGCATGCACTTGGTGAGCCACTAGGTGTAGAATCAGTATCGTCAAATGAGCTTACTGAATACTGTTCTGAGCGCATATCTGCAGCGGAAGTCACTGAGATAGTACTACAGATTTGCATAAAATCTGATACCAAATTAGCGAATCCTTGATCTTGATCATAGTCAGCATCATGGAGGTCGTACATTAGTTGCTCTAATGTCAATAATGCGGACCAAGTCGGCTCGCGTATAAACTTGATTATTGTGGTATAAATAAGATGATCATAATTGCGTTTCTCATATTTATTTAAAAATTCTTCGCAAGCTTGCTCAGTAATATGTGGAATATAATGTTTCCGCACCGCTTGATAAGCGCCAGAATACTCTTCTCTCATCAGTGCACGAGTCTCTTTAACCATGCTTTCCCGTCTGAATTGAGGGTGGGTATGGATATGCTGATATAATTCATCGAAATTATCTAAATTTCTGGTTTTGAGAAAGGTACTATATTTATCAGCAAGTGCTTTCAAGAAGATTGCTTTTTTATCGGCATCATCTTGTCGTGCCTGTACTGATATATAAGTATCCAATAACTTCATTTCTTTCTTAGAGGTGTTTTTTTCATTTTCCAAGCGTTCGACCATATCGGGGTGCAAATTTTCAAGTTGAGACAGAATACCGTCTAAGGCCTGCGTTTGCATCGGCAGATCTCTTTGACTTGCTTCGTGTTGAAGCTGACAAGTAAGACGATAGATGTCTACTAGATTGCTAACTGTTTTGGTTTTATCATAGTTACTGTAGGCAGTAATTAATGAAGGATTTTCTAGATTGCAAACACATTTAGACAAATTGTTTGAATTTGCCGCTTTTAAGTCCTGAGGTGGCTTAGTCGCATAATTTTCAAACCATTGTTGCTCAAAGGAAACTTCAAGTTCAGAGTGAAGTTGCTCAAATTCCGCTTGTTTTTTCCTTGATTCTGCAGTTTTTTCCTTAATCAGATCTTGAAAAGTCATATAGTCCATCAGTTTTAATAAAAATGCTGGGAATACGTTTTCAATGATAAAGTCCATCCAGGTTCTTTGACTTTTCAACGTTGTTTCTATTTCATTTGTGACTTTAGCAACATTTCGGAGTAAGTTGAGCGAATGCTTCAGATAAGGCTTGGTCAGCTCATCTGCGGCTACCAATTTGCGGTTATCCTGTTCAAACACCTGATTTTCAGTTGGAATATCTAGCTCTAATGAATGCATATATTTAAAAAACGCAGTATCGCGTTCTCGACATAGGCGTGATAGTTCTTCTTGGGTTGGAATATCTTGTGATACCACAGGCTTCACAGCTATTTTTTTTTCAGGCACGGGCGTCGATGGTGCTGCCGCGACGGTTTCTCCATAATATAAATAATTAGTCAATGAAGAAAAGGTGCTTGAAGCCATATTTAGTATGCTGCCTACCGCTTCCAATAATTCATCCTCCTCCCTGATGTTTCGAGCTAAATGAGCCAATTTTTCCCGATATTCATGAGATTGTTGCATTGCAGCAATATACCCTTGATAATGGGCTTGAACTGCTGTTGGAGTGCCTTGAACCTGCTCTTCAATGCTTATCGACATTTTATTGTTTGACATCACTATTTCCTTAGTAAATGTTCAACTATTGAAATTATACTACAATATGATAAAAAAAAGAACAGATTAATAAGGTTCTCGAAATTACGAGTTGGTAACGCGTAGCCATACCATTACCTATAAATCGAGCGTTATTTGAATTTAGCCATATAGCCAAATACAGGATCCCAGATCAATGTTTTGAGGGTCGAACAGGATTCAACCAAATCCAACAGTGTGGATTTAGAATGGGTGGCTAACACAATCATATTGGCGGAGTTGAGGACTGGGATGCAGAGACTTGCTTGGTGAAATACGGATTTTAACTGTTGTAAGACGTGAAATTCTTGCTGGATCCCCACCAAATTTAAGGCTAAAAACCCATGCGGTTCTAAACGCTGTTTACATTGATAGAAAAAATCTGGCGCAGCGCAGGTTTTAGGAAACCCTGTGTCAGAATAAAGATCGATTAATATATGCTGATAATTCGTCTGGGTTTGGGCGATGAATGTTTGAGCTTCTTGTTGCACAATAGTCAGGGCTTGGATGGTGTCAAGCCAGAAATACTGCTTAGCAAGGGCAATGACTTCTGCACTGGCCTCCACTGCAGTCAATAGAGCGGGGGGGATATGAGAGGCAGTTAGATGAATTACTGCGCCGCCTCCCAACCCTAGTAAACAAACCGGACCTGGCTGAGCACGCACAGCTAATGTAAAAGGCACAAGATAAGGCATAACCGCTTTATGCGGATGGCGGCGATGGACTAAAGTCTGGATACATGCATCGTCTTGAAAAACAAGCCAGCGGTAGCTTAAGTTTTGCTGAATAACAGCGCATTCAGAACGATAGAGATCATAGCCCGCAAGGGTTTGGAAAAAAGTACTCATAGGCCAAGCATAGCAGTTTATTCATAGAAAATGTATGGTAATATTGATGCAAATCAGAGAGAGCTAAATTTGAAATCACCAGCATTCCAAACAGCATTATCCGTGGCGCATCCTGAATGGCGACCAGGCATAGAGCAAGCCTTGACGACTATGGATCCAGATTATTTGCAGAGTATAGCGGAGTCTAAACAATGGTTGCCCGGCTTGCCGCATTTGTTCGCTGCATTTTCTCAGCCGTTTAATTCGGTGCGATACGTATTGTTAGGCGAGTCTCCCTATCCCAGAAAACAATCTGCCAATGGCTATGCTTTTTGGGATGCGGCAGTGGGGGAACTGTGGTCTGATAGCGGGTTAAATAAAACAGTTAATCGTGCAACATCCTTACGCAATTTATTGAAAATGCTTATGTATGCGCGTAAAGATTTACAAGAAGACTTCTCGCAATCGGCTATTGCTAGAGTAGATAAAACCAATTATGTGCGGACTCTGGCTGAGCTATTTCAAGCTTTGTTAGGAAATGGGTTTTTGTTATTAAATGCTTCTTTGGTCTACGAACCAAAACGTGTGACGTATCATGCGAAGCATTGGCGCCCATTTATGGCCAGTATTTTCCAATATCTGCATCAAGCTGATCCGAATATCAACTTGATTTTATTAGGTAATATTGCGCAGCAAATAGCGCCCACTGATTTGTTTCCTTGTTTTTTAGCGGAGCACCCTTACGTGATTAGTTTTATTCGCAATCCCGATGTGGTGTCTTTTTTTCAACCTTTCAATTTATTGGTCAAGCACAAATGACACACACAACCGTAGATGCAGAAGAAGTAGCAAAATTTGCGCGTCACGCAGCAGAATGGTGGCAGTCTGATGGGGCGTTTCGCACATTACATGATATCAATCCGGTACGTTTGGATTATATTGAGCAGCATGTTGGCTTGCGCGATCAACGTATTCTAGATATTGGATGCGGCGGGGGCATATTATGCGAAGGAATGGCCAAGCGAGGGGGCCGCGTGACGGGTTTGGATGTGGAGCCGGATGCGATTGCTGCGGCTAAGGCGCATTCGAAAGCTGGGCATTTGAATATCGACTATGTCTGTCAACCTTTAGAAACTTGGGTTGCTACGCCTTTTCCAATTATTACCTGTTTAGAAATGTTAGAACATGTCGCTGATCCACAAATGATTTTGAACGAAGCTGCGAGATTATTGGCCCCAGGGGGATATTTATTTCTCTCGACTATCAATCGAAGTACTATCGCTTATGCCAAAGTGGTGTTGGCTGCAGAGTATGTCTTAGGATTGCTACCTAGGCGAACGCACGACTATCAAAGATTTATCAAACCTAGTGAATTGGCGTCGATGGCAAGAGCTGCAGATTTGGAGGTTTTGGATCTGGCGGGTCTGGCATATTCTCCTATGACCAGAACCGCTTCCATAGTGACGTCGTTAACCGATAATTATTTGCTGGTGGCTCGTTCCGCACAATAACGCTCTTGATAGCGTTTTTGTGCATATATTGCTTGTTCGGCAGTGACTGTGCCATTCGGCTGACCATATAAATCAATCCGTTCAGCATCTGGTTTCTGCGCGGATAAATAAGCTTTGGATACTGTGTAATAATTAAGTGCTTCACGTAGGAGTTTTTTACTGCAAGGAGGCGAGTCAAGGCGTTCATACACATCGATGATATCTTCTAAGATACCAAGTTTGAGAGGTTGAACCAAATGTGGCTTTTGAAAAAAAGCTTTGGGAAACTGCTCAATAAGCCAGCTCACGACCATCTGTTTTTCGGTTTTTATAGCCATAGTCTCGAGTATTTAAAAATTTATCTCCCAAAATTATCATAAGGCGTCATTTGTAACAACAACTTTTAGCGCAAACTTTGGTAATTGTTTACCGCTTATGTTATGGGATCTCCAATATAAAGCACCGCTCGTTATGTTTGACTTGACGTGTGATCACCGGTTAATTGATTTTTAAATTTGCAGTTAGAGCAATTTTGTCCTAAATTTATAGGTATTAGGTAGTCCAACCTACAGGATGAAATGATGAAAAAAATCGCGCTGGGTATCAGCTTGTCGTTGATGACTGCAATAAGTTTTTCTGAAGGTGTTCCGTTAGAAGATTTCTACCAGGAGTCGAGTCGTCTACAAAAAGATATGGTTTCTTCTGCTGAGCAAAAGGCTGGCAAGATCATCGCTTATTTACCTGGCTGGAGTACGCCTCCTGCGGCAGTTGATTTGGCCGCAGCGGGATATACGCATGTGATTGTAGCGTTTGGCGTATTTAGCACGGTGACACCTGGACAAATTATTTCTGCATTCGATTCTGTATCGCCAGCTTATATCCAATCGTTACAAACGGCAGGGATCAAAGTATTGCTATCATTAGGCGGCGCGTCGACAAACATTGTGAATACGACGGTAGATTTTCATTCCGTACTGGCTAAAGTTTCCGATCCACAATGTTTTACCGAGGAATTTGTCAGTTCAGTTGAGGATATGCTGACGCAATATGGTTTTGATGGTGTAGATATTGATATTGAGCATGGCTTGATTGGTGCAGGGAGTTTTATCAATCCTACTGGAGATATTGCAGTTTTGGCCAACATTTTGCAAACCCTGCATAACAAACACCCTGATATTATACTGAGTCTAGCACCACAAATGAGCAATATTTCTGCAACACAAGGTTTTGGTGACACGTGGGGAAATTATGCTTCTTTGGTTATGCAAACGGCACCGATTTTATCTTGGGTGGGCATTCAACTATACAATTCTGGGTGTTGTCTTGGGATTAATAATATTTGTTACGGCTTTGATCCACGTCATCCTGAAAAATATGTGGATACCTATGTGGCGATGGCTACCAATTTACTCGAGGATTGGCCTGCAAAAGACAGTGCAGATCGGGCAACAGGTTTTCAACCCTACGTGAGTTATTTGAAATCATCTCAAATTGTTTTAGGGTTTCCCGCGATTGATAAAAATGGCGTAACCGATAACGCTGTGCCAGTGGCTGATATGCCTGCTGTAAAACGCAGTATGAATTGTTTGCGGACTGCCACAGTCAGTAGTGCTGGTTGTAATGAATATACCGCTCCAAGAGCTTACCCTGATATTGGAGGGGTATTTGAATGGCAAGTCACCTACGACCAAAGCAATAATTACTACTTTGCCAAATCGTTAAAGAATTGTGTTATGTCAGGAAATTGTGAGTAGATTGGTATATGCCGAGCTGTCACCGTTAGGTCACGGCTCGGAAAATAATGGACGTTTACGCGATATGCGCATAACGCGAGTGTTTGAGGTAATTCCTATCTGGGTAATAGGCAAAAAGCACTGAACCACCTTTTAATAAATTAATCACGGGTTTAGCCAATTTTTGACTAATAGAAGGACATCCCCAGCTACGGCCAGCACGTCCGGATTTGCGGATAAAATTGGGATCCACATACCAAGCACCATGCATGACTACGCGTCGATCATAAGCATTGTCATTAAAGCCTTTTTCTAGCCCTTTTAAATTCAAAGAGAGACCGTTCGAGCCTGAATAAGTACTTTGAGTTACATAGGCTCCCAGGCTACTGGCTTTGCTGGAATCTTGGTTAGAAAAATGATGTGGCGTAGTATCTCCTGAGTTGACGCCATGCGCTACATAGGTGTTATATAATAAGCGATTACGGTGCAAATCAAAAATCCACAGCCTTTGTTTGGAAGAGGGCAGTGAATAGTCAATAACAGCTAAAAGAGGTTTTTTAGCGATACCCGTGATCTGAGCCTTCTTATACGCTGCTAAAGCAAGTTTCAACACAGAACGATTCAATTGGGGTGCTGCACGGCTTAAAGAATTGGTTTTGGTATTAAGATTAAACGAAGTCGCAAAACTAGTAGAGTTCGTTATGAAATTTCCTATTAGGAAAACGAGTACAAATAACGTGATATAAGTTCGCATAATGCTCCATTTTTCTTTTAAATAACAAGCAATTATACCAAAAAAAGAGTGCAATGTAAAATCTAGGCGCTTTCAAAGCGAGTCGATCTTGACTTGCACAGTGTGATTTCAAGAGATTTTAGGCTATACTTCGGCCATTATTTTTACCACTGCTGAGACTATATATTATGCTGGAAAATCGTCAACTTATCGCTCCTCAAGGATTACGTGCTCAAATAGACCATGCGTACCGGGCTCCGGAGCACCAAATGGTGCAAGATTTGCTGAAAGCTGCGCAATTAGACCCTAAACTGAATGGTGCTATTCGGAATGCAGCAATCAGTTTGGTAGAAGCGGTACGAGCTGGACGTAAAAAGAATGTGGGGATAGATTCGTTTTTAACGGAATACTCTTTGTCAAGCGAAGAGGGGATTGCTTTGATGTGTCTAGCCGAAGCTTTATTGCGTGTGCCGGATGATCCTACGATTAATGGTTTGATCAAAGATAAAATTAGTTCGGTAGATTGGAAATCCCATCAAGGCCAGAGTGATTCATTTTTTATCAATGCGACGACTTGGGCGCTTATGTTGACCGGCTCGGTATTAGCCCCAGAAAAAGCCAGTACACGTTTGAATCAAGCGGTTATGACCGTCTTGAACCGTTCTGGAGAAGGCGTGGTTCGTGTTGCGGTTGAAAAAGGCATGCGTATCATGAGTAAGCAATTCGTTATGGGGCGTACCATTAAAGAAGCCCTCAAACGAGCTAAGAAAAAGGAAGAGCAAGGCTACCGGTATTCCTACGATATGCTGGGTGAAGCTGCGTTGACTCATCATGACGCAGAACGTTATTTTAACGCCTATGCAGCGGCTATTGAAGCGATTGGTATCGAAGCCACAGACATTGGCAATATGGTGGCTAAGCCTGGTATTTCTATTAAATTATCTGCGTTGCACCCGCGTTATCAGGAAGCGCATCGTGAGAGGGTGTTGGAAGAGTTGGGACCTAAATTGTTGGCGTTGTCTCAAATGGCCAAAAAACACGCTATTACTTTGACTATCGACGCTGAAGAGTCAGAGCGTCTTGATTTGTCTATGGACGTGATTGAGCGCGTGTTTGAAGATCCGAGTTTGGCAGGGTGGAATGGGTTTGGTCTTGCTGTGCAATCTTACCAAAAACGGGCGTTTTATTTATTGGATTGGTTGGCAGATTTGGCTCGGCGTAATCATCGCCGCATCATGGTGCGTTTGATCAAAGGTGCTTATTGGGATAGTGAAATCAAAAAAGCCCAAATGCAGGGTTTGAGTGATTATCCGGTTTTTACGCGTAAAGTGTTTACTGATTTGTCTTTTCAGGCTTGCGCAAAAAAAATATTGACGATGACTGATGTGATTTACCCGCAATTTGCTACGCATAACGCTTATTCTGTTGCGTTGATTATGAGTTTGGTGGGTGATTATCGTGATTTTGAGTTTCAATGTTTGCACGGTATGGGAACTGAATTATATGAGCAAATCGTGCCTGCAAATTGCTACAATATTCCGTGTCGGATTTATGCGCCGGTTGGCAGTCATGAAGATTTACTACCTTATTTGGTGCGTCGCTTATTAGAAAACGGGGCCAACTCTTCTTTTGTGAATCGAATTGTCGATGAATCAGCGCCCATTGCAGAGTTGGTTCAGGATCCCGTCCAAAAATCAGCAGATTTGCTGAGCAAGATTAATCAAAATATTCCTTTGCCGGCTAATATATTCTTACCTGACCGCTCGAATTCTATAGGCATTGATTTATCTAGCCGAAGTGTGCGCGCTAGCTTGCAAGCTGATTTGGCTGCTTTAGAGCCCTGGAATTGGCAAGCATCTCCTGTAATTGGTACGCAAACCTTACAAACAGGTACGTTTTCACCTGTTGAATCCCCCCAGATCAAACAAGCGATTGGGCAGTATTTGGCTGCTACCACGGAAGATCTTGAACATTCTTTGATTGAAGCCGAACGAGCTTTTGCAATCTGGAGCAAGACTTCGGTTGCAGAGCGCAGCATTTGCTTGTTGAAATTTGCTGATTTGTTAGAAGAAAATATGACTCAGTGTTTGGCCATACTTTGTATGGAAGCCGGTAAAACTTGGTCGGATGCGATAGGGGAAGTCCGCGAAGCTGTTGATTTTTGCCGTTATTATGCATCACAGGCGACCAAACTTTTGAGCGAACCCACGCATTTACGGGGTTATACCGGCGAAACGAATACGTTGACCCTGCATCCCCGCGGTACGATATTGTGTATCAGTCCTTGGAATTTTCCTTTGGCTATCTTCACGGGACAGATTGTGGCAGCCCTGATAACGGGAAATTGCGTGATTGCCAAGCCCGCTGAGCAAACCCCATTGATAGCGTTTCATGCGATACAGTGGATGCGAGAAGCAGGATTTCCTGCTGGTGTTATCCAGTTAGTAACCGGATCCGGTTCAAAAGTAGGTGCGGCTTTGGTGGCGGATAAACGCATCAAAGGCGTTATTTTTACGGGATCGACGCAAACAGCAAATCGCATTCATCAAACTTTGGCTGCCAGAGAAGAAATTATTCCTTTGATTGCTGAGACAGGTGGTCAAAATGCCATGATTGTTGATTCGTCAGCCCTATTAGAGCAAGTGACGATTGATGTGATGAATTCGGCATTTGGGTCGGCAGGTCAGCGTTGTTCTGCAATGCGAGTTTTGTTTGTGCAAGAAGATGTGTATCCGCGGATGAAAGAATTGTTACAAGGGGCCATGAGTGAATTGTGTATTGGTGATCCACGCTGGTTGACCACTGATGTTGGGCCGGTGATTGATGAAGATGCTTTGGCTGGGTTGCAAGCGCATGTCGCAACTTTGTCACAGACGCATGAGATCATTTATCAATGTACATTACCTCAGGCTTGTAGTGCTGGTTATTATATGCCACCCACTGCGATTGCGATTGAGCATATTAGTGTTTTAGAGAAAGAAGTCTTTGGTCCAGTGTTACATGTGATTCGTTATAAGCGGGATCAATTAGATGACGTGATCACGCAAATCAATCAAACTGGATATGGCTTAACCTTAGGAATTCATAGTCGTTTAAATTCAACTGTTGATTATATTCGTGAACGAGTGCACGTAGGCAATTGTTATGTTAATCGCAATATGATTGGTGCTGTGGTAGGTCTACAGCCGTTTGGAGGCGAAGGCTTATCAGGGACTGGTCCGAAAGCAGGGGGCCCATACTATTTGCAACGCATGTGTGTAGAGCGAACTGTGACGGTGGATACGACTGCGGCTGGCGGTAACGCGAGTTTAATGTCGATTCCTGATTAAGGAGTCTGTTTGCTTAAATCTAATAGTTAGAATGCCTGTATTTCGTGGAAAATTCACCCGAATGCAGGCATTCTGAATGTCAGAAAGTATCAATACTTGTCCAAAAATAAATTAGGGTATGTTGATTGACAATTCAGTTCTGAAAACGGTAATCATGCGCAAGGTTAGCCATTATCTCTTCTGATGGGACACCTGCAGCTAACGCAGCAGTAAATGTATCTGTTGTATCATCATTATGATAAATAGTGCTGCTAGAAGAAGGCCTTCTAGAAGAGGTAGTGCGACGAGAGAACATGCTGTTAGGCGATAAGGTTGATGGAGGGCCAACAAACGAAGGTCCCTTCTGTTTTTTCAGAGGTTGTGGCATTTCTTCTTCTGTCTTTGCTTTAATTTTTGCGGGTGCTTGGGTTTTTTGCAAAGCTGCCTTTTTACACTCTTCCAAGGTTGGATCTAAAAACGCCTCCATTGCTTCACATAATTCCAAACTTAAACCATTTCCATGGTTTTGGCTGTACGCATAAAACACGTATTTGGTTGGATAAGATGCCCCATGACTTGCTCGATAGTTTGGACTGCCTTTTTTCTCGGTATTAGGATACGTGCTCGAATTAAAAAATGGATCACGATCCAACGGATCTAGTGCCTCGTCACGATTCTCCAGAATTCTCATAAATGTGTCGGTTTGATAGACCGCGGTTTTTCCTGTTACTGCATAGACTGCGGTTCTTCCAGGCTCTGCCGCTTCAAAGGTGCCATCATCTTTCTTTATATAGACTGGGGCGGTATATCTTTTTTCGACTATCGAAAAATCTTCTGGTCGCCCACTATGTATGTCTTCCATCGAAACTGGACAAGTTGCGTAGAGAGAAAGACGCAAAGCAACTTTTCTATAATTTTCGTAACATTGTCGCTGTTTTGCGGAAGAGAGGGTTTCTTGATAAGCTGCTGCCAAACTTTGTGCTTCTTGCAGCGCGCACTCGTAAGCCTCTTTTCGGAGGCCAGCTACTATTTCTTCGTTAAATGTTGGAAGACCTTCTCTGAGCCTATCTTCTCTGAGCCTATCAAACTGTTTTTTATACAATGCTGCGTCATCAATGATGGCTTCTTTAGGGAAGCTAGTTAATACATCCATGTATCGAGTGGCGAGTTCATCTATACCTACTTGCAAACTATTATCGGCAGCAGCCACGTTGGGTCGTAGCTCTAATTCATTCCTCGCGCGGTGTGTATTAGGTTCAAGTAGTACTCGCAATCTTGCAATGCCCCTTCTGGGATTCGATAAGATTGTGATTAAGGAGAGGTCCGCCCTGTCCGGAATTTGTGAATCTCTCACTAATATATACTCAAAGGCGCAGATTGTGGTGGTTACGTGAAGTAATGGGCCAGATAGCAACAAAGGCAGTGCATTAAAAAATAGGTATACATGTGGAAATGCAAATATTGATATAAGAGGAATAGCTATGATTATTGTTAAATAAGTAAATCTCCGCAGTTGATAGTGGGTATTCGCATTCATTAGGTGTGAAACAAGGTATTTTACTAAGGATCTTGTTGCGATAAAAGTGATTCCGACGTAACTGCTAAACAAAAGAATGCTTATGTCTGGGAACCATAGGAGGTAAGTTAGAGAAGCGATCAGAATAGCAAGAACTAATGGTCTTGCAACGCGAGTTATATAACGAACTAAAAGCATTCCTCTAAACCTTGTAGGGACTCAAAGTGGGGTAATTGTAACACTTTGCTTTTAATAGTCAATTAATATATTAATTGAGCATAGTTTTTGGGGGGTATTCTGCCACTCCGACCTAAGTGGAAATGACAGAATAGGTGCAATATCGATTTTACAGATTTCGCAATACGTACTGCAAAATACCGCCGTGTTTGTAATATTCCAATTCATTTCCGGTGTCAATCCGACATAATACCTGAATGGTTTGTTGCTCGCCCTGTGAGTTTTGAATGAGGACAGATAGTTTAGCCCCAGTCTGTAAATTTGTATCAAATTGTACAGTGATGCGTTCATCTCCTTTCAGGCCTAGGCTCAAACGAGTTGTATTGTCCATAAATTGCAAGGGCATGATGCCCATGCCAATTAAGTTGGAACGATGGATGCGTTCGAAGCTTTCTGCAATCACGGCTTTGACACCTAAGAGCAAAGTTCCTTTGGCTGCCCAATCTCGGGACGACCCTGTCCCATATTCTTTGCCTGCGATGATTACCAACGGATGGTGTTCTTTCTGATACAGCATGGCGGCATCAAAAATGGGCATGACGGTTTGCGTGGGAATATGGCGAGTTACCCCACCGACTACTTCTGGCGTCATTTCATTGCGGATCCGAATATTCGCAAACGTACCGCGCATCATCACCTCATGGTTGCCGCGTCTGGCGCCGTAAGAGTTAAAATCGGCCTCAGCAACGCCTTGAGCTTTGAGATACAACCCTGCTGGTGAATTATTTTTTATAGATCCAGCAGGAGAAATGTGATCGGTAGTAATCGAGTCGCCAAAGATTCCTAAAATATAAGCGTCATGAATAGGTTTTATGGGCGCAGGTTCTTTTTGTAAGTTCTCAAAGAAAGGGGGGTGCTGAATATAGGTGGATTTTTTTGACCAACTATAGGTATGACTATGTTTGACTGGAATTGCTTGCCAGTCTTGATTGCCTTGAAAAACTTCAGAATAGACCTTATGAAACATATTCGAATTCACTTGCAGCACTGCTTCTGCAATCTCGATGTTGGTGGGCCAGATATCTTTTAAAAACACATCTTGACCTTGTTGATCTTTACCCAAGGGTTCATGGTTCAAATCATGCTTCGTATCTCCTGCTAAAGCAAAAGCCACAACAAGAGGAGGAGAAGCTAGCCAATTTGCGCGAACTTGGGGGTGAATCCGTCCTTCGAAATTCCGATTACCCGATAAGACGGCGCTAACCACCAAATCATTAGTGGTGATGCATTCTGCTATGGGTTCTAGCAATGGGCCAGAATTTCCAATACAAGTGGTGCAACCATAGCCCACTAGGTTGAAGCCAAGCTCATTTAAATAGGGCTGAAGCCCAGAGTGTTGCAAATAATCAGTCACGACTTTTGAGCCTGGCGCCAAAGAGGTTTTGACCCATGGCTTGCTGGTTAAACCTTTTTCTCGCGCTTTTTTGGCTAATAGACCAGCAGCCATCAAGACTTCTGGGTTTGAGGTATTCGTACAACTGGTAATGGCTGCGATTACCACAGCACCATGTTGTAGAGAGTAATTGCCACCAGTTACCGGATAAGTGGTTCTCTGTTCTTGCGTTTTACCCAGTTCAGATAAAAAAGATTCGAAAGACTGGGGAAGCGTGGGTAGAGTAACTTTGTCTTGCGGGCGTTTGGGGCCGGCTAGCGAGGGCACTACGGTGGCTAAATCTAGCTCTAAAGTATCTGTGAAAATGGGATCAGGTTGGCTGGCATCATACCAAAGTCCTTGGGCTTTCGAATAAGCTTCAACCAGATGAATCGCATGTTCATCACGACCGGTCAGTTTTAAATAACGCAAAGTTTCTTGATCAACTGGGAAAAACCCACATGTGGCACCGTATTCTGGTGCCATATTGGCGATGGTCGCACGATTGGCTAAGGGTAAATTGGCGAGGCCTGGGCCAAAATATTCTACGAATTTTCCAACTACGCCTTTTTTACGTAATTGTTCAGTGATGGTGAGGACCAAATCAGTGGCGGTCACGCCTTCCGCCAGTTTGCCAATTAATTTGAACCCTATAACTTCTGGAATCAACATGGATACGGGCTGACCGAGCATCGCAGCCTCTGCTTCAATGCCACCCACACCCCAACCTAAAATTCCCAAGGCATTGATCATGGTGGTGTGAGAGTCTGTTCCAACTAAAGTATCTGGGTAAGCATAGGTTTCATGACCAATTTGGGCATGCCAGACAGTTTGACCTAAATATTCCAAATTAACTTGATGGCAAATTCCGGTGCCCGGAGGAACCACTCGAAAATTATCAAATGCTTGTTGTCCCCAACGTAAAAACTCATACCGCTCGAGATTCCGTTGCATTTCAATCGTAGAGTTGGTGGCTAATGCAGAACTGCTGCCAAACGCATCGACCATAACCGAGTGATCAATAACGAGATCTACTGGGGAAAGAGGGGATATTTTTTTAGGGTCAGTTCCCATTTTTTCAAGGGCAGTGCGCATTGCGGCCAAATCTACGACTGCGGGCACGCCTGTGAAGTCTTGCATCAGGACTCGGGAGGGACGGAATGCAATCTCGTGTTGCGAGGTTTGAGTTTCCACCCATTTAGCCAGTGCTTTGATATCATGCGTGGTGACGGTGCTCCCATCTTCAAAACGCAATAAATTTTCCAATAGAACTTTTAAGGAATAAGGGAGGCGCTGCATCTCTTTGCCGTGAATGGATTCGATTTTCTTCAAACTGAAATAATGATAAGTTTTATCATCAACTTTCAATGATTCTTTCGTTTGTAAACTGTCTACGCCAATTCGCATCATGCTCTCCTAAAATAGACTTTCTTCGGTATCGTGTTGGTTGCCAGGACTGGAAGATTGTTCTTCGTCCATAGGTGGTAATTCGGTTTCCATAAAATATTCGGTAATGGTATTGATCCGATTAGGTCTGGCGCGTAAACCGTTATCAGGGTTGATGCCCAGAGATACGATACCAGGGGGTTCGGTTAAACTGTGCTCAGGTTTGCCATGTAAGGCGGTTTTCATGAAATCAATCCACACCGGTAAGGCTAAACTGGCGGCATATTCATGCAGCGGTTGCGGGTTATCAAAACCGATCCAGGTGGTCACAACCAAATCACGATTGTAGCCAGCGAACCAGGCATCCATTTGGTTATTGGTGGTGCCAGTTTTTCCGGCAATATCTTGGCGATTTAATACCCTGGCTGCAGAAGCGGTGCCGTGTTGAATCACATTTTGGAGTGCGGTATTCATAAGAAATGCCGTTTCAGCTGTAATGACTCTGGGTGCCAGAACATCTGCAGAGATTTCTGTTTGCTCATTTGGAGCTTGGGTAGGTTTGGCTTGCAGTAACACATGGCCTTTGGTATTGGTAATGCGATCGATTAAATAAGGTTCTACTTTGTAACCCCCATTGGCAAAAATCGCGTAAGCGGCGGTCAAGTCCATTGGGGTGACACTTAGGGTCCCTAAAGCCAAAGACAAAGTATGCGGAAAGGTTTCTTTTCTAAATCCAAACCGGGTTGCATAGTCAATGGTATATTCAACGCCAATATCATCAAGGATGCGAATAGATACTAGATTGCGTGACAAAGTGAGTGCTGTTTTTAAGCGAGTGGGACCGCCAAATTTTAAATTGTCGTTATGTGGACGCCATTCTGGTTGACTGGGATCACGAATGACAATTGGTGCATCATTAATGACGGTTGCTAGGGTATAGCCTTTGTTCAGTGCCGCGGCGTATAAAAATGGTTTGAAGCTAGAGCCTGGTTGGCGTTCGGATTGGGTGGCTCGATTGAATTTACTTTTTCCGAAATTAAATCCTCCAACCAAGGCCTCAATCCCGCCATCACTGGGGTTAAGCGCAACCAATGCGACTTCTGCGACAGGATTTTGACTTAAAATACAGTGATCTTGCTGACAGCTGATATATACGACATCGCCTACAGCCAGGACATTATGAGCGCTAGTCGGCGCGCGTCCAACAAAGCCTTTTTTGAGTTCAGGGCGTGCCCAGGATATACCGTCCCAAGCCAATGTCACAGTTTGATTGTTCTTATTCACTGCAGTGGCGCTGCGTTGGTCAACGGTTAGAATGACCATCGGTTGAAGATCACCAATTGCAGCATATTGGTGGAGTTTTTGATTGCGAATATTCGGAGAACTAAACGGAGATATTTTGCCAATAGGACCCCGATACCCATGGCGTCGATCGTAGGTCAATAAATGTTCGGCAGTGACGTGATTAGCTGTGGTTTGTAAGCGACTATCGACAGTAGTATAAACCTTATAACCACGGGTATAGGCTTCTTGTCCAAAATGCTCTACTAAAGAGAGGCGAATCATTTCCGCTACGTAGGGTGCATAAACCTCAGAATGCGGGCCATGATACTGCTCGGTCAACGGTTGCTGTAAAGCTTCTTGATACTGCTCTTTTGATATATATTTTTCTTCGTAAAGACGTTCTAGCACATGATTTCGGCGTTTTTTGGAGGCGAGGGGGTTGATAATGGGGTTGTGGCTAGATGGCGCCTGCGGCAACCCAGCAATCATAGCCAATTGAGCAATATTTAGATCTTGTAAGGCTTTGCCATAATACACCTGCGCTGCAGCTCCGACCCCGTAAGCGCGATTTCCGAGGTAAATTTGATTCAAATATAATTCTAGGATTTTTTCTTTGCTTAATTCCTGATCTATTTTAATTGCTAGCATGATTTCATTGAATTTACGTAAAAAAGTTTTTTTGCTATTCAAGAAAAAGTTACGCGCAACTTGCATGGTAATCGTGCTACCACCTTGTGATTTGCGATGGGTTTGAATCATAGAGATGGCCGCGCGACCCAACCCCATGATGTCTACGCCAGGATGTTCAAAAAACCGTTGATCTTCTGTAGCGAGTACGGCATGCACCAAAGTGGGAGGAATTTGATCATAAGGAATGGGAATGCGTCGTTTTTCACCGTATTCTTGAATTAACAAACCATCTTTGGTGAAAATTTGGAGTGGAACCTGGAGTTCTATGGTTTTTAACGAAGCGACATCAGGCAATTGGCTTTGCGCATACGCGTACAGTATGACGACAACAGTGATGACAACGAACAATAAACTCAGCAATGCCCAGAGACCGGATTTCCAAAAATAGGATATTTTTTTCAAGAAGAGTACCTTCAATGTATTGAGCATATGCAACATCTAATTATAAACGTTGGGGCAAAGGTTGCAACTTTATTTGTAGCAGGACTTACGCAAAACTCTGAGGTCGAGACGGATTTAGTTTTTAATGAGGGAGTTTAGTTAACTAAATGACCGAATTAAAAACTAAATCCAACGAAGAGATCAGAGTTTTGCGTAAGTCCTGTGTAGTTGATCTGCAGCCGGCTTACTGGGTACTGCCTAGGTGTTATTTTATGTCGTCAAAGCAAGCACTCTAGTCGGCGCACCGCTTCCACCTTCAATTTTCATGGGCGCCACGATGAGCTGTGAACCAACAGGGGGTAGTGTGGCTAAATTAGCCACATTTTCTATGCCAAATAAATTAGCGCCTAAAATAATTTGATGCGCTTTAAAGTCGACCGAAACACCGGGATCGAGACTTGGGGTGTCCAATCCAACACCTTTGATCTGTTTGCTTACCAAATATTCAGCAGCTTCTTTAGACAATCCTGGAAAATGGAGATGAGTAACATCGCCAAATTTATCCGTACCTAAATAGTGTTTTTTGTTATCCCAATAGTGACCCCAACCTGTGTAAAATAGCACGATATCTTGAGTATTCAAGGGACGGTATTGGTGTTCAAACTTTTTGATATCTTCTACCTGAATGGCATAGTCTCTGTCGTGTGCCACCTTTTTTTCCACATGAATCACCACAGCGTTGCCGATTAATTGGGTCACAGGAATTTCATCGACTGTATGGCCATATTGAGAAAAATGACGTGGCGCATCAATATGCGTGCCGCCATGTTCTGGGGCACAAAAATGATAGGCTGAATAAAAATACCCTTTGGGGGTAAAACCAGAAAAAAACTTTTCCAAATGAAAGCCTTTTTCGGTAGGCCAATAAATAGTTTTATGGTTGAAAGGATAGGTTAGATCGATAGGTTTAGACGGATGCGCTTGTAATGCGGCACATGGAATCATTAAGAGATAACAACCACATCAACATGCTATTGTTTCGTTTCATGGATTAGTCCTCATATACGTGAAGTCATAGATCGGCGGAGTTCCCAAATCTTCGAGACGAGGCCACGGCCGCTCCTCAGCTCAAGCGGTACAGTATCTAAGCTGCTTTCAGCGCACAATATTTTTGATGTAATTGTAAAACGGCTTGCTCTAGATCTTGGAGCGAGCCGTTGTTAATGATGATATCATCCGCTAAACTCCGATAAATCTTCTCATCAGCTTGCGCTTGGACGATTGCTTGCACTTGCTCTGCAGTATGTTGGTCGCGTTTCATGACGCGTTGTCTTTGGATGTTGGGTTCGGTTAGAACTACCAATGTACGATTCAAATATGGGTAGTTACTTTTGTCAGATAATAATGGAATTTCAACAATATAATATAATGTAGGCGTACTGTGCAGCCGCGCCTCAATTTCTTGTCGAATCAAAGGATGTAATAATCTCTCCAACCAACTGCGTTCTTCTGGGTGTTTAAAAATCTGTTCTCGTAACAATCGACGGTGTAATTCACCGTTGGCGTCCAAGAACTGTGGCCCAAAATGCGCAATGATGTTTGCTAATGCAGGCTGATTTTTTGCAGTAAGTTGTCTAGCAATCTGATCTGCATCGATGAGTTGCGCACCTAATTGGACAAATAACGCTGCAACGGTCGATTTGCCACTGGCGATAGGTCCGGTTAAGCCTACGCAGTACATGGTGTGATTTCCTCTATGGCAGTACAAATGGCGCGCTCGGTAATCTCGGTTAATTCATCAATCGTTTGGTTTGTCGTATTCAGGGGTGGAAACCAATAAAGAGTGGGGCCGATTGGTCGGAGTAAAGCTCCTTCGCGTTGCGCGGCTTTGGCCAGTGCCTGACTGAATTTTTCACTATTGGGGCCTTGATAATCTGCAGCTACGATAGCGCCTAACATTCTCAAATTGGTGAATTGGCCCGTTGCTTGGATGACGGCCTGAAAATTGCGATGCATATAGAGCCCTAAATCCCGAGCTTGTTGCAGGATTTGTTCGCTGCGCATGGTTTGAATGGTTGCCAATGCTGCGGCGATGGCTAGGGCATTGCCACTGTAGGTATGTGAGTGAAGAAAGCAGCGTTTGGGATCTTGTTCCTGATAAAATAAATCATAGAGAGCGTGGTCAATGAGCACGCAGCTCATGGGTACTGATCCAGACGTTAATCCCTTGGAAAGACAAATCATATCCGGGTCGATACCGGCATGCTCACTAGCGAACCATTCTCCTGTGCGTCCCAGACCGGTCATGATTTCATCTGCAATAAGATAGATGTCATGTTGCCGCGCAAAAGCCGCTAATTTGGTTAAAAAATTAGCACTATACGGACGTAAGCCGTTGGCTCCCTGAATAACCGGTTCGATGATGATCGCGCAAATCTGAGATTTTATGCGCTCCAACTGAGGTAATACGGCTGCCCACTGATAGGTTGCATCTGACCAAAGAGGATCTTGTTTGTCATTGACGTAAGGAATCGGATCTATAAAATGGCAGTGGATGCCTAATCCATCCCAAGCCTGTTTATACATGCCCATGTCGCTGACACTCAAAGCCCCCAATGTTTCACCATGGTAGGCATGGCGTAGGGCGGCTACTTGATTTCGTTCAGAATGCCCTTTGAGCTGTGCAGCTTGAATGGCTAATTTCAAAGCAATTTCTACTGCGCAGGCACCATCACTGGCGAAAAAGATATGTTGCTTATGACTAAGTGCCGCTAATTCTTCTGCCAAGGCTACTAAATTAGGATGCGTTGTATTGGCAGGCATGACATGTTCAAAACAATCTAATTGCGCACGGATGCCAGCGAGGACGGCGGGATGACCATGGCCTAAAGATTTGCACCACCAACTAGAAATAGCATCGATTAGGCGTCCTTGATTGGTTTGAATATACGATCCTTGCGCTGAGGTAACGACTAGCGGTGGATCTTGCTCAAAATTTTTCATAATTGAACAAGGATGCCAAACGTGGTGTAAATCTTTTGCAATGAGCGTTTCGAAATTCATGGTGGTTTTTTCTCTATACTGTTGACAAACATAGTAAGAACTTTATCATGATCAAGAATTTTAACACAGGACTGACGCAAAACGCCGTTCTCTTCGTTTAAATTTGTTTTTAATTCGGTCATTTTCTTTGTCTAAACGCCCTCGTTAAAAACAAGTTTTGCCTAGACATCGGGGTTTTGGGTAAGCTCTGTAATATACAGGTGTAACGAATGAATTCTTCCCAGCGTTGGACTATGGCTCAAGTGGCCGATATTTATACTTTTCCGTTTCCTGATTTGTTGTATCAGGCACAAACGGTTCACCGTGCACATCATAATCCTGCCAAAATTCAATTGGCGCAATTATTAAGTATTAAAACCGGCGCATGTCCAGAGGACTGTGGTTATTGCGCGCAAAGTGGTCATCATTCTACACATGTTGAGAAAGAAAATTTGATGTGTGTTGAAGACGTGCTCGTCAAAGCCCAAGAAGCGAAAGCAAATGGCGCAACGCGTTTTTGTATGGGTGGCGCATGGCGCAGTCCTCCGGAAAAGGCGATGCCTGCTTTGGCGAATATGATACGCGAAGTGAAAGATTTGGGTATGGAAACTTGTATGACTTTGGGTATGCTATCGCCAGAACAAGCTGAGACATTAAAAGAAGCTGGTTTGGATTTTTATAACCATAATATTGATACCTCTCCTAGTTACTATGAAAAGGTTATCACGACTCGAAGTTTCGGAGATCGGTTGCAAACTTTAGAGCACGTTCGTCAAGCAGGGATAGCCGTATGTTGTGGTGGTATTCTTGGTATGGGTGAAACCCGTGAAGATCGCATAGAGTTTTTATTAACCTTAGCAAATTTAGAAACGCCGCCTGAAAGTGTGCCTATCAATCGCTTGATTCCTGTTGCAGGAACTCCTTTGGCGAAAGCAGAGCCGGTAGAGGGCATTGAATTGGTGCGGACAGTCGCTGCGGCGCGGATTCTGATGCCAAAATCGGTGGTGCGTTTGACCGCTGGCCGTACTGAAATGAGCGATGAATTGCAAGCACTGTGTTTCTTAGCTGGGGCTAATTCTATCTTTATCGGGGATAAATTATTGACGGAAGCGAATCCTCAGATGAGTAAAGATGAGAGTTTATTTGCCAAACTGGGTGTAGAGGCCTGTGTCGCTTGAGCATGATGAATACTGGATGCAATATGCACTAAATCTTGCGCAAAAAGCTTGGGATAGAGGTGAAGTGCCGGTTGGAGCGGTTTTGGTCGATGCCAACCAGCAAATATTGGGATCTGGGTATAATCAGATGATTCAACAACATAATCCCTGTGCGCATGCAGAGATCATTGCTTTGCAAGCGGCAGGGAGTGTAGTTCAGAATTATCGTTTGAATCAGACAACTTTATATGTGACGTTGGAGCCCTGTTGTATGTGTGCGGGTGCTATGGTCCACGCGCGTTTGCAACGTTTGGTATTTGGTGCGTATGATCTGAAAACAGGTGCTGCAGGATCGGTGTTTGATTTGCTTGCCGGAGATAAATTAAATCATCGGGTGGCGGTCGAAGGGGGCTGTTTGGCAGAGCCTTGTGGTGAGTTACTAAAAATCTTCTTTAAAGAGCGCCGATGATTGTGACGGTGTTTCAATCATTGTGTCATTCTCGCGTAGACGGGATGACACAGTTTGGGGCGCGTTCTTGCATGTTGACTGTGTCCGCTGTTAACAGACCCTAATATTCCGGTTCCTTTTTCTATTATTTTGGGCTAACATTGAATTTATCTTTTTAATGTATTGAGTGTTAGTGATGGCTAAGCCCACGGACGAGTTGCCAGGCGTTTCTCCAGGTAAGAAAAAAAAAGATGCCACACAGCCTATTGATTCTAATCCAAAGTCTCCTGATAGTCCTGAGTTTGTGACTATAGAAGAAAACGCTCACCAAGAAGAAATTCAACCCATAGAATCTGTTTCTGAAGCTGAGCTCATGAGCTCAGATGAAAGCATCCCCAAAGAAGAAGCAATTCAGGCTGACGAGACTAGTTCTGAAGCTGAGCTTATCAGTTCAGACGAATACATTCCTAATGAAGAGGCGCTTCAGTCGACTGATGCTGAAGCGGAATTTCTGATTTCAGATGGCCAGGATCCTGCTGCAATTTCTATGCAGATTGAGCAGGAAGGCGGTGCAGAGAATGTGGATTTTTTAGATGAAGATAATTTTCTCCAGCAGGTAGCCGGTGTATTTGTGCTATGGTGGCATTGGGCTTATTTTGAGATTACAGTGACTAGCCCAAGTTTGCCAATTTATAATCCTCCTAAAATAGTGCATCCAGCACCCGTTTCTGGAACAGATGATTATGAATTTGTATATGATATTTGTGATCGAGGTTACAAATTAAGTACCTCAAAAGGCGAAGAGATGTACTCTGTCGGTATGTCTATGTGTAAGATGTTTTATACCATTGAAAAAATGATTTATATTCTGGTCAAGCGTATCAAAGACGAGGGCATTAATACCGAAACGGAAGTTCGAGTCACATTTGAGGGACATCTTCTGGCCCAACGCAAGGCATTTGAATCGATTATTAATTTGAATTATAACGTTGTGGTAACGAATTTTGATCCCGGTAGTTGGGGTGAGCGCTATTTGGAAATCGTCAAACGTCTTTCCGATCGTGGGTACGGTTATCCATCCGAAGCACCTCGAGAAATATATAAAATTAACAAGCGTGGCACCACACCTATTAAGTCTTGAGTGTTTGTCACTTTAAGAAGACGATGACAATAATCAGACATCAAAACTAATCGGGGTTCTATTTTTTAGCCAATACGATATCAATGATATGCGTGTCTTGATAGGGAAACGTGAATATTGTATTGAATAAACGCTTAATGCGTTGCAGTAAAAAATTTCTGGGTAGCATTTTGATGGATAAACTATTTAAAAACCAAGTACCCTCGATGCCAAATAAAGCCAATTCATCAATATTGTTTAAAGTAATTGGGATACGCAAGCGATGGTGCTCTAGGATTTTGAATTGGTGCCGTTGTAATGCTTGGAGTAATTCCTCTTCTCCAGAGGCTACCGTCGTGTTTTTTACTACTGCTTTGTAATAATGCCCCACAATGCTACTCAAAATAGATTCGCGTGCGATAAAATCTGCCAAATGTTGTTGTGCAACCGGAAATGACTCATAGGTTGTGGTAATCATGGAGAAATGACCACTTTTGCGCGTTAGCATCTCTGCTTGTTTAAATAAGATAGGGATGGGAACGTAGGCATTAATAAAATGCGCCAAGATTAAGTCTTGGCTATGTAATGGCAAATATTGCGTTGCTTGGGCGGCGCTGGCTTCAATGGTATTTAAAAACAAGTCTGCACGCGCACGTTTTAACATTTCACCCGATACATCGATGCCGGTTAGTTCAGCTGTCGGAAATAATGGCTTAATTTTGCGTAAAAAAGCCCCGTCTCCAACCCCCAGATCCAAGACCTTAATATCAGGATTGTAATCAAATGAGGCTTGTTTTATTTGCTGAATGGCGGTGTGGTGACTTTCAGTGATGGAACCGAAACAATCTGCAGTGGCGTATTGACTTGCAATTGTGTTATAGATGGCCTTAACGGGCATTCAGAAACCTCTAACTTTTTATTATCCTTAGGCAGTATATCTTTAATTCATAGGAAATTGCGAATTCTCTAGAATAAAATATATCTATTCTTATGATTTCGTTCTATTTTTATTCAATTACCTGGAGGGGGGGCACCTATTTTTTTGCCAAAATAATATCAATAATATGTGTATCTTGGTATGGAAACGTAAAAATCTTACTGAATACACCCTTAATGCGTTGGAGTAAAAAATTTCTAGGTAATATTTTTACGGATAGGCTGTTTATGAACCAACCTCCTTCTATGCCAAATAAAAGTAGCTCATCAATACTGTTTATTGTAAGGGGGATTTGAAGTCGCTGATGATCCACCACTTCAAATTGATGGTGATGCAAAGCTTGGATGAGTTCGGTTTTGTCTGACGCTACTGTAGTGTTTTTTACGACCGCTTTATAATAATGCCCTACAATACTACTTAAAATAGAGTCGCGAGCAATAAAATCGGCTAAAAGTTGTTGTGCAATAGGAAAAGACTCATAAGTGGTCGTAATAATTGAAAAATGTCCGTTTGCTCGCGTTAGCATTTGTGCTTGCTTAAATAAAATTGGGATGGGGATGTAGGCATTTACAAAATGAGCTATGACCAAATCTTGGCTATGGTTTGGTAAATAACAAGTTGCTTCTGCAGCACTTGCTTCAATCGTATTGATAGATAAACCTGTTTTAGCAAGGTTTAACATCTTACCTGACACGTCAATTCCTGTGAGCTCTGCCATAGGAAATAATTGCCTAGTTCTTCGCATAAAAGCGCCATCACCAACGCCAAGATCTAGGATTTTGATTCGAGGTTTGTGGCCAATAGTGGATTGTTTGATTTGCGCAATAGCGCTATTGTGACTTTCGGTGATGGCGCCAAAACAATCTGCCGTCGAGTATTGGCTTGCAATGGTATCGTAGATAGCCTTAGCCGGCATTCAGCAACTCCTAAATTTTCACTATCTAGGAAGTATATCTTCAATTTATACAAGATAGCGAATCTTCTGGAGTAAATTTTAAAAAATTCATTTTTTTTATTAAATTAAGATCAGCCTGATTTTTTTATGACGTTTTCACGCCATGTTTGACGGATTCCTCTTAGCGCATGCTCCCGACCTATGCTCAGGCCCATCATCCTCTCTATAGACTCTTGAACAAGAGGTAAAAAACCCATTTGGAGCAGCTCGATAAGCAGACACCGCGCCTGCAACAGAGCTGAATGCTGCAACGGGGCCTAAGATGACTGGACTGGTCTTAACGGTTAATGTCCCGAATCCTATCATAACTCTCAAAGATCCCCTCAAATTAATTCTAAAAAAACCTGCTTAACTACTTGATAAAAATAAAAAAAGGATCATGATTCCTCATTTTTAATGAGAAAGGGTCACTCAATGAAAGCCGATTCAGCAGACAAATTAGTCAAAATCTCATCTATTATTCACAATATTTATGGTTCTGAGCTACACAAAAAAAGACAGCTCTCAATTGCTTATGCCGCAATG
>Ga0114972_10000686_pt1 | contig 25170 bp, 21 predicted proteins | sample M_140807_EF_Meta_FD_87354 | JGI IMG/M metagenome (GOLD analysis project Ga0114972, IMG submission 87354) | Freshwater microbial communities from Lake Montjoie, Canada to study carbon cycling - M_140807_EF_MetaG | ecosystem: Environmental > Aquatic > Freshwater > Lake | place: Lake Montjoie...
AAGAAGAACAAGACAATCTGATGCAAAATTTTGATAATTTACTCCAAAAACAAGGGTTTTGGACTGATTTTTTGCGTGACCTAAAATGAGGGGATTGCTGAGGTTGCAACTTGGGTTTTTGGGCTAGAACTCGACCAGAATATATAACTATTAACCGTTGGTGTCGCTGCTCTTTTTTCAGCATTCAATAGATTTGTCAATCCTTCCCAATAACCATGGAAAAGCGCGCAATCTATCGCGTTGTAAGCTTCGTTGGCATCTTCTTGCAAAGGATCGGCATCAAATTCTAATAAAATCTGTACCGACTCGAGATCATTTGCCAAAACCGCAGTTGAGAGTAAAGATGGCGGCTCTGAATTTAATACCTGCTCCACCGTTTCGACCGCGAGTGCATGAAGGAATCTCCTTAAATGCTCACTATCCTTTGATACGGGGTGCATTGCCCCACCTCGGACCGCGCATTGACTATATTTCGACCAATGAACAAACTTCCTTTAGAAACCCGCTTTCTAACAGAAAAGGTCACAGCAGTTTCCGTGCAATAAACCTTACCGTTTTGATCTTTTTTGAAATGATTAACCAGGCCCATATCAGCAACAATACGCCGATACATTATAAAAATCCGAATCGCTTCTTGGATAATTTCTTCCACAGTGACTGGTTGGTCAAAATACGGCATCATTAGGGTACGCTCATCTACCGCATAGACAGGAAGATCAGGATAGAAATGAGAAAATAATCGAGCATTACGAGGTTTTTGGTTATTAACCCGAGGGGTTGGGTCAAAACCCTGACAAAATGACGGGCAAATTTGCTGTATTTGTGACATAGCTTGGCTAGTTAATTTGAACAAAGACTGCGTAAGCATGCACAAATCCCTGCTCATAACCTGATCTATTGCGGATAATTGTGTGGGATTAGCGCAGATTTTGGGAGGAAAGCAAGATTTTTTGACTACCACACATCCTGCTTCCCGATGGGGATAAGGGTGAGCAACCAACGTTTTGGTGACATAATCAGTCGCATCTTGTTCCAAAGGTTCCCATATAGCGTGGTTATAAGCGAGTGAACGCACAGCTTCTGGGATAGAATGGGGCTCGTCAAAGACTGAGGTATCTTGTGCTGGAAATGGGAGAAAGATGTCTTCATCGAACAAACCATACTGAGACATCTCATCACCAGAGCTCAATGATGCAATGGAACCAGCATCAGAGCCGTCGACCCGGGCTAAATGCCCAACAAAAAAGTCCTGAGAATCGTCAGACATATCCTAAATACTCATACAAAATTTCCGTAATCTTAACTGAATGCGCGCTGGAAGCAAGCATAAGTACCCACCTACACGCTTCATCCCGTTAGCTGTTCACAGCATTGGCAACTCCTGAAAAAATTGGTTATACTCATGCTCCAAACCTAGCGCAATAATGGAGAATCTTATGGCAAGAGGGATAAACAAAGTTATTTTAATCGGTCATATTGGTGGTGACCCAGAAGTTCGTTATATGCCGAATGGAAATGCGGTAGCGACCTTATCTGTGGCAACTACTGAAGCCTGGAAAGACAAGCAAACCGGAGACAAACAAGAACGCACTGAATGGCATCGTGTCGTCTGTTTTAACCGCTTGGGCGAAATAGCAGGCGAATATGTCAAAAAAGGCAGTAAATTATATGTCGAAGGGAGTTTACGCACACGTAAATGGCAAGATCCCCAAGGCCAAGATCGTTATACCACTGAAATCGTGGCATCCGACATTCAAATGCTGGACGGTAAAGGCGCACCCTCAGGCCAAGACACCTCCTCACAACAACCCGCCTATCAACAACAAACTCAAGCCAGTCGCCCTGCGCAAGCAGCTCGACCAGCAATGATTGCTCCTCAAGAAATGCTAGAAGAACTGGACGACGATATTCCATTCTAAACCGCGCTTTTTATTTTTGTGAGATATACCCAATAAAAGCCTATTTGAAATAGGATTTTATTGGGATTTGATTGGAATATGCTATTTTTGTGTTTTTTAAGAACCAAAGGTTTTATTTAAAACCACAAAATGATATAATTCGATACTTCAATCAGTCTTTGTTTCATTATTTGAGGTGTTTTTATGTCTCTCACCAATCTTAATTCTATATTGTGTGGATTTATCAACACCCATTGATCTGGACCAGCTGAATGAGACACTTCAGAATATAAGCCAAACTACTTCAGCCTCATGGTTTAAAGCAGCGTCGCAGTCTATCATTTTAGTCGGTACCAAATCGGACACGAGAGACCAAGAGTTCCTTACAGCGTTTATGACACATCCATTTTCTCCAGAATGCAACATTGTAACAGAGCGTTATATCACATCAGCAGACAATCGGACCGGGGTTCACAGTATGGAAGACATACGGACTTTCAGCATAACTGATCTTCATTAATGCTCGCAAAAACGACCTTTTGTGCACTCCCCAGGTACGTCATCGACAATCTGGGGAATCACATTTTTTTGATTGGATTAAATTAACGCACTCATGCGATCTGCTTATTTAGATAAATATACCAGAATAGACTATAGTTATATTAAATAAACACCGATTCGAGGATCGCAAAATGTGGTTCAGGTCCCTCATGTTAGTGACCACTGTGGCCATCATTTACCTTGGGTATCAATTTATCTTTATACCTAGTTCTCAACCATTGTCAGCGCCAAGCCCCAAGCAAACCACGCTCATTTCCCCAGCATCAAGCACTATAACTAGTATAACGACATCTCAAATACCCCCTCTTTCAGAAAGCACGACCAAAAATTTTAAATCCGGGTTCACCCAACCAGGATTTGATATCAATCCACAAGTATTAAATAGCATTGAATCTATTTTAAATTATGCAGATACCAATCAAATTGAACACAATCATATTCTGACACTCATTGATTATTCCATTCCAGCTAACCAAAAGCGTCTTTGGGTTTTAGACTTAAATACCCACACCGTACTATTTCATACCTATGTTTCGCATGGCCTAAAATCTGGTAGCTTAGAAACTAATTTCTTCTCTAATCGTTTTGACAGCAAAGCCAGCTCGATTGGCGTATATCGAACCAATAAAACGTACTATGGACGTCATGGCTTGTCCTTAAAGCTCGATGGATTAGATAGAGGATTTAATGATAATGCCGATCCAAGAGCCATCGTTATGCATGGGGGCTGGTATGTCGAAGAAACGTTTATTCAAAAATATGGCCGAGCTGGCCGTAGTTGGGGATGCCCTGCTGTGCCCGATCAATTGACAACCGATATCATTAATACCATTAAAGACAAATCATTATTTGTCATCTACTACCCTAGTCCAGAATGGCTGGTAAAATCTCGCTTTCTAAAACACGAATCCGATGAAGCACTACTCAAACCGGCAGAGCAACCCAAAAGCATTACAGCGATTGAAACAGAAAAACGCGAGGATGTACTGTTAGCACAAATTCAAAAAAAACATAAATACCAAGAAACAGAGGCTATTTTAGCTATGCCAGCAGAGCGTTACAGCAGTCTATTTCAAAACAAGGTTCCGTTAGAACGGATGATACGCCGCCAAATTGAAGACCAAGAATATATTGCACTCTCAAAAACTGAGTTCGACCAACTGCTCAATACCTATCCGCGCAATAGCACTACCTTTCAAGAAATTTGCTTTATATTACCTGAAATCAAAATGATTCGCGGCTACTATGTAACCGAAATGCATAAAATGAATTTCGGCTCAATTACTGATGTGGATCTCAATAATCCCACCCCTAAAAGAGAGGGCCGTGACTATACCGTACATTTTTCAAAACACCCTGCTCTCGCGCTTAAATCCACACATCGATTCATTCGATGGTTGGGCTTATAGAAATTATTGGAAGGTAGCAAAGTAACGTTGAAAGATTCTATCATAGGTTCCATCATCCATCATGGCTACGATAGTAGAATTGATAGATGACATGAGTGACTGATTCTGCGTCGTAGACATAATGCCATAACCATTACCCAGATCAGCTGCATCACCAATAAATTTATAGAGACCTTTATTCGCATTATTCCAATAATTGCTTGCATAGCGGTTCACAAAAATCACATCCACTTCTTTATCTTCCAAAGCCTCCAAAAGCTCAGAAATAGTATAATACATTTTGATTTTAGGAGTTTGTTTAAACATATGTTTAATATACATATCTGAGTCAACATTCACCTGAAATGCCCCCAAACGCACACCAATTACTTTATTGGGAATATCATCCGTTGTTTTGATAGAAGAGCTACTCAAAGCCATAAATTGCCCATAGCTTGACAGATAGGGCAAACTTAAAACCAAACCGTATAAACGAAATTTTGGAATAATAATGCTATCGATTGCAAAATCAATTTTCGACAGTTCTAAATTTGCAATAATTTGACTGGCACGCACAGCCTTATAAGCACAATCCATGCGCAGACGGGCGCAAATCTCCGTCATGATATCAATTTCGAATCCAATAAAATGATCAGCACTATCCGTTCGCATCGACATAGGGGGATTAATTTGGTCCACACCAATGACATAGGTTTTCGCATAGCAGAAGCAATGTACCGTAATACCGAGAAAAAACCCCATCATCCTGATCCATCTCATATTTGCTTCCTATGCAATCAATACCTTTTACCCCAATTTTAGAGGTAACAAGCGACGGAACCCATTAACAAAAACCCAATAATTACAAAACTAAAATACCTTAAATTACAGCATCGTTCTACCATGACACATTGCTCTAAGCCATGCAAGGTTCCCAAATATAAGAAAGTACCTGCTGAAATCGAAATTAAAATAGGATCCAAGATAGTTTGCGTATGCACACCATGCCCTAAATACCAGCCTAGATAAATCCCTAATGGTGTCATCAAAGCAAACACTAAAAATAAACTTATGCTTTGTAACCTTGATAATGAGCTTTGGGATAATTGCATGGCGATCGCAAAGCTTTCCGCCCATTTGTGCGTAATAATGGCCAAAAACAACATAATAACCAATGAATATTCCTGACTAAACCCTAAAGCTGCACCCAATACCAACGAGTGTATGGACAACATTAACCAGGCCAATAGTGCAAACGCCGGATGATTGCCTTTACGATGGTGATACAACTCTCGACCCACATGTTCAAACCACAAAAACACTAAGAACACCAAACCAGTAATCAAATAGGCGAATGGATAATTGTACCCACGCTGCACAAATTCTGCCGCAGACTCTGGTAACAAATGCAATAAACCCGCCCCTAAAAACACACCCGTTGCTAAAGTTTCTCCAATTGGTAAGTCTAGTGATTCAGTATTTTTTTTTCTTTTTTTTAAGGGATACCACCCAGCTAATAAAATGACCAAGAATACCGAAATCGCAAAAAATATTTTAAGGGTTATTGTTGACATATTTATCCTTTTTGCTCAACACGTTGCATTAAAGTATGGTGATATAATAATTCTACCGCCGTGATCGCAGGATAAAGACTAAAGTCCTCTCGAACCATTAACTCCAATTCTGACCATTTCTTAAATTTTTTATCTAATTTTATCTCTACTTTGATTTGACCATCTAAATAATGCAGCACAATGGATTGGATATTCGGAAATTGTTGTGTCCATTTATGAAATAATTTTTTTTCCAAAGCCGGACGACTGGGCAAATTAAGAGAAGGCAATATGAGTTCATCATCTTCTGGATCAATATGCACTGTCACATCTTTGATTTGAGAGTTTGCCTCCATCAGCTCAAAATGTACTCGTTGTGCAATCTGATGCCCTTCAGACACCGAGATCCATGGAGAAACCAACACATGGACATCCACGAAAATATCACCGCCCATTTTGCGATTACGTAATTGATGTACTTTACAAACACCGTCAACTTGACCAATCACCTGTCTAATTTCTTCAATTTGAGCCGGATCCACACCTGTATCCACCAACTCCTTCACACTATCCCAACCATAATTGAACCCCATTTTGATAATCAAGCCGCCAACTAGAATGGCTGCAGCAGGATCCAAATAGGTGTATCCCACTAAACTACCAATAATCCCCAATACCACAACTCCTGACGAAGCTGAATCTGAGCGGTGATGCCATGCATTTGCAATAATCAATGGAGATTGAATCCGGTGTCCCACTCGTTTTGTGATGTAAAACAATATTTCATTGGCGACAACAGAAATGACAGCAAAGGGTAAAGCGAAGTAACTAGGCGTCTGAATCGCATGAGCCAAAATATGCTGCAACGAATCCCAAGCAATGGCAATACCCGTCAAAATTAATAACAAAGAGAGCATCAAGGTTGCTGCCGTCTCGATACGTTGATGGCCATAAGGGTGCGCCTCATCTGCATCTTGATTTCCATATTTAGAGGCAAACACAACCATCATGTCCGTAAACAAATCTGCAAATGAATGCAGTCCGTCAGCAATCAACGCATGTGAATAAAAGAAAGTACCTGCCACCACTTTCATGATTCCCAAAAGTGTATTCACCCCAGCGCCGATCAAGGTAATATTTCGAGCCTGATGATAACGATGATGCTGCTGCGTCACAGTTGTCCTTAACTAATTAAATTTAAAAACTCGAGGCGACTACTGGGATTATCTCGCATATCGCCCAACATAATAGATGTCGTTAACACAGGGTTTTGTTTCTCTACTCCCCGCATCATCATACACAAATGTTTCGCTTCCATCACTACTGCGACTCCTTTTGCACCAGTAATGCTTTCAATACAATGAGCAATTTCACCCGTCAACCTTTCTTGAATTTGAAGTCGGCGCGCAAAATAATCCACAATTCTAGCTACTTTCGATAATCCTAACACTCGGCCATTTGGTATATATCCAACATGACAGGTCCCTAAAAAAGGCAATAAATGATGTTCGCAAAGTGAATACATTTCGATTTTTTTCACAATCACCATTTCACTCATATCCGATTCGAATAAAGCCCCATTGATGATGTCATCTAAACTTTCTTGATAGCCTTTGGTCAAATAACGCAGCGCTTTGGCTGCTCGTTCTGGCGTATCACGCAGCCCTTCACGATTCAAGTCTTCACCTAATTCGCGCAAAATATTTTCATAGGATTGTTGCATAAACACGATACCTTTAAAAAGTTAACCTGGAGGCCAAGTCATTTGCCGGCCGCCCAAAAGATGCAAATGAATATGATAAACTGCTTGACCACCTTCGGGGTTCACATTAAACACCAAACGATAACCCGCCTCTTCGCCAAACTGCCCAATTGCTAATTGTTGCGCTTTTAAAATCAAGCGGCCTAATAGCGCACTATGTTCTTCACGCACATCGTTAATAGTAGCAATATGAAGTTTAGGGAGCAGCAAAATATGCGTGGGCGCTTGTGGCGCAATATCGTGAAACGCCATCATTTCAGCATCCTCATATATCACTGTGGCCGGAATCTGATGCTGTGCAATTTTACAAAACAAGCAATCCATCATTGCCTCACATAAAACTCTGATTATATGCTATGGCCTATTGCTAATACTAGGGTATTCTGCGTTTCAATGACCTTATTTTGACGCAAACAAACGAATTTTCAATAATTTTTAAAAATTATTGCTCAAATACAAAAAATAAAAGTCGACAGACCCCAGTAAATTTCGATACAATATTAGGCTATTTTGGGCCGTTAGCTCAGTCGGTAGAGCAGGAGACTTTTAATCTCTGTGTCGTAAGTTCGATTCTTACACGGCCCACCATAGTTTGCTGCTATTTGAGAGCATGTTTATTGCTATTTAAATTTTTTCCGGTATGATCGAAAACCTCGCTTCGGGCCGTTAGCTCAGTCGGTAGAGCAGAAGACTTTTAATCTTTTGGTCGTAAGTTCGAATCTTACACGGCCCACCATATTTTCCCCAAGCATCATCTTGATGCCTGGAATCTTTTGCGCTCGTAGCTCAGCTGGATAGAGTACTTGGCTTCGAACCAAGGTGTCGGGGGTTCGAGTCCCTCCGAGCGCACCATTTAAATCGTTTAAAATCAAATAGTTAGCTCTAATATTTAAATTTAACCTACTGCTCTCAAATCACTCTGTGGGGATTTTGTGGGGATAGCATGACTATCACAACTTTTTACTCGCAAGATGGTCAGCTGTTTACTTTCATGGTTGCTTTGAACTATCAAATTCGCAGCATCCAGTAAATTACTTAACTCAGCTTGAGAATAATGAGTAGTGATTCTACCAGATCGATGACCCAATAGATCCTGCCTATCCTCATAACTTACACCAGCGGCTCTCAGCCTTCGTCCAAATGTATGTTTCAAATCATGAACTCTGAGCTCATCAAGATCCGCTTTTTTACGAGCATTCCGCCATGCGGTGTTATTGATGCGTGTCACCGAGTTCCCTTTATATGAAAACACAAATTCAGGATGAACACCTCTAACCTCCTCAATCACTGCTTTCGCGTCATCATTGAGAATGACTAGCCGATCTTCCCCATTTTTTACCGGTTGTCTCAACTCCCCGTCGCGATTAATATGACTAGGAATAATGAAAACACTGGTCATTAAGTTCGGAACATATTTCTCCCATTCCCACCTTAACTGACATACCTCTTGCTCTCGGCAACCTGTATTGACTTTAAAACGAGTCATTTGATTTAAATGAAGCGGTAAAACTTCAAGTAATCTCGATTGCTCTGCCCAAGAAAGTGGGAATGGGGCACGTGCGTCTTTAACCTGCAATAATTTTATTTTAGGCGCCACAAGTAACCAAGTTAAACTATTTTCATCAATCCATTCTGTTGCTGCAATATTTAAAATATGACGCACCAATTCAAGTGAATTATTGATGGATTTTGTTTTAAGATTGGCGTTTTGCTTTGCCTTAATAAAGCCTTGCAACGTTCCAATATGCACTTGCTCCAAAGTTAAGTGTCCTATAAAAGGACAAATAGATTTAAGAAGTATGGCATCCGTCTCAATACTAGCCTTGTGTTGATTTTCAGATAAAAATCGCACCGCAGCCTCTTTAAAAGTACGTTTTGGCCTTACTCCATAAATACTTGCCTGCCTAATTTCTTCGATCCGTCTGGCTAAGTACTGCTCCGCTTCTTGGAGAGACTTTGTGCCAGTACTTTCTCGAAGGCGATGTCCAAAGATTTGCTTTTCGATGTGCCAAATTTGGCCTCTTTTATACAAACCTGTTGTTTGTTTGCGTCCCATAGCTTTTTACTCCTTAGCTCTTTGCTGCTTGGACGCCCACTACACTGTTTATAATCGTCTACCCAAGCATCTAAATCAAGCCTATCGAATGCAATTCCTTGTGTTCCTATTGGAATTTCAGTCATGCTTGGCCTGACCTCTTCATTAAAACGATGTCTATCCATACCCAAATAAGTAGGAGCATCTTTAAGTCTGATCAATCTTGGTAACAAATTAATAGTAGACATGGTAATCTCTAGCAACTCCGTAATCTAAATTATCGATATAACACGTTTTGTGTTTTATATAAAACTATGCGTGCTATTTATTGAATTAATAAGAAAAAGTGGAGATTGCCATAGTAAAAAAACCAAATTTTGTTTAATATTTCTTCTGTTTCGATGCGATTAAATTTAGAATGTTCTTTTTATTTCCGACAAGGAAAATAAATGCATTATAAAACCGAATATGTAACGCAATATAAATACTTAACCTTCATGGCAATGTTATCCATTACCATGATGATCATATCCATGATGTTTACATATAGGGTCATTCAATTAGGGCCTTTCATGGCACCTGGCGGCGTATTTATTTTTGCGCTAACTTATACCGTAGCTGACATTATCACTGAGGTTTATGGCCTTAGAATGGTGACACAAGTTATTTTAAGCACGTTTTTTTTGCATCATTGCTTTCAATCTATTATGTTACTACCTCATTCAGTTACCTATACCACCAAATGCACCCTACTTAGACGCTTACAATGTTGTTTTTTCTCATAACATCAATCTTTTATTTGGATTCGGAATTTCTTTTTTTATCAGTGACTATGTCAATGCTCGCGCCATCAATAAATGGAAAATTTTATTTCAGGGTAGATATTTTTGGCTAAGAAGCATTGGTTCATCAGCAATAGGTGAAACCTTATTTGGCATTTTTGCTGCTTTCTTGATGTATACTCATATGCTATCTCTTGGTGATTTGGCTAAAGTTATCTCCTCGACTTGGTGTATTAAAATCGCGATTTCCATACTTGCATCTTACCCAGCAACTGTTATCGTTGAATTATTAAAAAAATCAGAAGGGATCAAATCGATTGATGATCTGGAATTCAAAGAATTGGCCTTATAAGGAACCCCGTGAACTCTGAATATGTATTAGGTGTTGGTAATGATGGGGCCGAAAGATTAGAAAGCGTTCAATTGCTATATGGAAACGAGAGTAAACTGGTTTTACAAAAATCAGGATTGAAAATTGGTATGACCGTCCTTGATGCTGGCTGTGGGACTGGGTTGATGACACAATGGCTATCAAAAGAAGTCGGCAGTTCTGGTCAAGTCATTGCGTTAGATAATAGCCAACAACAAATTGATTTCGCGAGGAAGCATTTAGAAAAAAACCATATTGGCAATGTAAATTATGTTTGCAAAAATGTGGATGAATTATCCTATAACGACTTGCTACCCATTGATTTATTTTATGCAAGATTACTCCTCGTTCACAATAAAAATCCTGCTCTATTACTCAATAACATTAAAAATAACTGTAAAAAAAATACGATATTTGTCTTTGAGGAACCCATCACATCAGAAAGTGATTGCCACCCTTATCATGAAACATTTTATAAACACTTAGAACTTTATTGTAAATTGGGAGAAACCGCAGGTTTTGATTATGATTTTGGAAAGAAACTACCTACTTTAATAGCCAGTGCAGGGCTTAAAATACAAGGGATCAGGACAGTAAAAAATTATTTTTCAAGCTACCAAGCAAAACTTATTGCTTATCAAAGAACCAGAGAATGTGCTAAGAAATATATCCAGCACAACTTGATTGATGAGCACACGCTTGAAGATCTGCAAAAACAGTTACTTGAGCTCGCAAATAACCAAACCACGCTCTTTTCTGGGGTAACTATGTTACAAGTATGGGGGCTTGTTTAGGGGTGTTTGGATTAATGTTTTTGCATCAACCATTTAATATGGTATAATTTTAAACAAAACCAGGGTTTTTATGATCATATACTTCTCAAAAAACGAACAGAACCAATGTGCTATAAAAGCACTTATTGCAGAACAACCCCAACAGGTATTTTATTATCACGATGAATTTGTGTTTTCATCTAGCGAATCAAATGAGACACTAATTTTACTTGATTTGAGTGCTAATGGACTTGTGCAAAATCTCATATCTCCAGAAATTATTGCTGAAAAATTAAATGATACTCATATTTTAAATCATATCAAGGATATTCGGATTTTGATTTCGGATATTATTACGGAACAACCTATATCTGTATTTTCTTGGGAATTGAGTAAAGCAATTCTAGAGCTTGATTCAAATCTATCTATAGCAATTTACTACATAGGTACAATGCGCGACATCCCTCTACTCATCGCACCACCAGAAGAAACAGAAATCAACTGGAAAATATATAATTTATCCATTGAACGAGGCGCTTCATTAGAAATTCCTGAAGAAATTCAGCAACATATAGTACCGTTGCCTAGAAAATCTTATTTTCACTTTTTTAAAGAGCAAATGCTAAATCTCCTCTTTAAAGGAAGCATTAATAACTTATTCGAGAAACATGGTCGTGAAATAGAACCAGAAATTGTTAAAAAAACATATTCTTTTTAACCAACAACAAAAATTATTTGTCCTCTGAGTCGCCTCCAGGAGAAAATCCTGGTATTGAAGATACGTGCTGTTCATGCTCTTGGCTATGGGTATTTTCTATTTTTTTGCCTTCTTCCCGCAACTGTGCCACAGTGCCTTTCATTTCCTGTTGAGTGATATGGCTATCAGTACTTTTAGCTTCAGCAGCTACAATAGGATGACTTCCAGATGAAGCGCTACTGATAGAATGATCATTAGCTTCTATTGAAATTGCTGCTGTAGTATGAGCCACTAGCGTCAAAGGCCTAACGGGAAAACAACAAAAATCAAGGCTGTCCAAAGTATCCCTTGGTGTTTGGGTTGGAGCAATAATTTGATCTAATGCAGCAATTAATTCAGAAATTTGGTTGCCGATTAATTGTCGTTGAATTTTTAATACTTCTATTTGAGCATCCAAGATTGCTAACTGAGGCAAAGCCTGTACTGCTGTGCTTTCTTCAGCATCTAGGTCATTTATAATATCATTATATTGAGTTTTCGATGACACAGACACAAGTTTATTTACTCACCTTACGCACGGATTCATTAACAGGCCATGTTTTTTAACTCCTTCATTGCGATCTGATTTGCCCGAACAATCAATTTATATTTAATAGCAAAGTGATTAAGGCCTGTTTTAAATTTAAGCATTTCAAGTTTGCAGTAAGCAATCATAGCAGCGTACACATGATTGCATTGGGTTTTAACTTTCTTAGTTGGTGATTTTTCCAAACTAGCATTTTGCTTAATTGACTTGTGAAACTCTTCTATTCGCCACCGTTTTTGGTAGACTTCATAAAGACGTTCAGCATGAGGAGCTAACCAAATGCTCGAGCCGTAGAATTCTCGAAAACGTTTTAGATAGTTACCCACGTCGTGATAATATAAAAATTAATGAATGCTTCCCCTATGATTTTTTTCTGATGGGCAATTCTATTTTAATGATGAAAGTTTTATTTAATTTAATTCGTAATGCGGAAGAACAAATTATTGCTAATGGCAAAGGTGAAATTACCATTACATCCGAAGAAACCGAAGATAAAAATCTTCTGATAGTTAAAGATACAGCCGGTGGTGCCCCACCTGAAGTCGTCGAGAATTTTTTCAAAGAATTTTTTACCACAAAAAAAAATGGTTCGGGTATTGGGTTGGCTTCTTGTAAAAAAATCATGCATGACTTGGGAGGAGATTTAACATGTCGCTCTGTTTTTGGCGAATCCATGGAATTCATTCTATCCTTCCCTAAGGTAGATAGCGTCGAATGATTGTTGTAATCTACTGTCAATATCTAAGTTAAGACAGCTGATCTAAAAATTCTCGATAGGACAAAATCTTACTTTTATCAATGCCGCTTTCAGGAAAATCGTTGATAAATGCGTAATAGAATTTTCTTGGCTTATTACCAGCAGAATCATTTGTTTGAATCTCAGGTATTTTCTTAGCATTGATTTTGGATTCAAAAATAGACGCTGGGTGCAGATACTTACTCCAATCGATCTCCTTTCCTTTCCACCTTAAAAAATCGTCTTCCTCATATAGAGACAACACAAACTGCTTTGTTTTTAAAGCATCAATCACCGCTTGAGGTGCGCCATGCTCTAGGGCTTTCTGAATACTATTCTCCATTCCTTTTTCACTACGAATAATGAACCAACTTAAATTAGCAGTGTCATCCAAAAATAGATAGCTGCCTTGCCTATCAAATAGATACATCTCACATATATTATTTTCTTTAAAATGAGAGGTCAAAATTTTTCCAAAATCCTTGTCAAAAATAAAACAAGCATCTTCATTTTTGTCTTGAGATAATATGGTCAATGCTTTATAAGAACACTCTTGAAAAACACGCGAAGTTTTTTCTTCAACTATTTTCAATAATTTCTTAAACATCTCTGGATCATCTTTTCCTATATATTCCGTAGGTAAAGATAGAGTATTTAATTTCTGTTTAAATTCATCTGAAATCTTACCCGTTAGAATAATAGTAATATGCTCCAACGTTGTCCCTGGAAAAACTGCAGCTTTAATAAACTCTATACCATTTTTACCTGGCATATCATAATCAGTACTAACTAATATGATTTCTCGAAATCGGCCTCTATTACAAGGCTCCTGTCGAGTTTCTCTAAATGAAAAACTAGGCCTATCAGGACGACGATGATTGGTAATATCCTTTATTTTAGCTAATTGCCCACTTGATAAATTCTCTATTTCTTGCTGAAAAGTATTATTTAATTGCTTAAGCATCACAGGATCTGACGTGATCCACTCGAATTCATTAGAATGATTGTAATAATAAAAACTGACTTCTGTGAGAATATATTGTGAGTATTTGAAATCACTTACTGACTCGTGAATTTTTGATAAATTTTCTGATTTAGTGCTGGTAAGCGGTGCTTTTGATGTATCGGAAATGATGCGTATACCTTTTGGGCAGGGGTGTATGATATCTTGTATCGTTCGGTCCTGCATCCTCGCAAATCCACAGTCTTGTGTGTCATTCTTTCCAGAAAAATGTAAACGTGCTGCAAAAGGAATTTGGAGATTTCGACTATTTTTTATGTATTCTAAAGCGGGTTCGGGATTGTCAAAACATAATAGTGACAAATTGTCAGAAACCCCCGTTTTTAGGGTGTTTAAAAATTTTACTTCATCATCTACTGCTAAAACAGTTGTCGGATGATAACAAATGGGCATCATAAAAAATGGCTTTTCATCGTCTAAGATAAACATTCCTTGATCCTTCTCGCCATTATCACATTCATTAGTAATTGTAGCTTACCGTTTATAATTGGCAACCAATAGAACAAATTAGATATTGTCTTTGCGTCAACCTTTGATTCGATAGTTCTATGTTTTTTTTGGATAATCTATATACATTAACATCATCAGTTGTACTCTTGTAGATTTTGATTACTTAACCCCATCAAAGACATTTGGTCAAAAAATACTATATTTTTCTTAACTCAGCATTTTCATGAATCATCAAATAGCATATCCCAAACCATATTAATATACCCACTGCCCAAGTACAAAAAAGATTACTAAAATCATATTTCAATCTCTCTGAAAAAGGAATGTAGCTTGGCAACAATATCAAAGGGTTTTTTGAGATCGTAAATGGGTATTGTCGGGTATGAATAGCAGCTTCATATAAATCACTGTCATAATTAGAATCTGTCATACGCTCTAGATAATAAAATGCATTAGGATCTAACTCCTTCAAATACTGCATCTTTCCGACAAAAAATTCATCACTTTCTGACAAAGATTGAGATTCATTTTTAAAAGAAATTCCCAGCCACGAAACTGGTTCTTTTTTCATCCACACGGCGCTCTTTTTTTCATGAACAGGATAAGTCGCATAGATTTCTATACAATAAAGAATATTATTATATTTAGTACTACAGTTGTACTGCTTGACGTAATAACTCAACAAAGTCTTATCAACATAATACCCCTGAGAAATTTCATAAAATCTCTTTTTAGGCTCATTGTTTATTTCATAGATATGATTTAAATGCTGAATTTTGTAATAATAAGTCCCTGTCCATACTTGAATACAGTGCATGCTTAGAGCCAAAATTAAAAAAGCAATGATAGGCGCTAAGCGTTTTTTATATCCATCGTCTATAAAATTTAAAACAGCCAACTTCGGTACCAACCAATACCGAATAACACCCAAGGCAATTACAACTGGTATAATCAGATCAAACCATCCCAGATCATAAATAAACTGCCCCCCTCTAACTATAAATAACCAATTTAAAAAACCATATACAACGGTTAGCCATATCACCATAAAAATAAAGGGGAAAAAAGCATCTCTAATATTGCTAGGGAGGTTCATTCGTTTCAATATTACCCTCCTAAAATGAGTCAAAACTTATACTGGGAATAGAAGACTTTCTGTCATCGCTTACCTTTTCTGCTGGCGAAAACAAACATTTTAAGAATTTTTTCGGCTTAGACAACTCTATTTTCCCTGTAGTATCCCAGCATGAAGCTAATTCTTTGGCAGCTTTATTAGATAAATCAGAAATATAATGACCAGCTTGCATACGTCTTGCAGATGCAATTTGGTCTAACGCCACTCTTTCTAGTGCCCATCCCGTCATAATATCACCCGCAGTGTAAAGTGTTCGTACTTCAGACAAATGTGATTCTCCGGTTTTTAAGCGCTTTTTCATCGCGTTTTTATCATAAAAACTATCAGATATATCTAACAATGTTAACGCTATTCCCATGGGTCCAGACATATCTTTTAGCGCGAATTCTAACGCAAAATCCAAGCCAGATTCCACAATGGTTTTCGCAATACCATGCTTAAATTTATTCTCTCCAGGAATTTCATCATCAAGAAGAGTCAACTCTTCATTCATCCATAATTTCCACATCAAACCTAGTTTTCGAAAATGATTCTTTCCTTTAGCTAAATCTACTGACTTACCCATTTCATCAAAAATGGCTGAGCCATAGGCTTTCACTAGTTTGGTAGTCGCCGATGTCACCTGCTGTTTTAATTCATGCTTAGTGCTATCTGATAGTTTGCCCTTAGTTCGATATTCCTCTTGTGCCTTAGTAACCGTTAGATGCATTACTTTAGTATCATTTATGGAAAACAATTCATCAGAGGTATCAACTTTGCCCTCGGCCTCATATATCTGTTCTGTATCTAACGAAGTATCACCCGTTTTTCTGCGTCTGCGACGCTGCGCTAAAAACACAACACTTGCACTCTCTTCGTTAACCGGCAAAATCGGCTCGGGCACCGCCGAAGTCGTTGATTCTTGTGTTTGAAATTTAGGATGCAACAAAGCTGATAATTTTACTCCAGCGTCATGAACATTCTCTGAAGCTTGAGTTAAAAATTCATGGTTCGTCAGAGGAACATCTATTTGCACATGCAATGAGCGGTCTTTTTGAATGACTCTACCACTATCATGCTGAGTTTCTAATTGTCCCTCCAAAGATTGAACTGAAAGTTCTGTGCCTTGCTTTCCATGAATAACCGGTTTCTGTGTCGCCACAAAATCTCTTCTATCTATTTGAACAGTGGCCGTTGTAAAAATAGGGTCACCTGCTTTATTGGATGGCTTTCCACCCAGCAAACGTCCAGCATCGTGTAAATTGCCACTGATTCCAAAACCGCTGTACTGCTCTGTATCCATCAAAGTCTCAGTCGTCAAAATATCCGTTTTGAAATGATTTTCTCCTTCCGTTGTAATGCTACCACCTATCATATGGGTTTCGTGCGCTACAAACTCGTGACCATCGGTGTTAATGCCATCGATAGCATGAATACCACTGTGTTGATGTGTAACCCTGCTTTGACCCTTTCCTTTGTGGCCACTAAACATGCCATTCGTTGCAAGACTAACTGAATTGGTTTGAGTTTGACTGGTATCTTGGTGGTCTCTGATTATCAAAGTTCCAATCTTAGCATCAACAGACCCAGCCTCTATATTGGCGCCATCTAACTCCACAACACCTATTTCACCACCATTATGGTGTAAGCGTATGTTACCACCAGCTGATAACTCTGCATTGACAATACTGGTTGCAGATGTTTTTGTTTTACTCAAAGACGCTCCCAAAGATTCAACACCATCAAGCCCGACAATGCTCACCGTTTCACTGACGGTGGTTTGCTGCATCGATGATTGAAGCATTGCTCCATGCGCTCTGATTTTTGGAGCATTGATATCTAAATCTCTTCCAGCATAGACTCTAACTCCATTTTCCAAATCAACACCTTCACCTGCTTCCAAGATCACATTACCCCCACGGTCAATACCGCCTTGTGCTTGAGTCTGAAAGCGTGTTGTCGTTTTCCTCTGGGTTAAAGACAAACTTATAGACGGTGCAAACTGACCATCATGACCTAGGCCATATCTTGCTAATAATTCATCAGTTATGTTGCTTTGAGCAATACCACGCATTAGACTATTGCCTGTGTTTGCTAAGTCTATCCCTAAATTAGCAGCACTAGCCAAGCGTTCTGTTCCTGACTTACTTTGATATACTGCGTTTGCTTTACCCAAGCTTGGGTCAAGTGCTGAACCAATATCCCAAATTTTTCCACCTTGTTTGTAAGTATCCCAAACGTCTTTGCCAGGCATTGACCATCCAAATGATTGGCTTTTTTCGGTTATTTCATGGTCTAGGATATCAACGCCTAAAAAGATTTGCTTCTTCGCTTTGATTTCTAAATCACCACCACCGATAAAAAAAGCACCTCTTGCATCGACATTGCCTTCAGAGGAATGGATGCGCGTAGTACCGTTGTCTACAAATAGAGTAGGTTGCGCGGAATCATAAAACTCGGTTCTATTGCTTCTGTCCAGCTTCCACCAATCAGTATGAAACTCACGAGTATAATTATTAGCTCTTAAACTGTATAACTGAATATCACTTCTTGCATAAACATCAGTGCCCCCAGGAGAAACAAATTGAGCAGCCGCTGAAGTGACACCCCCTTCGTTGGAGCAAATAATATTACGTCCATTTGCAGAGTACACATGAGAAACGCCGATATCTGTTCCAGACCCATAGCCCCATGCATATTCTGATGCGAATACATCTTTTAATTTCTTTAGAAAATTACTTTGATGAACTTTATGTCTTTCATCCCTATAAGCAATATAAACATGATGCCGTTCATTAAAATGTACGCCTCTTTTGCCTTGAATATAATTAGATCCTTGACTCATAAAATCAGAAGCATCTGATATCACCTCACCATCTGCCTCAACATGCAACCCTACACCATCCGTGTCTTCACCCGTCCCACCAGCAATGACTGCGGCTTTATAATTGCGTCGTGTATCCCACTGTCCTTGATAGATTTCTTCTTCGCATAAATTCGTTACATTCCCTTTTGCCAAGATTTGCGTGTACTTTCCTGATGCAATTTTCCCTCTGTTTTCAACGTTTCTTCCAGCTTGGAAAAACACTTTATCCGCACCCAAAACCTGACCGAGGTTTAAAATGTCTCTCGCAGAATAAGCGTACACATTCGCGCCTTGTAATGTTCTTGAAAATGTAATATCGCCAACTGTGCTGATAAAAGACAATTGATACGCTTTGTTGTAATCAAACTGACTGTTAATACTTGCCGCTTGTACTGTAATGTCGCAGTCTCTATCTATTGGATTGGTCAAGGTTAAGTCGTCTAAAGTACTGAAGCCTAGGTCTTTATGAAAGCGGTAATTCGAATATGCACCGACTCCTGCAATAAATTGCACGGCATTGGCAAAATGGTCAATTTGAAACACAGCATTATCTAAATCCCCACCGCCTTGCAAATTCGCTGTTTTGGCTTTGACTGAAAATGTACTTTTTCTGCCATCTTGAGTTAATTGCGCATAGTAGCCACTATGTTGATAATCATCAGCTATCACACCTGAGTCACCACCAAAACTCAAATGACTCGCATCATTTACGCTGTGCCCAACAAGATAACTATCTATCAGCTCAGGATGGGCGTCTGGATGAATATCAATCTCATCTATCTGCGCTTGAGAGTCATGCAAGTTAAACGAGCCTTCTTCGTGCAGTGTTTTGCCCTTTAATACAGAATGACTCAGGGTAAACGTTGAATCTTTTCCAATATCCGTCACACCTGCCTCAATGCCAAAATCGTCTAAAGATGTTTTACTGTGATTTTGAAGAGACTGTGTACTGATTCGACCGTGCTTTAAATCAATGTTCGCTGAGCTGCCTATTGCCAATGTGTCGCATTGACCAATCTCTTTTCCATCTATGCTTACTTCACCATGAATCTCGGTATAATCACCACCACTCATGCTGCCATCTAGCAATACTTTAGGCGCTTCGATAATTAAAATATGTTGCGGATTTAGAGTAGGCTTGGCTTCTGGGTCGCTTTCTGCAGGTTGCGTGAATAATTGCTCATCTGCAGTTTTTTGCCCATTCACAACAGACCCTTTGGCAAAAGTTGCCTTTTTCGCTTTGATAGTTAGGTGATGCGCATAATCCAGCGCACCTTCTTCTGTAAAATCACTTGTTTCAATCTCAACCTCATCGGTTTTGATTTTTGAACCTTGCGCTGCGTGTACATATTCATCCTCTTGGATGTGTACACGACTTAATTGCGCACCACCTGTTAAATCAAGACGCTTACCATCTAAAGTCACTTCTTCTAATAGGGTGCTGGCCGTTACGTCATCTGAGATAGTGCCAATTTTCATGCTTGAGTGCATGCCATGCATATCGCCATGTTGTTCTAATTCATCTAGGATTAATGCACTATGGTCAAATTGAAATGTACCATTGGTTTGTAGAGAGTGACCTTTGTATCGAGTATTATCTAGCAACAAGCTTCCTTTTTCTTGCTCAATTATGGCTGTGTCGATATCAATATCAAAGCCATCTAAACTGGTCTTACCTGAAATAACCGCTTGTTTAGATTTTATTGAACCGTGCGTTAAATCGATGTCTGCCGTATCTCGTACGATTAATTCCTCGCTTTTGGTGCTTTCTGTACTGTCGGTACTCGCTCTGCGTCCTTGAATTTGCGTATAGTCACCGCCACCTAAACGACCACCCAAGTCCACTTTTTCCGCTTCAATCACTAACACATGCTCTGATTTAAACTCGGATTGTGCACCATCTTTACCCGGCACAAATAATTTATCTTTATCTGTTCTTTGGCCATTTACTATCGAACCTTCATCTAAAATTGCAGTACTTGCTTGGATGGACAAATGATGTTGGTAATCCAATTGGCCTTTGCCATGGAAAACGCCTGTTTCAATGCTGACATCATCTGAGACGAACTGACTGCTTGTACTAGTGATAAAATGCTCTTTTTCATGAACAGCGCTATGGCTTAAATCTAAATGACCGGAAGAGTCTAGCGTATCGCCTTCTAACACGACCTGCCTCATTGTGGTGCTTGCGTCATTTCTATCCTGAAAAGTGCCGATATGAATACGCCCTTCTTCAGCAACAAATTCACCACTTTGGTTAAGTTTCTCAATATCAACCGAAGCATGTGTGCCTCTGATATGCCCCTGGCTTGTATTATCAACCATTTTAGAGCGAAGACTAAATTGCTGCGCACCTAAGAGCGCACCTTGGTTTTGAATAGAGGTTGCGGTAAAACTTGATTTACTTCCCGTAGACTGACCTCTATTGTACAACCTATTAGTTGCAATATTATGCGTAAATAAGGAACGTTCTTCTCCAAAATTCACATGCAGTAAATTAGTTTTGAAGGTATTAGCACCAAGACTCACTCCAAGATTTGCATGAATCAAACTGGTATCGGTATAACTTCCTGCAAACGCCTCGGCACTATTGATGCTAAATTCTTGCCAATTCGTGTTTTGAAAAGCTTGATAGAAACCTTGTCCGAAATCATTTGGATTGTTATAAATCTTGCTAAAGCTAGTCTGCCAATTAACGTATTCTTGGTTGTAGATTGAATTGCCGCTGGTATACATCCCTTGCCCCAAAAGCGCCAGTGATTTCATTTGGCACAAAATCGGCATATATTCATGGCGTTTTAAATCAAAAATTCGCGTAAATCCTTTGGTCTTTTGATATAAACCTGCTGAACTCATCAAAAACCCAGGTAACATGAAGGCAAGTTGAATCCCTGAAGTATGCGCAGGCGCCCACATCATGGCCAAAGTTCTTGCGGTACTAATTAGATTATTCCATGAAAAAATGAATCTTGGATCTGCCAATACATTTGGTGCCATGATGCCCAAATTCATCGATACCAAACTATCATTCATATAATTATTGGCCGCAATCAAACCCATGTTTAAGCTCACAAAGCCTGAGCTTGTCATTGATTGTTCGGCGTAAATTCTCCCTAAAATATTCATGAGATTACTATGAATTGTGATGTTTTTAGCTGAAATACTGCTGTGATTTACCACTGCATCATCAAATCCCAAATATATTGAATTCGCTTGAAACGCACCAAGATTATCAAATCGACGTCCTTTAGCACTCAGGCTTGCTTGCAAATCAATTTTCCCAGATTGCGTGATAACATCAGCTGACATCATTAAATCTTCGTCGCCACGTATCGTTGCTTTGGGTGAAATATCCAGGTATTGACTTGCAATGAAAGTTGGTTTGCTCACATCTTTTTGAGGAGACTTTTGTTTTTTCTTCTTTGTTGTTACCTCCCCTCGAATAACTACATCACCACCTTTGATAACACTTGCGCCTGTCATGGATGTTTTTGAGTCAGTCCATAATGCGGCTTGTTCTCTGGCATGTAGCTGCGTGCTTTCTAAATTGACATTGCCGAATGATTCGATGTTTTGGGCATCGAGCCTACTATCACCCATCTTAGCTTTGGCAGTACTGGCCAGAACAATATCGTATTTTGCATGAATTATGCTTTTCTGTACTGAGAAGTCAGCATAAATAATTAATTCTTCGTCACTCAATAAGCTTTTTACAAGGGCTGCGTCGCCCAAGAATCGTATTTTCCCAGCTGTTATCTCAGATTGTTGACTATTTAGTTCAGAATCCTGTGCTGTCATAAATTGACTAGCCAAATGTAGCTTGCTTTTTTTAAGGCGAACCTGACTTTGACTGCCAACATACATAGTCTCTGCAAATAGTTCTCCCATTTGCAATGATGTATTTGAACCAATCAAACTCAATCCCTCACATTGCACAAGGGAATGATCAACATCAATATCACCATGTGCTGTGATTTTTTCTGCAATAATTTCGCTATGCTCGCAGGGGTGAATACGGCTACCAACTAAGGAGTGAATTCTACTATCTGTAACCCATCTCGAGTTTTCTAAAAATAAATGCCCCTGAATTGTGTGTTGTGTTTTTGCATCATCGATACCAATCATAGAGGTATCTTGCATAACCACCTCTTCAATCACCGAGAAGCTTTTCGCCATTAATCGGCTGGATTGAAACAAACATCGCCCTGATTCAGTACCGCCCTCTATTACAATGCGTTTAGCTTTTACAAAGTTTCTATACAATCTAGCGTCAGAAGATTGATACTCCATGTTATTCGTATCTATTTGAACATCATCAATTTCCAGATGCCCAGAAAACCACATGTCTTTGCTTTTAAAATTGGAGCGAGTCACACATACACTATCTTGTAACTGAACCACTTCAGCCAAAATCTGTGATTTCTTTATGCTTACTCTATCCGAAAGACTTAATTGACTCGTTTGCACGGTCGATGCTCGAATTTTAGAACGTCCCTGTAATGCCACCTCTTGCTTAACACTTACATTAGAATCTGTGATTTTAACCGCTGCTTTGTCCGCAAGGAATCTATCAGAAACGTTTAATGCGCTCCCGTTTTGTATCAAGACCTCCCCTGCTATCGCATGTATTTTTCTGGCAGAAACACCTGAATGCAACACCGAAAACACACCTGATTCCAGGTGAATTGCTTTACTATTTAATTGTGACCTTAGAAAAGTAACATTGCCTCTTTCAATCAAGGTCTTCATAGACAACGATGAGTCACATATCTCAGCTACTCCGGCACAATCCATCTTGTGGCAAAGAAGACGTCCGTGATAAACAATTAACGAACTAGTTGCATCTATCTCAATATCATCATCAATCACCCATTGAGAATTTGCGGTCTTAGCATTTTGCTCACCTATAACAACTTGGGTATTTTCTTGTATGCTCAATGCGCCAACATGGACATGATGGGATGAAGGAAAACGAATGACAGACTGCGCACCTTCCTCCCCGCAAACCCAGTGCACTACTGCCGAAAAACAAGTTTCACTGATCTCAAATTGCCCTGAAATTCTGGAAATCTCTGCTATCATACGCATTGATGATGCTTTAAACACAGCCTCTTCGGTCTGACAAAATACCTGAGCTCTCATATCAAAATATTGCTCAACCATCATTTTAGCAGATTGATGATAGACTCCTGCTCGAAGATTTAAGTTTCGAGTATGAAACTCACCAAAAATATTTAAGTCTTCTGCAATGTCCAAAAATACTTGATTGCCACATACCATGACACCATCCAAATTCAAAGCCTTAGCTTGAATATGATGCCGGTGTAAAATATTAAATTTCCCTTGGACGCAAAGTGGTCCTGGAGTACTAATGCTACATTTATGTACCTCTGTATCAATAAACAGATTAACTTGAGCGGATGTAAAAATCTGAATTGATAAATTTTGTCCATCATAAACATATTCAAGAATTTTCTGAGTATCATCAAAAAATGCGCGCTGACTGATTTTAGTTAAACAAAATACTTCACTTGAAAATGTGTATTCATGATGCTCATCAGGACTAATTTGATAAGATTGATTGCTATCGTCATCTAGAAAAACTAATGCCGTTTTACTTGGCACTCGCCGAATCACACCCATTGGCAAAACAGCCAATATCTTTGGTAAGTCTATACCCATCGCTAATTCCCTGCCTATTTATGTTGGACTTTTTATCATAGTTACTAGTTACTACCATTAATCACTCTTCGCCTATGAACAACACCACTTGTACGCTGTTGAGAGTCATCATTGGCCGCTATTTCCATTGGAGCTCTGGTAACAGGCCTTTGGAACATGTTGCGCTCCGATAACAGCGGCTGCTTGCTTTCTTCTGTACTCGAATCACTGTCCGAATAATCGCCAGCCTCATAGCGACGACGCTCTTCTTCTATTTCTTGGCGGGCCAATCCTCGAGATAAATTTCGATACAATCCATTTAATCTACGCATTTCTGAGCGAAGAGAGTTGTTATCAGCTTCTATGGCCGACAGTCTTTCTTCGGTTTGTATCTCTAGGTCATTACCAACAGCGCCTCTTTGTTGTTCTACAGTTGCAGCATCAGAACTAATAAAAGATCGCCGAAGATTTTCTTGCCTATTATTAGCCTGCTCACGCATTCGTCTACTAGCGCTTTCTCGCCGTTCATAACTTGCACCAGAAGCCGCTGCTCCTACAAAACTACCTACCGTCAAAATCTCCACTGCATGCAGTGATACATACGCTGCCGCAAATGCTGGAGCACCAAATACTAAGATTGCCCCTCCTGCAAGTGTTGCACCAACTAACACAAGGCATATTTTCCCAGAATTATTTTCCAAAACATCAAACATTATTAACTCCTCATTTCAGATATTTGTTTCTTTAACTCTTTAAACTCACTAAAAATCTTTTCTAATTTTTGATTCAAAATCCCTGATTCATGCAACAACTCTTCCGCCACTGCCAAAAACTTGGCATGATGCTCTTCGCAATTTGCTTGCGCCTGCTCTACCATTTCAACTGTCAATTCCCATTTCTCTTCACCTGAAATCCAA
>Ga0114972_10000687_pt1 | contig 25163 bp, 26 predicted proteins | sample M_140807_EF_Meta_FD_87354 | JGI IMG/M metagenome (GOLD analysis project Ga0114972, IMG submission 87354) | Freshwater microbial communities from Lake Montjoie, Canada to study carbon cycling - M_140807_EF_MetaG | ecosystem: Environmental > Aquatic > Freshwater > Lake | place: Lake Montjoie...
CAAATTCAAACCAAGAGGCCGTCGGGGCAGAAAAACCGGCTTGCCGCACCGCAATAGTGCCGGGAGCACCCAGCTATTCAGTTGATTTATAACTACTATTCGAACTAATTCGAACGACCTATGACGAAACACACATTTCGAAACAGGTTAATTGTTGCATCGCATCAGAAGCGCGTGTACAGTCTCATTCGTCTCCTCCACCTCCTCAATGGTGGTTTCAGCCCGCACCGATTGGTGCGGGCTTTTTCTTTTCCGTAAGCCTTTCGACCTCAGGCGTTGCGCTGCTCCGCAAGCCGCGCGCCCTCGACCAGCGCCCGAAGCTTGGCGGCTGCGACGTCCCGATCCATCGGCGCCATGCCGCAGTTGGTGCACGGGAACAGACGGTTGGCCGGCACATAGCGCATGGCCCGTCCGATCGTCTCGGCGACTTCCTCGGGTGTCTCGACCCGATCACTGGCCACATCGATCACGCCGACCATCACATCCTTGCCGGCCAGCAAGCCAAGCAGGTGATCGGGCACCCGGCTGTTGGCGCACTCCAGCGAGATCTGATCGATGCGGCTGGCGGCCAGCGCCGGAAAGACCGACTCGTACTGGCGCCACTCCTCGCCCAGCGTGGCCTTCCAGTCAACATTGGCCTGGATGCCGTAGCCATAGCAGATATGCACGGCGGTCGTGCAGGTAAGTCCCTCGATTGCCCGATGCAGCGAGGCGATTCCCCAGGTCGGCACATGCTCCGTGAAGACGTTGTAGGCCGGTTCATCGAACTGAATGATGTCGACGCCATCCGCCTGGAGCGCACGCGCTTCTTCGTTGAGCAGTTCGGCGAAGGCCATCGCCAGCTTCTCGCGGCTGCCGTAGTGGGCATCGGCCACCGTGTCGACGATGGTCATCGGGCCGGGCAGCGTGAACTTCAATTGCTTTTTCGTGTGCGCCCGGGCGATCTGCGCCTCGAATGCATGGACACGGCCTTTCAAGCGGATCGGCCCGATCACCTGCGGCACCATCGCGTCATAGCGGTTGTTGCGGATGCCCATCCGGACCTTGTGCTCGAAGTCGATGCCCTCGACCGCCTCAAGAAATCCGTGCACGAAGTGCTGCCGGCTCTGCTCGCCATCGGTCACGATGTCCAGGCCAGCGTCTTCCTGTTCCTTGATCCACAGCAGCGTGGCATCACGCTTGGCCTGCAGCAGGGCTTCGCCCGATTCTTTCCATTTCGGCCAGAGCATGTGGGTTTCGGCAAGCCAGCCCGGCTTGGGCAGGCTTCCAGCAAGGGTGGTCTGAAACATGGCGATCTCCTGATTCGGGTGAGCGGTCAACGAACGTTCAAGGCTGCGCCCAGCAGGCGGCGCCACTGAGACACCACCTGCGGCTGCGAGGCGGCGAGGTCGAAGACCTCGACCATGCGGCGACGCCCGATGTCGTCCTGGAAGGCGCGATCACGCTGCACGATCTCCAGCAGGTGCTCGAACGCCAAAGGCCATTCCTTGTACTCGATGTAGTACTCGGCCAGGGCCAGCCGTGCGGCCAGATCGCCCGGATCGGCGACCACCTTGTCGAGCAGGGCATGCGGAGTCGGTGGCTTGGCCGCCTCGACCGCCTGCGCGGCCTGGGCAATGAGCTCGGCCACTTGCGGTTCGGCCTTGGCCTGCGCAGACAGCGCGTCGAATTGCGCCTGAGCCGCAGCTGGCTCACCGCCGGACATCAGCAGCTGCCCATAGAGCAGCCGTGCCGAATCATTGGACGGGTCGAGCGCAATCGACTTCTTCGCGTGCTCGATTGCAGCCGCTTCATCGCCCCGATCCAGCGCTGCACCCGCCAGCTCGAGCTCGGTGTCCGAGGGATTGGGCATCAGCCGATCGATGAATTCACGCAGCTTGCCTTCGGGCAATGCGCCCTGGAACTGGTCGACCGGCTGGCCACCCACGAAGGCAAACACCGTCGGGATCGAACGGATCCGAAAGTGCTGGGCGAGTTGCTGCTCGGTGTCGCTGTCGATCTTGACCAGCTTGAAGCGCCCTTCGTATTCGCGCTCGAGCTTCTCGAGCATCGGCCCGAGGGTCTTGCAGGGCCCACACCAGGGTGCCCAGAAATCGACCAGCACGGGAACCTGCATCGAGGCATCGATGACATCAGCCTGGAAGGTCTTGAGGGAGGCGTCGGTGCTCATGTCGGCATCGTCCAGTTGAAGGAAGGCCGTCATTCTTGCACGGCTGCTGACTCCCGCCCGCCATGCCGATGCTAGGATCGCGCCCACTTCAAGGGGCTTTCGACATGATCGTGCTCGTACTGGGACTGGCCATCTTTCTGGGTGTGCATTCGCTTCGGATCTTTGCCGACGGCTGGCGTACTGCACAGATGGGCCGCATCGGAGAGAACGCCTGGAAAGGCCTGTACTCGCTCTTCTCGCTGGTCGGCCTGGTCCTGATCATCTGGGGCTACGGACTGAGCCGAAGCACCCCGGTCGAGCTCTGGTCACCTCCGGTCTTCACACGGCACCTATCGGGCCTGTTGATGCTGCTGTCCTTCGTGCTGCTGGCAGCGGCCTATGTGCCGGGCACTCGCATCCGGCAAGTGCTCGGTCATCCGATGGTGCTGGGCGTCAAGACCTGGGCCTTTGCCCACCTGATCGCCAACGGTCGGCTCGGCGATCTGGTGCTGTTCGGCGCCTTCCTGGTCTGGGCGATCGTGCTCTACGCGGCATCACGCCGTCGCGATCGCAAGGCCGGCACGGTTCGCCCGCGAGGCAGCGCCTCGCGCGACGCGCTCGCCGTGGTCATCGGCATCGTGGCCTGGGCGGCCTTTGCCTTCTGGCTGCATGCCGCACTGATCGGTGTGCGGCCTTTCGCCTGATCCGGGCGCCCCATCACTGGTCGGCGCTCGATGAGCAAAGCGCCAATCGGTGGCCGCCTTGTCAGGCCGCCGGCATCTCGATCACGATCTTGCCGGGCGCGGTGCGATCGCGCATCGCGATCAGCGCATCCATTGCGCGCTCCATCGGAAATCGAGCGCCAATTAGGGGCTTGAACACGCCCTGAGCAGCCAGCCTCGCGATCTCGATGCGGGTCGGCTCGGCTTCCCAGGGCCTGCGGCGCAGCCACTCGCCCGCCCGAACACCGATCACCGAATAGGCCTTGATCAGGACATGGTTGGCCGCCAGGGACGGAATACGACCGGCTGCGAATCCGACCACCAGCAGCCGTCCGCCGAATGCAATCGCGCGGGTGGACTTGTCGAACACGTCACCGCCGACCGGGTCGTAGATCACATCCGCACCCCGCCCGTCGGTGAGCGCCTTGACCTCGTCCTGAAAAGCGCCGAGCGACGACAGCAGGTGGTGGGCCCCCAGGGGCCGCAGCTGTTCAAGCCAATCCTGACGAGTCCCGGTCGCGATCACGGTGGCGCCCAGATGCGCAGCCAGCTGCACCGCGGCTGCGCCCATGCCACCGGTGGCGCCATGCACCAGCACCGTCTCGCCCGAGGCCACATGGCCGCGGGTCACCAGCGAACCATAGGCTGTCGATGCGCCGACCCGCCAGCCGGATGCACTGGCCCAGTCCCAATCCGGCGGCATGGCCTCAAGCGAACCCGCAGGCATCACCGCACGTTGCGCGATGGCGCCGGTCTTGTTGCTGAACGACACGCAGTCACCCTCACGCCATCCCTGCACGCCCTCGCCGACCGCATCGATGACACCGGCCCCTTCCATGCCGATCACATACGGTGGTTCGGGTTTGTGCTGATAGCCGCCCCGCGTCATCAGGAGATCGGGAAAATTCAGCGCCGCTGCCCGGACCGAAACCGAGACCTGACCGGGACCGGGCGCGGGCACCTCGACCTCAAGCATCCGCACACCGGACAGGTCTTCAGACAGATGCTCGCAGCACAAGGCTGCCACGCGAGTTGAAATCAGGCTCATATGGGTGAATTCCTCAACCGAAGATCGCCGTCGTCTGGTGGCTCACACCCACCGCCCGCCCCTGCCGATCCCACATCCGCGCGGTCTGGCTGTTGTAGCCGTCTGCGGCAAAGCGCGATTCGGTCTGCAGCAAAACCCACTGCGATGGATCGAACTCACGGGGGTCGAGCGCAAATTCGAGCAGCCAGGTCAAGGACGCACCCGGCGCAGGCCGATCGAGCATCGACAGCACCGGCGAAGGTGGCAGGTCGGCCAGGGCCACCAGATTCGCCTCACGCATCCGGGGCGTGCCGAGCGACGGAGGCACTGAGCCGGATTCATCGGCCACCGCCTCGCGCAGACGCGCCCACATGCGCGCCGGCTTGGGCGGCGCCGAGGTGTACATCCGCGTGCCCCCGGCCCAGCGCTGCATGTAGTGGCGCAGAAACTGCGGCATGAGGCCCTGCATGAAGGGGGCATCCTGCAGGGTATCGACCGGTCTGATGTCGTCGGGCATCAGCATCGGCAACACAGCCTTCGATTCCCGTGCAGCCCCATAGACCCCCACGATGATCCCGGCCACGACCCCTGCGCTGAACAGCACGCACTGTGCATGGGTGATGTTGCGTCCGCGACGCACGATCGTGGCATCGGCCTGAACCGGGCCCGAGACGATCGGCCCGACAAAGGTCATCTGCAATGCGCGCAGCACGCCTGTATCACCGACCACCTCGCGCATGGCCAGGGTGCCGATCGCCCCCTGGATGCCACCGAATGCAACCCGACCCTGTTGCCAGTCATCGGTCATGGTCACCGTGAACCGCTGACCGGACTCGGACGATTCGCCCAGTGGTTCGAAAGCACCCTCGAGGAGTTGAACAAAGGAAGGCATGAGCTTTGAATGGCGCAGACATATGGACAAGCGGTCGAGGATGCCACAATCAAAGACCCACCAAGGAGACCGACCATGCGTATCGAAACCCTCGCCGTCCATGCCGGCTACAGCCCCGACCCCACCACCAAATCCGTCGCGGTTCCCGTCTACCAGACGGTTGCCTATGCCTTCGACAGCGCCCAGCACGGCGCCGATCTGTTCGACCTGAAAGTGGCGGGCAACATCTACACGCGAATCATGAATCCCACCCAGGACGTACTCGAAAAGCGGGTTGCAGCGCTCGAAGGCGGCATTGCAGCACTGGCGGTTTCATCGGGCATGGCCGCGATCACCTATGCCATCCAGACGATTGCGGAGGCCGGCGACAACATCGTCTCGGCCTCCCAGCTCTATGGCGGCACCTACAACCTCTTCGCCCACACCCTGCCGCAGATGGGCATCGAGACCCGCTTTGCCGATGCCCGCAATCCGGCGAGTTTTGCACCGCTGATTGATGCAAGAACCAAAGCAATCTTCTGCGAATCGATCGGCAACCCGCTGGGCAATGTCACCGACTTCGGTGCGCTCGCCAAGGTGGCCCATGACGCCGGGATTCCGCTGATCGTCGACAACACCGTGCCCAGCCCCTACCTGTGCCGCCCGATCGAACACGGCGCAGACATCGTCGTGCAGTCACTCACCAAATACCTCGGCGGGCATGGCAACAGTGTGGCCGGAGCGATTATCGACAGCGGCACATTCCCCTGGGCACAGCACAAGGAGCGCTTCAAGCGCCTGAACGAACCCGACGTCAGCTATCACGGCGTGGTCTACACCGAGGCACTCGGGCCGGCCGCCTTCATCGGCCGGGCGCGCGTCGTGCCGCTGCGCAACATGGGTGCAGCCATCTCCCCGATGAATGCCTTCCTGATCCTGCAAGGCATCGAGACCCTGGCGCTGCGCATGGATCGTATCTGCGAGAACACGCTGTCGATTGCGCGATTCCTGAAGGCCCATCCCAAGGTCGCCTCGGTGAATTACGCCGGACTGCCAGACCATCCCGAGCATGGTCTGGTGCAGAAATACATGGGCGGGCGGGCCTCGGGCATCATCTCCTTTACGCTCAAGGGCGAAGATGGCCGTGAAGGCGGCGCGCGCTTTCTCGATGCACTCAAGCTGTTCACCCGTCTGGTGAACATCGGCGACGCCAAGTCGCTGGCCACGCACCCGGCCTCGACCACGCACCGCCAACTGGCGGCAGACGAACTCGCCAAAGCCGGCGTCAGCGAAGGCATGGTGCGCCTGTCGGTCGGCATCGAGCATATCGATGACCTGACCGAAGACCTCACCCAGGCACTCGCCGCGGTCTGATCGAATCTGCACCATCACACACGCCCGGCACCGCACCGGGCGTCACTGGAGACACCATGGCCAAAGCCAAGGCATTCGGCTCGATGAGCCGACAGGACTATGAATCGGCCCTCGAGCCGATGGAACTCGAACTCAATCGCGTGGCACGCTGGGTGCAGCAACAGGGTCGACGGGTGGTCATCATCTTCGAGGGCCGCGACACAGCCGGCAAGGGCGGTGTGATCAGCGCGATTGCCTCGGCCCTGAACCCCAGGCAGGCCCACATCGTTGCGCTGCCCAAGCCCAGCGATGACGAGCGCTCGCAGTGGTACTTCCAGCGCTACATCGCCCACCTGCCCTCAGCTGGCCAGATCGCTCTGTTCGACCGCAGCTGGTACAACCGTGCCGGTGTCGAAAAGGTCATGGGCTATTGCAGTGACCCCGAATACAAACGATTCCTGAAGCAGGCGCCGGTCTTTGAAAAGCTGCTCGTCGACGACGGGATCGTGCTGCTCAAATACTGGCTGACCGTCGATCAGGCCCAGCAGGAAATCCGTTTTCGCGAGCGACTCGATGATCCGCTCAAACGCTGGAAGCTCTCGCCGATCGACCTCAAGGCACGCGAGAAATATCGCGAATACGGCAAGGCCCGCGACGCCATGCTCGAAGCCACTCACACCCGGCACGCGCCCTGGACACTGGTCGATTTCAACGATCAGCGCCGCGGACGACTCACCCTGATCAGGCACCTGCTCGACAAAGTGCCCGAGATCGAAGTGCCCGAGCAGCCGATCGACTTTGCGCCGCTTGCGCATGCGCCCCTGACCGAGCGCTTCGACGGCCCACTCAAACCGATCCGGAGTGCCTGAGCGCTACAGGCTCACCCTGCGGTGAGCCTGACGTATCGATCAGAGCCGCTTGTGCGTGCCGTCGCACATCACGCCGTTGCCGGACTGCTTGCAGCCGCAGAAATACGCGGTCTTGGTTTCAGTCGCGGTGTACCAGGTTGGGACGAACTCCGTGCCCTTGTGGCTGCCATCGCAAAACGGCTGTTTGCTGCTGCGCCCGCAGGCACACCACCAGTAGTCCTTGCCAGCTTCGATATCGACCGGATAGGGCGCCTTCTGGGGCATTTCGGGTGTGGCCATGGTGTGCTCCTCGATGGATAAGCGGGTGGGTATCGCTCGTCAGTGTAGCGAAGCACGATGCCCGGCTTGACGCAGTGTGCGACACTCACCTCGACCGGCTGCATCCCGACACTTCCACACCGAGCGAGACGCCACATGCTGAAGTTCTACTACAACGCCGCACCCAATCCGATGAAAGTGGCCCTGCTGCTCGAGGAACTCGGCCTGTCCTACGAACCGATTCCGGTGGACACCCGCAAAGGCGAACAGCACACAGCAGCCTTCACGAAACTGAACCCGAATGCCAAGGTCCCGGTCATCGACGAGAACGGCACGGTGGTGTTCGACAGCAATGCGATCCTGCTGTTTCTGGCCGACCGTGCTGCACGCTTCGTGCCGACCGATCTGAGCTCCGCCGCCCGCGGCGAGATGCTTGAATGGCTCATGTTTGTGGCCAGCGGCATCGGCCCGTATTCCGGGCAGTCCGTGCACTTTCGGCATGCGGCCCCGGAGCCCAAGGAATACGCGCTGAACCGCTACGACTTCGAGGCCCACCGGCACTGGAAGATCATTGACGACCGCCTGGCCCAGCACCACTACATGCTCGGCAAGGACTACAGCATCGTCGACATGGCGGTCTGGGGCTGGGCTCGGCTGGTGCCGTATGTACTGGGCATGGACAACGCCTGGGCGCAGTACCCGCACATCAAGCGCCTGCTGGACGAAATCAATGCACGCCCCGCTGCCAAGCGCGTCGAGACCCTGCGAACCGCTCATGCCTTCAAGGCCGAAATGGACGATGACGCACGTCGCAATATGTTCCCGCAAAACGAACGACTCAAGGCCTCCTGACCGAAGAATCACCCGCGAGCCACGCTCAATCGCCTGAAAACAGGTGCTTGCGCGCGGCTTTGGCAAGCCGGGCATCGAAGGTCACCAGAGGCGCCTTGAGTTCGGCCGCCAGCCAGAGATAGGCGGCATCGAAACTGCTCAACCGAAAACTCATCGCCAGGGTGGTCTGGGCGATCGGCTCGACTCGCACGCGCTCCAGCGCCAGCACTTTCAGATCGGCCAGGCCTTGCGCGGCAATCTCGCCCAGGCCGGCGCGGGCTTTGTCCAGCGCGACACTGGCCAGCTCATAGTCGATCAGCTGCGGCGCGTACAGGGTCATGCCCGAGAGTTGTCGCAGCGCCGTGTTGCATTCGGGCTCATCGAAAAGGACGGCTGCCAGCACGCCACTGTCGACCACGATCGGCGCGCGCATCCGCAGCGACGCGCCCGGCTCGGCACGAAACAGCGATCGAGTCATCTTGAGTCCCGGTCAGCCCGGATTCGCGCACCCGAGCGCGGCGCACTGCGATCGCCGCGGCTGCGCCGGCCCAGTCGCTCCCGCGCGATCTGCTCGATCGACTTCAATCCACTGGCTGACCCGGCCGCCTGGCTGACCGTGTAGCCGCCCTCCAGGCCCTGGCCCTGGGTCGGCTCGGTTGGCTGGATCGCCTGCATCACCATCGCCATCAATTCGCCCTGCAAGGAGCGGTGATTGAGTCGAGCCTTTTCGCGCAGCGCCTGCGCAACCGGCTCTGGAACATCCTTGATCGACAGGGTTGGCATTGCGTTTGACCTGCTCATCGAAACACTGCTTCGGGTGGTTTCATTATGGAGCCATTTCGTAACCATTGCGCATTAAGTCCTGCAGCCGAAGACTGCTCATTTCGCCTCCCGGCGCACTCCAAGGAGTCAACGATGAATGCTGCTTCCCTGATCGCCAATGAGCAGGGTCTGTCCGGCGAGGGTCTGAGTCACCAGCAACCGATCACCCTGCGTCAGGCCAGAAAGCTGATTCAGGCGATGGCCCACGAGCAGAGCTTCCTGCTCCTGGCGCCACCGGGCGTGGGCAAGTCCGACATCGTCTTTGAAGCCGCTCGCGAGGCGGGATTGCCGTGCCGCTCGCTTCTGGGCACCCAGATCGCACCTGAAGATGTGAGCGGGGTGCCGCGCATCGTGGGCGAGCGCTCGGTGTTCTGCCCGCCGCGCACCCTGTTGCCGGAAAATGCCGAGCCGTTCTGCCTGTTCCTGGACGAACTGCCGGCCTGCGCGCCGGATGTGCAAAAGGCCTTCTACTCCTTGCTGCTCGAGCGGCGCATCGGCGAATTCGCCCTGCCGCGCGGCACCTGGGTGGTGGCTGCCGGCAATCGCATCCAGGACCGGGCCCTGGTGCGATCAATGAGTTCGGCACTGCTCAACCGCGTGACCGTCCTGAACATCCGGGTCGATACCGACGAGTGGCTGCAGTGGGCCGCCACGCACGGCGTGCGCGCTGATGTCAGGCGCTTCGTGGCCTCGATGCCCGAATCGCTGGTCAGGCCAGTGCCGGATGAGCCTTCGCCGTTTTCCACACCGCGATCCTGGGCGGCCTTTTCGAGGTCGCTGGATCTGGCCGAATCCAACGGCGTGCTCAACCCCACGACCCGTCGTGCACTGGCTTTCGGTCGGCTGTCGGCACAGGACGCCGCGATGTTCTGTGCGCTGGCCGAGGAATCGCTCGCACCGCTGCGCGAACTCGCCGATTATCTGCGCGAGCCGCACACCCTGCCTGCCGGGGAATCGGGTCGATGGTTCGTGCTCGATTGCATTCGCCAGCATCTGAAGGCGGGCAGCCTGCCGCCGGTCGATGCGTCCATGATCGATACCTTCCTGCGCGCACTGCCTGACGAGCATCAGCTGATGGTACTGACCGACCTGGTCGAGCGCTGGGGCGAGCTCGGCGGCGAGGCGGCGATGCTGGATCTCTTGCGTCGGGTGGCCGCACTCAGTGAGGCGGACACCCTGCAGCCGCTTGCAGCATGAGTGATGCACCCCTGCTGCGTGTTGAGCGCGCCCTGCGCCGCTGCACGGTCTCATTGCCCTTTCTGGCCGGCCTGTCTGCAGCCGCTCGTGTCAGCCTGGACACGCGCGTTCCAACCATGGGCGTGTTCGCATCGGGCCGGATGGTGGCCCATCCGGCTTTCGTTGCCAGCCTCAATGAAGCCGACCTGGGATTCGTCGTGGCCCACGAATTGCTGCATCTGGCGCTTCGCACTCACGCGCGCGCACGCGGCAGCAATCTGATGCAGTTCAACATCGCGCACGACTACATCATCAACGACATCCTGCGCCATGAGCTGGGCGTGGCGCGGATCCCGGCCGGTGGTCTGGACATGGCCGACGCCCGCTTGAGGTCGGCCGAGGAAATCCTGCTCGAATTGCGACGCGCAGCCCGCGCACAAGCCGCCGATGGCGCGTCGCGCCAGCCGGTCTGGCAGGTCGGCAACAGCGCCTCGCAGGGCGGCTCGGGTGATTCGCCCGAACAGGATGGCGATGTGCTGGCCGATGCGCTGGAGCGCGAGTGGTTCGAAGCCAGTGCAGCCGATCAGCGTGCGCTGCAAAAGCAGATCGAGCAGGCCGCCCGGCGCGGGCTGCAGGTGGCCCATGCCCGAGGCCGACTGCCCGGATCGCTGCTCAAGCAGATGGGTCTGGAGCCTGGTTCATCCAGCCAGGTGGTCGAGTCTCGCCGCGGCGCTTATCGAGCCGTTGCCCACCTGCCGCTGCAGCGCTGGATCGAGTCGGTTGCGATGGGCCCTCGAACCTTCGAGCGCCCGGCACGCCGCTCGGCCGGTTCAGCGGGCGTCGTGCTGCCGGGCCGCCGGCGCGAGAGCTGGACGCTGAATATCGTGCTCGATACCAGTGGCTCGATGACCGACGAATTGCCGCGTGCACTGGGCGCCATCGGGGATTTTTGTGACAGCCTGGGGGTCGATCAGGTCAGGCTGGTTCAATGCGATGCGGCGGTCACGGCCGATGAACTCGTCGAGCCGCAGGCGCTGGCCCGCAAGCGCATCGATGGCTGGGGCGGCAGCGACCTGTCCCCGGCGCTGCGTCATCTCGCGCTCGATCCGCTGGTTCGAGCCGTGGTCGTCATCACCGATGGCGACATCCTGATGCCCGACGAATCCATGCCCTATGAACTGCTGTGGCTGCTGCCACCCGAGTCCCGGCCCGGATTCAATCCGATGCAGGGGCGCGTCCTTCACCTCGATCCTCGTGAGGCCTGATGATGAAAGTAATCCAGGAACTGGTTGCCTATTTCGATCGCCGCGGTCTGCTCAAACAGCAGGAGATGTCGCAACTGCTCGAGCAGGGCCTGCTGGCTCACGATCCGCCGCGAACCATGATCGATCACTGCACGCAGGTCGGCCTGAGCTATTACTTCCGGATCACCGGCGAGTCGGACGGTCCGGTCTGGGGCACTGACCTCTATACCGGCGACTCCGCCGTGGCCACTGCCGCGGTACATGCCGGGCTGGTCAAGGCTGGAGACACCGTGGTGCTGCGTGTGGTGGTGGCTGCGCCGCCCGAGACCTTCGAAGGCTCGCTGCGACATGGCGTGACCAGCCATGACTTCGAGCGCTTCGGCACAGCGTTTCGCTTCGAGCGGATCGGTCTGAACGATTGACCCGGGCGGGTCGATCGGGCGCGCAGGCGCACCCTGAAGCCCCCGGGTGGTGGTAAGGTTTCGGCACTTTGTTTTGCCAGTCCGGTGCTGCCCATGATTCCTGTCTCGATCCTCGACCTGGTTCCCGTTCGCATGGGCGAGACGCCCGTTCAGGCGCTGCCCCGGGCCCTCGACCTGGCCCGTCATGCGGAACGCTGGGGCTATCGCCGTTACTGGGTGGCCGAACATCACAACATGACCGGCATCGCCAGCTCGGCCACATCGGTGGTCATCGGCTATCTGGCCGGCGGCACCTCGACCATCCGCGTCGGCTCGGGCGGCATCATGCTGCCGAACCACTCCCCGCTGGTGGTTGCCGAGCAGTTCGGTACGCTCGAATCGCTCTATCCGGGTCGCATCGACCTCGGCCTGGGCCGTGCGCCAGGCACGGATCAGGCCACCATGCGGGCCTTGCGTGCCCACCCGCAAGCCGCTGAGCATTTCCCCGACGACATCCAGGCGCTGCGCATGCTGTTCGGTGAAATCCAGCCTGGCCAGTCGATCCGGGCGGTGCCCGGGGCCGATACCCATGTGCCGATGTGGATTCTCGGATCAAGCACCTACGGCGCGCAGGTCGCAGCCCATTTCGGCCTGCCCTATGCCTTCGCCTCTCACTTTGCCCCGTCCGACCTCGACATGGCCCTGCGGGCCTATCGTCAGCTGTTCCAGCCGTCCGAACAGCTCGAGCAGTCCTATGCGATGCCCTGCATCAATGTGATCTGCGCCGACACCGATCGCGAAGCCACCCGCCTGTTCACCAGCCTGCAGCAGCGCTTCACCGACATGGTCCGCAACCGTCGCGGGCTGCTGTCGCCGCCGCTCGACGACATCGAGACCTACTGGTCACCGGCTGAAAAGGCGCATGCCATGCGCATGCTCGAATGTTCTTTCGTCGGCTCGCCCGCGACCGTGCGCCGCGAACTGCAGGCCTTCATCGAACGCACCGGCGCCAACGAACTGATGGTGAGCGGCACGGTGTTCGAGCATGAAGCCCGCCTGCATTCATACAAGCTGCTGGCCGAGATCAGTCAGCAGCTCGAGCCAGCCCGGGACGCTGCGCTGGCGCTGGCCTGATCGCCAAAAGCAGGCCTTCCGGGTTCAGTCCCGGATCTGGCCTGCGACAGCCCGCACCTTGCGGGGGGCGGCCTGCCAGATCGCGAAGATGGACAGCACACTCATTGCGATGCTGATCCACCAGGCGATCGAGTAGCTGCCGGTTGCGTCATAGAGTGCACCCGCCACCCAGGGCCCGACCGCGCCACCGGCAATCGCCATGAACATCAGCACCCCGAAGATGCTGCCGTAGTGCTTGCCCTCAAACAGCTCGGCCGGAATCGCGCCCAGCACAGAGGTCACGCCATAGCCCAGCGCACCCTGCACGATCACCATGAACCACAGCAGCATCGGGCTCGGCTGGCCGTCGATCAGCAGCAAAGCGGCATAGGTCAGGATGAACCCGAAGCCACCAATGCCCCAGACGATCTCGCGCCCGATCCGGTCGGACAGCTGGCCCAGCGCGATCTGACCCGGCACACCAGCCAGACTCACCATGCCCAGCGCGAGTGCGGCGGTGGTCGGATCGAAGCCGGCTTCGAGCAGGTATTTGGTCTGATGCACCTGTACCGCGTACCAGATGAACAGCGCGCTGAAAAAGCCGATCCCGACCCACCAAAATCGCGCGGTTCGCATGGCGCGTGCCAGGGTCCAGTCGGTCGCCGCCCATTTTGCATCGATGATGTTGCTGCGCCGCGCAGCCGCGGCTGTGGTCCCGGCAACCGCCACATCGCCATCCGGCAGCAGGCCGATGTCCTCCGGGCGCCGGCGCAGCAGCAGTGCAAGTGGTGCCAGCGCAAACAGCGCCAGCAGTCCAAGGGTCATGCAGGCCGCACGCCATCCCGAGTGCTCGATGACGCGCTGCAGATAAGGCAGCAACACGATCGAGCCCACTCCAACCCCCGAGAACGCGATGCTCATCGCAAGCCCGCGCCGCTGCACGAACCAGGCCGGCAAAAAGAGCGCCTGGCAGGAATACCCCAGACACACACTGCCCGCGCCCACCAGAACGCCCAGGGTCAGATAGAAATGCCAGGGCTCATTGGCGAGCGTTGCACCCAGCATGCCGGCCGCGGTGATCACGATGCCGATCAGCGAGACAAAGCGCGGGCCATGCGAGTCCATCAGCCGACCGAGCACCGGACTCAGGAAGGCCGAGACCATGAACCCGAATGAGAACGCTCCGGCGGTCACACCGCGATCCCAGCCGAATTCATTGAGAATCGGGGGAAACAGCAGGGAAAACGCAGTGCGTGCATTCACACCGATTCCCATGGTCACAAAGACCACCGCCACCACCAGCCATCCGTAGTAAAAGGGCAGTCGACGCGCCAGGCGCGCGGTGATCGAATCCGGCAGCGGGGCCCCTGCATTCGCACCAGACATCAAGCCGCCTCGACTTCGACACGCGTGTCGTTGTAGCAAGCCCCATCGGCCAGATCGGCACGCTGATCCGCGCTGACCAGTGCACTGATCGTCTGTTGCGTTGAACTGGTCGCCAGCCAGGCGCCTTTTTCCGAGGACACCACCCCGGGCGGCACATCGGAGGTGACCTGCAACTTCAGCACCACCTCGCCCAGTGCATTGAAGACCCGCACGGCACTGGCATCGACCAGCGCCCGCGCGCTGGCATCGGCCGGGTTCATCAGCAACGGGGGCGCCTCGCCCGGCAGGCCGCCCGATCCCAGCAGGGTCGATGAAATCCGTTTGTCGGATGCCGGCGAGATCAGGGCCAGGCCGCCCTCATCACGAACATTCTGAAAACCGGGCAGGCGCGCCGCCGCACCCCAGCGCGAAGCCAGCGTGTCCGAGGCCAGCTCGATACGACCGCTCGGTGTGGCCGGCCTCACATTGGCCATGAGCGCAAGCGGCTGGCCGTCGGCCCCACTCATGCGCAGTGCGCGATCAGTGGGCAGCGCGCTGGGTTGCTGGCCTGCCATGCGAGGGTCGGACGCATCCATGGCTGCATCCATCAGGGCTGCGTCGTCATCCTTGAAGCAAGGCTCATCGAAGCCGAACCGGGCCGCCAGGCGGCGGAAGATCTCGGTGTTGGGCAATGCCTCACCCAGCGGCTCGATAACGCGTTGTGCGCGTTGCAGCCAGTGCTGCCCATAGGCGGCATACAGATCGTCGCTCTCGAATGCAGTCGCTGCTGGCAGCACGACATCGCAGTGGCTCATGCTCTCGGTCATCGAGACCTCGATGCCGCAGGTGAAGATGGCTTCACGCTGCAGGCCACGGCGCATGCGGTTCTGGTCCGGATGCACCACGATCGGATTGTGGTTGTAGATGAAGACCGCACGCAGCGGCACCTCGAGCGAGTCCTGCGCCAGATGCCGGCCGATGTCGAGGATGTTCAGCGTGCGGGTGTCCGGCGGCAGCAGGTCGGGGCGGGTGAGCCGAGCCGGGGTGCGCGCAAACGCGCTGCCTGCGCCCAGCACGATGCCGTTGTTCGCATCGAGCTTGCCCATCAGGGCCGGAAGCGCAATCACGGCACGCACGCCGCTGCCACCGTTGCGACCGCGCTCCAGACCGTTGCCCGGGGCGATGACCAGCGGATCGGCCTGCGCCATCCACTGAGCCAGGGTGCGGATCGATTCAATCGGCACGCCACACACATCCGCTGCGCGCTCGAGCGGCCATTGCCGGGCAGAATCCATGAAGTCGGCATAGCCGCTCACATGCTGGGCAATGAAGTCGGGGCGATGCGCGCCGATCGCTTCGAGCTCGCGCGCCAGCGCAAATCCCAGGATGACATCGGTGCCCGGCAGCGGCGCGATGTGCAGATCGGCCAGCGCCGCAATGCGGGTGCGCAGCGGATCGACCACCGCGAGCCGCCCGCCCGAACGACGCGATGCGGTGATGCCGCGCACCAGATGCAGGTTGGTGACGGTGGCGTTATTGCCCCAGACGACATTCAGTTGGGCCTGCTCAGCGGCCTGCGGGCCGATCCCCGGCACCGCGCCGTAGGTCCCGACCCAGGCCTCGCGACGCACCGCACCGCACATCGCACCGCGATACAACTGGGTCGCACCGAGCTTGTGGAAAAATCGCAGCGACATGCTGTCGCCTGCGAGGATGCCGTGCGGGCCGGCATAGTTGAGCGGCACGACAGCCTGAGGGCCGTATTGCTCAATGACCGCACTGACCCGTGCGTGAATCAGATCCAGCGCTGCGTCCCAGGAGATGCGCTCGAACGCCCCACTGCCTCGGGGTCCGGTGCGTCGCATCGGATGCAGCAGTCGATGGGCACCATGCACCCACTGTTCCGTGTGATGTGCCACCTTGTTGCAGATCACCCCGTCGGTATAGGGCAGGGCTGATGAGCCACGAACCTTGACGATGCGCTGGTTCTGCACCGTCACGCTCAGACTGCAGGTATCGGGACAATCGAGCGTACAGACGCTCGGATGTTCAGTGCTTTGCATCGGATGGCTCGCGAGGGTGCTGGATCAACCCCTCACTATGGACCGCTGGGCGGTCAGTCACCAAACCGAAGCTCAATCGCTCGAAACGCGCCCGAGGGCCGTCGGCGGTGATGCCTCAGGGCAAGGCTGCAGATTGCAGCACCTTGCCGACCGGACCCGACGCGGAGGCCGGGCCCGGGGTGTTCAGTCGATCAGGCCTTCTTGGCCCAGGCCGAGCACCAGCCCTTGGATGCAACCTGCTTGCCGGGGAACAGCGGGCACGGACCGGCCGCATCGGCGCCCTTGCCCTGATAGACCGCGCAGTTGCTGCAGTTCTGACCGGCGGCATAGCGGGCGAACTTGGCCTTGTCGACCTTGGTCGCGTCGGCGACATAGCCCAGGGCCTGCGCTTGCGCGTCGGTGGCCTGAACCATCGCCGGGGCGGTCGCTGCAGCCTGGGCACGGACTGCGCCGGCGCAGATCAGAGCCGATGCGCCGAGGGTTGAATGGATGACAAAGCTTCTGCGATTCGAGTTCATGCTGGATTCCTGTAGGGAGGGGTTGGAGCGGGCGCTGTAGGTCACGCACGCGAGCCATGGCTGTGGCGATCAGATTGAGTGACCGTCGGATCATAACGTCGCAGTAAAGCCATCGGTTGGCACTCGGATATCCGTGGCCTGTTTCAGACCGTGCCTGCAGCCTCCTGCCGTGCGCTGCAACTGCACTGTCTGCATGGCAAGATGCTGGCGTCCTGTCTGCCCTGAGAACACGCCATGCCGCGCCCCTCGACACAGCCTTGGTCTCGCCGTGTCCCCGCCTGCCTCATCACGGCGGGGCTGCTGATGACAACGCTGAGCCTGTCTGCCCCGAAGCAGGCAGGGGCCAGTGAATCGCACTGCTACAGCATTCAGGACAGCGACCGCAAGAACATCTGTCTGGCCATGGCCAAGCGGCAGGAGTCCTACTGCTATTCGGTTCGGAACTCCGACGACAAGAACGTTTGCCTGGCCCAGGTCAAGCAGCAGCGCAGCTACTGCTACAGCGTGCGATCGAATGATTTGAAGAACCAGTGCCTGGCGATGGTGCGCTGACAACAACCCAGCGATCCAGCGATGTGCACTCAGTACACACCGACCCGGGCCGATCGCCTGATCGCGACCTGGGGCGTTGCGCCGCACCGCGATGACTATGTCACTGACGCGTTTCCAGGCTACCTCGCGCCCATCTTGCGCCTTGACCCGCTTGCGCCTGCAGGCGCTGTGCTGCGCGCCGATCTCGCGGTCTTCGGGCTGATTCCGGGCTGGTCACGCGATGGAAAGAACTTCCGGCACTGCTACAACGCCCGCTCGGAAACCGTCGCCGAGAAGCCGAGCTTTCGTCAGGCCTGGCGCAATCGCCAGTGGTGTGTCATCCCTGCCGATGCTTTTTTCGAGCCGAACTATGAATCCGGCAAGGCCATGCGCTGGCGCATCGAACGCGCCGATGGCGCGCCCATGGCGATTGCCGGGATCTGGGAGCACTGGCGTGCAGGCAATGGAGACACCGTCGCCTCGTTTTCGATGCTGACGATCAATGCCGACACGCATCCGGTGATGAATCGCTTTCATGCACCGGGCGATGAAAAGCGCTCGGTGGTGCTGCTCGATCCGGATCGGGTCAATGACTGGCTAAGCGCAAGCCCTGAGCAGGCCCGGGAACTGATGACCGCCTTCGAGCCGGATTCAGTCAAGGTTCAAAGTGACCCATCAGTGCGCCGAAGCCGAAAGACATCGGCTTCCGAATCCCCAGATGAGGGCTTGTTCAAATCATGATCCGAATCCGGGCTCTGAACGCTTTTGCTGTGACTGCCCTGCTCTGCCTGACTTCGTCGCACGCAGTCCTCGCCCAGGAGCGTCCTGATACGCCGTTCAAGTTGTCTTATGGCGCGTATCGATACAGTGACCGCACCACAGGCCAGGATCTGAATCTGCGTTGGGAAACACCCGGGACGCACTTGTGGATCGGCCACTACCAGGATCAGTCATTCGGGCATCAGACCCGCGTTGGATTCGATCGCGGGATCACTTTAAACGAGGCCGCGCAATTGCAGGTGTCGATGCAGCTGGCCAGCAGCCACTTCTTTGGCGCATCGGTTCAGCTGGCTCTGGGCGATCCTTTTTTCGTATTGGCCGGCCTTGGCCGGACGAATCTCAAGCCCTACTACAACCTGAACTTTGATCCGAACGACTCGGTCACACTCGGTCTTGGATGGCGGGTGTCCGATCAATCGATCGTGGCGCTGACTGTCGTGGCTGACAACCGTCTCGGCACTGGCCAACAGGTCTGGCATCTTTCCGCGCGCCACCCGCTGCCCTGGAATATCCGACTGACTGTTGACCTCAATTACAAGGATGGCGTTGGTCCGGATGGTCCGGCGCACGGATGGGGCCTGACGACAACGCTGGATTTTCGCCGGTGGTTTGCGCGCTTGGCGCTTGATCAGAAACAGAATTTCGAAAAGTTCGACGCAATGCGATTGACCGCAGGCTTGCGGTTCTGATGACTGCAGCAATCCGAACAGATCGAGTCTGAACCGGGCTGGTTAAGACACATTTCAGACACCTTGTGTCCGGAAAAAATAATTTTTCCTCGGTAGGGTTCGGCGCCTGGCTCAACCAAAGAGGAGATGCTTGATGACCAGTCGTAACGAAGACAAGCCCAAAACCGCGGTGCAAGTCTCAGCCGCATCCGCCACCACACGCTCAGCCGCCACGCGCGCGGTGGCGGAGCTCATCCCGGGCACGGTGGAAGAATTCACCACCGTGGTCGAAGTACCCACCATGATCGAAGTACCGACCATCGTTCAACGCGTGGTCGGTCCGATGGGCCCGGCTGGCCCGGTCGGCCCGATGGGCCCGGCCGGCTCGATTGGTCACGTCGGCCCCGCTGGCGCGGTCGGCCCGGCGGGTCATGACGGCTCGCCCGGCCCGGTGGGTCCGATGGGTCCTGCAGGCCCGGTTGGCCCGCAAGGTCTGGTTGGTCACAAAGGCGACACCGGGCCCGCAGGCGCGACTGGCCCGCAGGGATTGACCGGCCCCGTTGGCCCCGCTGGCAAAGCAGGTCATGACGGCGCCGTGGGCCCGACCGGTCCTGTTGGCCCAGCGGGCGAGCGCGGGCAAACCGGTCCGGCGGGCGCGGCCGGTCCGCAAGGCTTGATCGGACCGGTTGGTCCCGCGGGCAAAGACGGTGCCGTTGGCCCGGTCGGTCCGCAGGGCCCCGCAGGCCATGCCGGCCCTGCCGGCCCGATGGGTCCGCAAGGCCTGACCGGTCCTTCAGGTCCCGCAGGCAAGAATGGTGCAGAAGGTCCGATCGGCCATGCGGGTCCCGCAGGCCCGATCGGCGCAGTCGGTCCGGCCGGTCCGGTGGGTCAGGCAGGTCCTGCCGGCAAACCCGGTCAGGATGGGGCAGCGGGTCCGGCCGGTCCGGTGGGGCCAGCCGGCGAAAGAGGCCCCGCTGGTCCTGCAGGCCCTGCAGGCACCGCGGGCCATGACGGCGCAGTCGGCCCAGCCGGTCCGGTGGGTCCGACAGGCCCGATGGGTGCCGCCGGTCCGAAGGGCCCCGTGGGTCCGATGGGCGAGCACGGCAAAGACGGTGCGGTGGGTCCCGCCGGTCCGGTGGGCCCGATGGGCCCGGTCGGCCCGGTTGGCCATGTCGGCCCCGCAGGTGCTGTGGGTCCGGCCGGCGCAGTCGGCCCGATGGGTCCAGTGGGCCCTGCAGGCAAGGATGGCAAGGATGGTCATGTCGGTCCCGCCGGGGGTGCAGGTCCGATGGGCCCCGCAGGTCCGATGGGCCCTGCAGGCAAGGCCGGCCATGACGGCGCGGTCGGTCCGATGGGCCCTGTTGGCCCGGCAGGCCCTGCCGGCCCGATGGGCCCCACGGGTGCAATCGGTCACGAAGGAAAGCCTGGTGCTCAGGGTCCCGCGGGCCCCGTCGGCGTCAAGGGTGACCGTGGTCCTGCTGGGCCAACAGGCCCCCAAGGCCCTGCGGGCTCCCCAGGACACGCCGGCCCCGCAGGCCCCGCTGGTCCGATCGGTCCGATGGGCATGCCGGGTGTCAATGGCAAGAGCGTGGCGGTTCGGGTCATCGGCAACATGCTGATCGGCGCTGGCAACCGCAACGGCGACTACAACCTGCCGGTGGGCGAGCCCCGCTCGTTCACGCTCGATGTGCCGGCTGAGGTCGTCTCAGCCTGGTATGTGCCGATCGACAACCTGCCGGATCTGGTCAAGTTCCAGACCATCGCTCCGGTTGTTTCCGGCAAGTCACGGGTGTCGGTGACCGTGCAAGCGAATCAGGATGCCCTGATCCGCATCCTGGTGCTGGCCGAGCTCGACTGAGTTTGGCCCGCGCGGCCCCCAGTTACACCTGGGGGCCGCGCCTTTCAGCATCAGATCCCAGCGCAGTTCCAGCGCAATTCACAGCGATCGCCCAGGGCCTCGCGCTCGACGATCACCGCGCACAGACCGGGCACATGCGGCTGCAGCGCCTGCCGGATGAAACGACACAGGTTCTCGAGCGTGGCCGGCTCAGAACCCATGACATCGTCCAGAAAGTGGTGATCAAGCCGTGCGCGGACCGATTCAATCTGAAGCCGCAGTTCGCCAATGTCGATGACCATGCCGGTCTGCGAATCGCGCGGGCCGCTCGCGCAGACGGTGGCATGGTAGGTGTGGCCATGAATGCGGCGGCTGCCTTCGGACTCGGTGTGGCGCTCCAGGGTGTGCGCGGCATCGAAGAAAAAGCGCTGCGAAATTTCGAAGCGCTCAGGCGGTGTGCTCATCGGATACCGACCATCTTGTGCATCTGCACCGACAGGCGCCAGCGCGGGTGCGACTGACACCAGGCGATGGCGGCTGCGGTGTTTTCCGCACGCGACGGGCTGTCCATCGGTTGCAGCAGGAAATGATCGAAGGCCAGCCCTTCGAGTTGATCGGGCAAGAGCGCGGGCTGCGGATAGACCAGCTTGAGTTCGTGACCCCGCGTCTGCACCAGCGGCGCACCGGCCTTAGGGCTGACACAGATCCAGTCGATGCCTGCGGGTGCGGCGATCGTGCCGTTGGTTTCGACCGCAACTTCAAAGCCCTGTTCGTGCAGGGCATCTACCAGCGCTTCATCGACTTGCAACAGCGGCTCGCCGCCGGTCAGCACGACATATCGGCGCAGCGGCTGGTTGGCTGGCCACTGCTGGGCGATGCGCGCCGCCAGTGCGGCAGCGGTCTCGAATTTGCCACCCAGCGTCCCGTCGGTTCCGACGAAATCGGTGTCGCAGAAGCGGCAGACCGCGGTCTGACGGTCGGCCTCGCGCCCGCTCCACAGATTGCACCCGGCAAAGCGGCAGAACACCGCAGCGCGTCCGGCCTGCAGGCCTTCACCTTGCAGGGTGTAGAAGATTTCCTTGACGGAATAGCTCATGGATTACGCCCGATACCGCTGCCAGCCGTTGCGGCGCAACTCGCAGGCCGGGCAGCTGCCGCAGCCATGGCCCCAGTCGTGCAGGCGCGTCCGATCGCCCAGGTAGCACGAGTGAGTCTGCACACGAATCATCTCGACGAGCGCATCGCCGCCGAGTTGCTCGGCCAGTCGCCAGGTGGCCGCCTTGTCGAGCCACATCAGCGGGGTTTCGATCCGAAAACGCGTGTCCATCCCGAGGCTGAGTGTGGCCTGCAAGGCCTTGAGGGTGTCGTCGCGGCAATCCGGATAGCCGGAATAGTCGGTCTCGCACATGCCGCCCACCAGGACCTTCAGCCCGCGCCGATAGGCCAGCGCGGCCGCGAAATTGAAGAAGATCAGGTTGCGGCCCGGCACGAAGGTGTTGGGCAATCCGTTGGCTTCGAAGGCGATCGCACGCTCATCGGTGAGCGCGGTCGAGCTGAGCTGCCCAAGCACGGCCAGATCGAGCAGATGGTCCTCGCCCAGCCTCGATGCCCATTGCGGGAAGCGGCTGCGCAACTCATCAAGGATCGGCGCACGGCAATCAAGCTCGATGCGGTGGCGCTGGCCATAGTGAAAACCCAGGGTCTCGACCCGCTCGAAATGCTCGAGCGCCCAGGCCAGGCAAGTGGTTGAATCCTGACCGCCAGAGAACAGGACGAGGGCATGTGGCTGCATGCCCTGATTGTAGTGGAGGCCGGATCGGGACTTTAACGGCGCACGCCCCCGAAGGCGCGCGCGCCGGAAAAACCATCAGCCCCGGTCGAAGCGCGCCAGGCGTCCGGCGATCAGTTCGTGGGCATCGGCCATGATCCGGTCGATGAGCGCCTTGCAGGTCGGCACATCGTGAATCAGGCCGGCTACCATGCCGCAACTCCAGGCGCCCGACTGCATGTCGCCGTCGATCATGACCTTCGGATAGATGCCGGCGACCTGATCGTGAATATCGTCGATGGTGATCGCATCGCCCTTTTCGCGTTCGATCTCCAGCACCCGCTTAACGCCTTCGTTCATCAGCACCCGCTCGGTATTGCGCAGGGACCGCATGATCAGCCGGGTGTCGAGCTCCGAGGCAGCGACGATCGCCTGCTTGACGTTTTCGTGCACCGGCGCCTCCTGGGTCGCGATGAAGCGCGTGCCCATGTTGATGCCCTCGGCGCCCAGCGCCAGCGCGGCCACCAGACTGCGGCCATCAGCCATGCCACCCGAGGCGACGAAGGGAATCTTCAATTCCTCGGCGGCGCGGGGCAGCAGGATGAAATTGGGAATGTCGTCTTCGCCCGGATGACCGCCGCATTCGAAGCCGTCGACACTCACCGCATCGCAGCCAATCGCCTCGGCCTTGAGCGAGTGACGCACCGAGGTGCATTTGTGAATCACCTTGATGCCGGCCGCCTTCATCTGATCCATGTAGGCCTGGGGATTGCGCCCGGCGGTTTCGACCGCTTTGACGCCGCCTTCGATAATGGCCTGGATGTACTCGGGATAGGGCGGCGCGGAGAAGGTCGGCAAGAAGGTCAGGTTCACGCCGAAGGGCTTGTCAGTCAGCTCGCGGCACTTGGCGATTTCGCGGGCCAGCAGTTCAGGGGTCTTCTGGGTGAGGCCGGTGATGATGCCCAGGCCGCCGGCATTCGAGACCGCCGCAGCCAGTTCGGCAAAGCCTACGAAATGCATGCCGCCCTGAATGATCGGATGCTGGATGCCAAAGAGTTCGGTGATTCGGGTTTTCATGGAGTCTCCTCTTGAGTCTGCCGCAGATGGTGCCACAGGCCCGACGCGACGCCACCCGGTCCAAACGCCTACAATCGCTCATGCCCCGCACTGAACTCGAACTGCTGTCGCCCGCCCGCGATGCCGACATCGGCATCGCCGCGATCAACCATGGTGCCGACGCCGTGTATATCGGCGGGCCGAGCTTTGGCGCGCGCGACAAGGCCGGCAATGAGGTGGCCGACATCGAGCGCCTGGTGCGCCACGCCCATCGTTTTCATGCCCGCATCTTCGTCACCGTCAACACCATCTTGCGCGACGATGAGCTCGAAGGCGCCCGCCGGCTCGCCTGGCAGTTGTACGAGGTCGGGGCCGATGCGCTGATCATCCAGGACATGGGCCTGCTGCAGCTCGACCTGCCGCCCATTCAGCTGCACGCCAGCACGCAGACCGATATCCGCACACCTGAAAAAGCCCGATTCCTGCAGGACGTCGGCTTTTCGCAGATGGTCCTGGCACGCGAGCTGACGCTTGAGCAGATCCAGGCGGTGTCGGCACAGGTCAATGAGGCGGTGATCGAGTTCTTCATTCACGGCGCACTGTGCGTGGCCTACAGCGGCCAGTGCTTCATCAGCCATGCCCACACTGGTCGCAGCGCCAACCGGGGCAATTGCTCGCAGGAATGCCGGCTGCCCTACACCGTCACTGATTCGGGCGGGCGCATCGTCGCGCACGACAAGCATGTGCTCAGCCTCAAGGACAACAACCAGAGTGAGAACCTGGCTGCACTGGTCGACGCAGGGGTGCGCAGCTTCAAGATCGAGGGCCGATACAAGGACATGGGCTACGTGAAGAACGTGACCGCCCATTACCGCCAGCAATTTGATGCATTGCTCGAGGCGCGTGCCGCCGGATCGTCCGGTGCACCGCTCGCGCGCGCCTCCTCGGGCCGCACCCGCCATTTCTTCACGCCCGACCCTGACCGCAATTTCAACCGCGGCGCTACCGACTATTTCGTCAATGGCCGCAAGACCGACATCGGCGCATTCGACACGCCCAAACATGCCGGACTGCCGGTGGGTCATGTGCTGCGCGTGGCGGCAGACCACTTCGAGCTGCAGGCCGATGCGGGCCTTGCACTGGGCAACGGCGATGCGCTCACCTGGTGGGATCTGCAGGGTGAACTGCAGGGCGTGCCGGTCAATGTGGCGCGTGCACTCGGCAATGACCGTTGGCGCATCGAGCCGAATGCACCCCTGTCCGAACTGAAGGACCTGCGCAGCGGCACGCAGATCAGTCGCAATCGCGATATGGAGTGGGACCGTCTGCTGGCGCGAGAGTCAGCGCAACGGCGCATTCCGATCAATCTGCACTGGCGGGACACCGCAGACGGTTTCGCGCTCGAGATTCATGACGATGAGGGCCATGTCGGCGCGGCACAATGCGTTCATGCCCATGAACCGGCCCGGGATGGCGCCCGTGCGGTGGAGTCGCTTCGCGCTCAGTTGGCCCGCGTCGGCGGCACGATCTTCGAAGCCGGCCCGATCACCATCCAGGGCTCGCAGCCCTGGTTCGTGCCCGCCAGTCTGGCCAACAGCCTGCGCCGTGATGCCATCGCGTCGCTTGAGGCCCATCGGGACGCTGCCCTGCAGCGCCTGCCGCGCGCCGTGCCGGCCGAACCGCCCCCTGTCTTCCCCGACGACACCCTGAGCTACCTCGCCAATGTCTACAACTCGCAGGC
>Ga0114972_10000689_pt1 | contig 25156 bp, 11 predicted proteins | sample M_140807_EF_Meta_FD_87354 | JGI IMG/M metagenome (GOLD analysis project Ga0114972, IMG submission 87354) | Freshwater microbial communities from Lake Montjoie, Canada to study carbon cycling - M_140807_EF_MetaG | ecosystem: Environmental > Aquatic > Freshwater > Lake | place: Lake Montjoie...
CGCCCTGAAGCAAATCAGCACCATCGCCGCCCAACAGCGTATCGTTGCCATCGCCACCGATTATTGTGATGCTGCTGACAAGAGTGCTGGCATCAACATTATCATTGCCAGCGCCACCATCTATGGTGGAACCGTAACCCAAGCGGCCCAGCCCAAGGATGATCGTATCATTGCCGGCGCCACCGGTGATGTTGTAGCTGATTCTGCCCTTGATGCCGTCAGAAGGCAGGAACTCAGCGTCATTGTAGCCGTAATCGATACGCGAGGCGTCGAGCGTATCATTGCCAGCGCCCAGGTCGGCATTCAGGCTGGTAACGCCAGAGAATTCCTGAATCCAAGTGTTGTTCAATACGACATCAATCTTGCCGTTGCTCTCGAACACCACCCAGTTTTCGCTGTTATCGCTGGTGTCGAACAGGCCGCGGGCCCAGGCGCGTGATCCGGAATTGAGGGTGAGCACGCCATTGGAAACCTGACCAAGTATCGGCGCAATATTCGGCGCGTTGTAGAATGGCAGGTCGAGTATCAAAATGTCGATCGGCGTGAGGTCGAGCAGCGTCACCGGGGGCAGCGGCTTCAATTCAAGCCTCACCAGAAAATGCAAGGCAAAGCTGAGCTGCGCCTTCATATTCAACAGCAGGCTCGGCGATTTCAGCGCCGTCACCGTCCAATACGAGGCGAGCTCCGAAGAGGTCATCTGCCGGCCCCAGGCCGATTCTTTCACTGCCTTCTCGTAGCTGAGTTCAGCATACATCTCAGAAGGGTGAACATAGCCGTCAGCGGTATAGAGGAACTCATTGCCGCTGGGCAGCGTCCAAACAGCCCCGCTGCCCCCCGGGTCGCCTCTCACCGCGCCACTGATCGTGCCTGGCGCGTCAATGCTATTATACGTCAAGGTAGGAGCGCCGGGGTCGTTCAGCGTAGCCGTCAGCGAAAATGTCAGCATGCCGGCAATGGCAACCGCGACTGGGCCAATCTCCACAGCGACTTCGATACCCATGCCGATCGCGAGGGCGATTTTGGTATCGGTGGTCAGGAAAAAGCCATCCAGGATCCAGGCGCTATCCTTGGTCTCCATCGCCTTCTGAATGCCGCTGGTATCAAAGCCGCAGGTCATGTCGACCGTTATGGCAACGGACGCCAACAGCGTGATGACGAGTTGGACAATCGGCAGCGGGGGGAGAGGTATTCTTGCAAGTTCGAACTCGAGGGTCACGCCGTCCCCCGCGCCTTCCGCCGCATCTTTGCCTGCGCCAGATGCTTTGTTCACCGTGGCGGCTGAAGGGAAAGTAAGCGTCGGCAACCTAAAAGTAAACAGCAGGGCTGTATCGCCCGTCATCATGGCAAGCCATGATTCAATATTCATGATAGGTGAGAAATCTAGCCCAATCAGCCACTCATTTGCGGTAGCAACATTTTGGGCCGTGGTTTTCTTAGCTTTGGCCGGCGCAGTGGTTTTGGCCGGCTCATTGGTCAGGTTGGAACTGGCATTCTGCCGCGTCAGGGTAGGTGGCTTGGCGCCCATCTCCGAGTTGGGAACGTTCACATTTGCCACGGCGCCCCGCCGCGGCCTTGCAGGCGGTGTGGCCGCGGCGGTGGCTGTGGTTGAGGTGGTTTTGTCAACCTCGGTGTCGGTAGTTGTGGTGGTCGAGGAGGCGGCCGCGGGCGCTGCCGGCTTGGCCCCCAGGGCTCCGGCTGAGTTGAGCTTCACAACGGTCGGGTCGGCGTAGAAGTTAACCCCCGGCTTCGTAAAGGTCGGCGCAGTGAGACCCGCACCGGCCAGATTGTGCATGCTGCCGAGGTCCATGGTGCCCGGGCCACCAGGGGTCGGCTCCAAGCCAGTCAGAAGGCTGCCCTGGATACCCAGGATGGTGTTGTTCAGGACAGCCGCCGCATGGACCATCTTGAGCAAAGCGATGGGAATGAGGGGTTTACCATTCGCCAGCAGGCCAAAGTTGATCAGATCCGCCACACAGAGGCCTGGTGTGCCAGTCAATGTGCTCAGCCAGGGCAATGGCGTGATCAGCGGCGCGATGATGGCGTCAACAGTGATCAGTGGCGCGGCGATCAAAACTGCAATTGGCAGCAGAAAAGACGTCAGCGACCCACCATTGATGCTGAAATTCAGCATGTCGATATACGGCAAGGCGCCGCTGGCGGCGAAGCCCTCACCCGTCGAAATCCAGATGCTGGTGCCGTCGCCGCGCTTGAGCGTGATATCTGACAGGAATTGCGCAGCTTTGTCGGATAGAGAATTCACTCGGCCGGTTTCGCCGGCTTTGAGTTCGACAATGACCCCCAAATCTGCCGACAGTTTATTGGCGCATGCCAGCAATGCCTTCTGTCGAAAGTTGCCCATACTACTACTCTCTGACTGCACGCGATAGCCGTTCACATTAGCACTCAGAACGGAGTTGGCAGGTAAGGCGTTAACCCCCTTTATATTATTGATCGCGGCTCTAAGCCGGTCGCGCAGCATCGTATACAACCTGTCGCTAACCACGAAGGTAGATACATCAAAATCTAAATTTCCATCTATATTTATATTATCTAGAACGAATATACGCAGGTTGGTATCAGCGGTGACCGGGTCATACCACTTCCCGCCCGCATCCTTGCCGATGAAAATATTCATCCGGGCAGCCAAGTCGATATTCATTTGAACAGTAACACGGCTATACATGGGCGATGTCTCGCCCAAAATGTTCTCGCCTGTCACTGGGTTATAGTACTGCTGGCCGCTTGCCTCGGCGGACCGCTCGTTGAAGACGTTGGCACCGAAGACGCTGTAGAGGTTGTCCATCGTCACCCGGCCCTCGGTCCCTCCCACCAGGTCCAGGGCGACATCGAGGGTGATGGCGCTGGCATGCCCGGCCCCCCCCGTGCTGCTCGTGGCCAGGTTGTCCGAGTAATAAGCCTCGAAGATGTTCATCGGCCCATAGGCGGTGAACTGCTTGTCCCGCAGGCTGGCATCGGTCGAGGTGGGATTGGGGCTGAGGAAGGCGGTAATCTTGGCCGTAATTTCGGGGGCATAGGCATAGCCATCCACGGAAACCGGCCGGCCATTGGTCCCCATTGTCGTGTCGGTGGAAGCCGTCAGCGCTGCGGTGGTAAGATAAAAGCCCTTGGTTTTGCTGATGCCAAAACCGAAATCATAGGTCCAGTCGACCTTCATGGCGAAGCCGCCATTGGTCGCATTACGGCTCACATGGCCGCTGGCGTCGCGCAGAACCTTGAAATCTGCCGCAGAATAATCCCCCAGCGGCACCGACATGTTGAAGGAGCCAGCGGTGAAGGAGAGCTCCATCCCGGTATCGGTCACATAAAGCGTGGCCGCCAGCTTGGCGTTGAACTGGATGGCATCGGCATTGGCCGGATCCGCATTGACTCCGGTCACCCATTGCGACAGCAACGTACCGTCAGCCTTGCGCCAGGTCACATTGACGTCGCTCTTATCGACGGTAGCACCGCTGCTGGCAGCGCCGGTGCTGGTATAGGCGTCCTTCAGATAGGCTGCGGCCGTGTCACCCACCGTGCCGTTGAAGGTCTGGTAGAGCGCGTCCTTGACCGCGGCGATGACGTCGCTGCCGCTGCTGCTGGTGGCAACGCCGAGCAGCGCCGTGCTGATCCGGTTCTGCAGCTCCAGATACCAGGACGATGCCTTGGCAGCGGAATCGCCCAGCATCGGCACGTCTGTTGGCACCGAATCCGTCAGCGCCTGATAGACTGCATCCATCGAGAACTGCAGGCTGTCCCTGAGGTTGTCGACGTCCTTGACGATCGCCATCACCTCGGTACTGCCGCCCATCGTGGCATAGGTGCCCGTGATGTCGGGCGGGGTCATCGTCAGCGCCGCCTGGGTTACGGTTGCGCCGGAAACCATTTCCGCGAAGAAGGTGCCGAGCGTGTTGGCCGGGGTGGCGGCGGTAAAGGTCAGCGGGCTGGAATTGGGGCTGCCCGTCAATTCCAGAATGATCGGCAGGTTGAGGCTGAACTTGCCCGTCACTGTCGCGTTGGTGAAGCTGGCCAGCGTATCGGTGGCGGGAAGATAGACATTGCCGCTGGCAGCGTTGATGGCCACCTTCATCACCGCCGGATCAGAGGTGGTGGAGACACTGCCATCGCCATCGATCACCAAAAACCCGGTGTCGGTGTGCATCTTGATGCCGCCGGCGAAGAAGGACAGCTTCAGCCCCGATGCGCGCAGCGACATGCTGAGCGTGGTGGACGTGCCCGCGGCCGTGCCAGTCTCGCGCAGCAGCGTCACAGCACTCAGCGCATTGCTGCTGCCCAGGGCAGAGACGATCTGGGTGCCGCCGGCATAGAGTTCGACCTTGACCCCCAAAGATGTCGTCAACCGGCCGGCGAGCGCACGCAGCGCGGATTGCCGGCTATAGGCCAGCGCCGCATCCTCACCACTGGTGCGCAGGCCCAGCACAGTGGCGCGCAGAATGGCATTGCTCCCCAGCGCGCCCGCCCCCGTCACGGCGGCCTGCAACTGCGCCAGCAGCGTGTTGTACAGCCCATCAGTCACCACGGCGCTGCCGCTGGCAAAGGCCACCGCCGTACTGGTGGGGGAGAGCGAGGTCTGTGTGGTCAGCCCCACGCCATCCTCGAAGACGGAGACGACACGGCTGCCGCCGCTGAGCGAGACACCGACATCGATGGTGGTGGCCAGGCTGGCGGCAACGGCCATGGGTGTGGCGCCGCCGCTGCGGTCGGCGAGTTTGGAGATGCCCGTCAGCCCCGCAGTGGAGGCGCCGGAGATCGTGGCAAGATTGGCCACATCCAGGACGAAGGCCTCATTGGCGGTCAAGGTCCACCTGAAGCTGACCGTCATGCGCAGCACGCCCGCTTCCAGCGCGAAGGTCACCGCCCCGGGGGCCAGGTTGAAGGCACTGGCAATCGCGGCTGCCGCGGTCTGGATGGTGAGGGGGGCGGTGGCTATGGTGGCGTTATAGCCGCCAGTCATCAACGAATAGGACCAACTCGTCTCGCCATCGAGCGACTTCGCCAGGCCGGGCAGAATCTGATTATAGAGCGGCTGGTTGGCCAGCGCGGTGCCAATGGCTTTGGCGCCCTGGTACATGGCGGCGCTGAGGTCGGCATAGGTCAGGGCCGAATACCACCAATAGCCCTCGCTCATATCCGGCAGCACGCTCAGGCGCGCGCCGGTGCGGTTGGCGGTATCAGCCGCGACAATCGTGGCGCAGTCGGGCGCGATGGAGATGTCCTGGCGCACGATGACCGGGGTGGTGGCATCAAGGCTCTGCGCGAAGCCAGCAAATTGCGCCTGGCCGCCCAAGCCCGGCGCGGTAAAGCCCGAAGCAAAGGCAATGCCGCCGATCAGCAGCGTGCCGGTGCCCACCCGCGTCAGTGAGAGGCCGCTGACCAGGCCGGTCGCGGCGTCAAGCACCATCGCGCCGGGCTTGACCACCCCCGCGCCAGAGAGCGTGGCGGAGAAGGTGGTGCTGCCGGCCAGGCTGGTATTGGTGCCAGCCCCGCCCGCGGTGATGCCAATGAAGCCAATCTGCCCGGTGACGGCGAAATCCGCCGCCGCCACGGTCGTGCTGCCCGAAAGGCTCAACGCGCTCAGCCCAAAGGCTGCCTTGCGCAGCGTGAAGGCCGTGGCGGAGGCTGTCGCGGTCGCCGCCCGGTCAAGTGTGACGGTGCGGGTGGTGACATGGGTGGCACTGGTGGCGCTTGCCCCGTCCAGCACGGTGCCGGCAGCGGTGAGATCGGCAAAGCCAGCCACAGAATTGGCAGTGCGCAGCGCGAACGACGTCATGGCACCGAGCTGGATCTGGCCATTGATGAAGCGGGCGCTGAGTTCGGGGGTGCTGCCGTCAAAGCTATGCTCTGAACCGATCGCCGGCCCGGTGCTGCTGCGGGAGACGACTTTCCAGCTCGCGGCCCCCAGGGCGGTATTCAGTTCCGCCACCAGCGAGGTGGCGCCAACATTGGAAATTGTGTCCGCGGGCGTGAGCAAGATGTCCGCTTCGACCGCATAATCGGCATGGTCGATATGCACGCGCAGCGCAACATCGGCGGTGAGAGCGGCGGTGGCGGTGGTGGGCCAGCCGGTCAGTGCCATCTGGTATGGCCAGTCGACATCCTTGATGACGTATGTCTCGCTGCCCAGCGTGATTTCCGTCGGCGAGGGTATGCTGAGGCTATAGCTGAGCAGGTCGCTGTTCACCACAACCCTGGCATGCATATCGCTGGTGAAGACGTCGCTCGTCGTCGTCAGCGTGGTGCTGCCCAGGGTGATATTGGCGGTGCCCGAGGCGGTGGTGCTGAACAAATCCAGCACCTCGGTGGCGGTGCCATGCAGTTCCGAGGTCAGGGTGGCCGTGGCCGCGGTGTTCAGCGAGACATCGCTGCTGCCCAGGTCGAGCACCATGGCACGCTGCGCCGTCGTGGTGGTCGAGGCGATCGCGAAGGGAATGGAGAGCCGTTTGGCCGTGTTGTCATAGGTGATGTGCTGGCCGCTGGTGAGCACGCCCGCGGCCTCAACCGCCAAGATCCATTCTTGGATGGTGCCCACCGTGGTGCGCGGCTTATGAACAACAAAGGTGAGGTTGGTGGCGGCGGTGATCGAGCCTGACAGCTTCAGGCGCTTGCCCGCATTGGCTGTCGTCGTGTCCACACCTGCGATCGTGTAGGTGCCGATCACCGTTCCACCGCTGGAGACCGTGACCTTGTTGCCGACCAGGTCCTTGGTGAATGGCTTGGCCGCTCCCGTCGTGGCGTCGGTACCGTAAGTCGTCACCGTCAGCACATTCATATCCGCTGCGGTGGAGAGGGTGATCCCATCAATGTCGACGGTGCTGGCGGTGACGACACTCAGCGCCCCCCCAGTTGCGTTGATCAGATCAACGCGCGGATTCTGGAAGTCGATATTGCCGACAACGGCAGAGCTCCATGCGGCAGAGATGTCGATCGCATCACCAATGGTCGCATCGGTGTAGGGCAGCGCCGTGGTCAGGGCGCTGGACAGGGCTGTCTGCGCCAGGCCCTGCTGAATGTCATTGAGCGAGGCAATGGCAGCCTTGGTATCAAAGCTGCGGAAACCCAAAAGCGGGCTGAAATCGGTGGAGGTACCGCTCACCAGGCCACCGCCAACCGGGGCTCCGCTAAGCACAGCCGCGGGGGAGAATCCGCTGGTGATGAAGGTGCTGCCCAGCGTGGCGCTGATCGGCAGGTTCACAGCGATACTGTTATGCAAGGCCGAGCTTGGCGTGATGGTTGGCGTCGAGCCGGACAGCGTGATGCTACCCGCCAGGTCGATGCTGGCCGTACCACCGCTGACGCTGATGCCCAAAGCGCCATAGGCGCCCGTCGATGCGATGGAGGAGGTGTTTCCTGTTGCGCTGTACTTGAGCATATCCAGCTGCGCGGTGGCTGAACTGTTGTTCCAACCAAAACCCACGCCCAGACGCACATCATTGCGCACCGCCACCGTGACCGAGGGCACGCTGTCCAGCAGGATGCCCAAATTGGCCAACGCCGCCTGGAGGTCGAGGCTGACCGCCTGCGAGAAGAGCTGGGCACCCTGCACGTCAAGGCGATAGCCACGTGAATCGACGGCATAAGCCAGCGCATTGCCGGTCATTCCCGTCACTTTGGGCAGCCAGTTTGTGGTCAGATAGGTGATGAGCCCGTCGACCGTTGGCGTGGCTGAGCCCAGCGGCAATGGATCATTGGCGATGGCCGGCAGGCCCATCGCCGGCCGCAGATAACGCTGGATATAGCCGCCGAGGTGCAGAACCGCATTGACGCCCAACAATTGAGCGACCGTCTTGCCAAAGCCATCCAGCTGATTGGAAAGCGCGTTCAACGCCGTCGGCGCCCCATCCACGTCGAGCGCGCCGGAGGCGACCGAATTGGTCACACCATCCACCGTCGTTGTGACATAGGTCAGCTCAGCGCCCAGCGCCGCGGTTTCCAAAAGACCGGCCGCGGCGTCGAGCGCGGTGAACTGGCTATACCCCATCGCCGTTGTCGGCGCAGGCAGCGTGATGCGGGCGAGCTGCGAGGACGTGCTGAAACTCAGATCAACGGCCAAACCGGTGCTGGCGGTGGTGGCCGACAAGACTGCGCCAGTGGTGTTCGCCTCCATCGTGGCGGCGCGCGCCGCGCCACCAAAGGGCGTGAAATTGCCAATGGAGCGCAGCACATAGCCGGCCGGCAGAATGCTCAGTGCCAGGCTGGCGGCCGCAAAGCGGCCCTTTACAGTCGTGGTCGAGACCGAATCATAAACATCGGCATAGACGCCCGTACCGCCGATGCGCAGCGCCGCCCCATCCACCCAGGCGGTGATTGTGGCATTCACGCCCGGCAGCCCGGCCGGCGTGAGCACCGCATCGCCCGTCAACTGCACCCGCGCCGTCGCCGTATCACGCGCCACCGCCAAACTGCCGCTGATCGACAGCCCGCTCACATTCTGCAGCGATACGGTGCCCTTCAGGTTGAAAGTTCCGCCCACCCCCACGCCCACCGGGGTCTTAAGGGTAAAGCTAGCCGCCGTAGCAACACTGCCAACGGGCACGCCCGTGAGCTGGGACAGGCGCAGCCCCCCCACCATGTCCAGCGTGCCAGCATTGGTGATGCCGCCCACCCAGTTGGTATTGGTGGCGCTATAGGCCAGCGTCATCGGCCCGATCAGGGTAGCACCGCCGCTCACCAGGGTGAGCGTGCCGGCCAAGGTGGGTGTCAGGCTGGCGCCCAGCGCCAGCGCCCTGCTGGTCGCGCCCACGGTCACCGTCTCGCTCACCGCAGTGGCCGCGGTATTGACCGAGAAGGTGACGCCGCTGCCCGAGACGGTGGATTGCGGCAGGGCCGCATTGATGGCGGTGCCGCTCACCTGCCCGGCGACCGCGCTGCCATTGACGCGCAACATGCCCGAGACGCCGGTCAACAGGATGTTGGTGGGGTCATTGCTCAAGGCGGCCGTCGCGCTGGTGGCCGAAATGGCGGCAATCGCCGCGGTATTGCCGCCGGTCCAACTGACGGCGATATCGAAATTGCCCGCCAGACGCACGCCGCCCGCCGCCAGCCAACCACTTGCCGAAACCGTGCCGGTCTGCCCGGGCGTGAGCAGAAGCGCCGCCAGGGTATCGGCCTTGGCGGTGTCACTGAACTGGAAATCCATGCCGCCCGGCAGTGCCGCGGCCGTCAGGCTCAGCTTACTGGCGCCATAGGTGGTCGAGAGCCCAATGCCATTGCCGGCATAATTGCCCGTCACCGTGGCAAAACTGCCCGATCGGCTGCCATAGGTCAGGATATCGAAAACCTGGCCCGCCGTCGGCTGGAAGCCATTGAGCTCCTTCAACTCAAGGGTGCCACCCAGCGTGGCGAGGCCGCTCACCTGAACCTGGTCATAATCCGTGCCAGGGGTGGTAGCGCCTGCCAATTCGATGGTGAGCTTGCCGCTGCCGGTCTGCGTAAAGGAGGAAAAGGTGTCGATGCCCGGGGAATGACCCGGTGAGATACCACCATCATTGATCACCGCACCGGCGAAGCTGCCGCTGCCGACCATCGTCTCGTCACTGTTCACCGCCAGCGTGTTGCCCGAGCCCTCCACCGGCTTGGAACTACCATTTGGCTCCTTGAGCGTCAGATCACCGACAGAGGGCGTATTGCCCGCTGGTGGATTGGCGGAGACCTGCTGTTGAGCGCTGACACCAGAGGATGGCGAAGACTGCGATGCAGCCAGCGCCACATCGGCTGACAGCATAATCCGGGGCTCAAGAGCATCGACATTCGCAGAAGAGGCGGCGCGACGCCTGCGGCTTTTTACCAAACCAGCTGCGGTCGCATTGTCAGATTTTTTCGACATCTTCAGAAGCCTCAGCTGGTTCGGTAACAACACTCACGCCGCCCAATACCAATAGTTTGGGTGGAGTTTTTTCAATTTGACGGTTTGTTGTATTATAGATTTTCAATAAACACAATATTTTGAATTGTAAGTACGCTTTTGTACTCCGATATAATCTATCATAATCATTTATATATTTAATATGATTTTATTATACATTTATCGTCATTTTTCGCCGTACTTACGGGGACATCCCGTTCTATGTCTCTCCCAGCATGTTTCGTTGCGTTTTTGGTCAATTTCGGCACGGACGGTCCATATTGGGTCCGGAATGGCTGCCGCAATTGCCCTTCATCCCCCTGGCCGCATCTATGGTTTTGATTGTTTTTTCAGATGATTAGCGATAGATGGCTGCATGTTAGTAATATATATCCGGTTTTAAGTGGAAGATTGAAAATATCTCCCAAGAAAATACGCGGAGAATTGTGGTTCTTCATTCAAGATCCACTCACCAATGAGCACACAAGATTGCGATCCGAGGCGTGGTCCTTTATCTCACGGCTGGCCGGCCGCAGCGTGGGCGAGGCCTGGACCGCCGCCTACCTCGCAGGTGAGGCAGGAACACTCACCCAGTCCGAGGTGATCGCACTCATCACCGGCCTATACCGGCGCAACCTCATCAGCCTGGCTGTGCCCGCCGACAGCGCCCGCCTTGCGGAGCGGGGCCAGCGACGCAACCGCAAGCCCTTCCTGCAGAAGGCGCAATCGGTGCTGTTCATGACCTTGCCGCTGGTTGACCCCGACCGAGCCCTGCGCGCGGCAGCGCCCCTCATCCGCTTCATCCTGGGCCCGTTCGGCCTGCTCGTCTGGCTGCTGGCAGTCCTCGCCGCGCTGGAGGTTCTGGCCAGCCAATGGGGCCGGGTGGCCGATGCCTCCGCCGCAGTCTTCGCCGCACCCGATGCGCTCGGCCTTTTCTTGGCCTTTCTCCTTGGCAAAACGCTGCATGAACTGGGCCATGCGGCAATGTGCCGGCGCTTTGGCCAACCCGTGCATGCCTTGGGGGTCATGCTACTGGTCTTCGCGCCGCTGCCCTATGTGGATGTCAGCGCAGCATGGGCCATGCGCAGCAAGGCGCAGCGCGTCGCCGTCGGCGGCGCTGGCATGCTGGTCGATATCTTCGTCGGCGCTTTGGCAACATTGGCCTGGGCGCAAACCCCACCGGGGCCGATCAATGACGCGCTGTTCAGCCTGATGCTGACCTCGGCGACCTACACAGTGCTGTTCAACGCCAACCCGCTGATGCGGTTTGACGGCTATTATATGCTGTCCGATCTGCTGGAGTTGCCCAATCTGGCCGCCCGCGCATCGGCGGCGCTGGGCCAGGTCATCACACGCTATGTGCTGGGCGAGCGGCCATCCACAGAGGATGACATCACCACCGCGCCCCATCTCGGGCTGGCGGCCTTCGGCGCGATGACCCTCGTTTACCGCGTCATCGCCATCGGCGGCATCATCCTGTTCCTGGCGGATATGTATTACGGCGCAGGGCTTTTGGGCGCCCTATTGCTCGGGCTGGGCGCCCTGGGTGTTCCGCTTATGCGCAGCCTCGCAAAGCTGCGTGATGCCGAAATGCAAGGCCGGCGGCCGCCCGGTCGCCTCTGGCTGCTCGGCGGCGGCCTGGGGGCCATACTCGGCGTCATCGTGCTGGTACCCCTGCCCGACTGGGTCAGCCTGCCGGCCAGCATCGAAGCCATAGGCGCCACCCAGGTCAGCGCCGCCACCGAGGGCTGGCTCGAGGAGGTCATCGCCACCCCCAACACCATGCAGCGCAGCGGCCAGGCGCTGCTCCGCCTGGTCGATCCGCAACTGCTGTTGGAAAGGCGGGGCATTCAGCAGCAACTCGTCGGCAATGCGCTGATGGAGCGCCGCGCTCTGAGCGAAGGCGGCGCCAATCTGGAACCCATCCGCGAGCGCGGTCGCGCCCTGGAAGCGCTGCTGCGGCAAAGCGAGATCGACATCGCCGGCCTGACAATCCGCGCAGCGCGAGATGGCTTCTGGCTCGCCCCGGAGCTGCGCCGCCACCAGCATGGTTGGATCGAGCGCGGCACCGAACTCGGCACCCTGCTGCCCGGCGAAGGCTTCCGCATGGTCGCCATGGTCTCCCAATCCGCCTCCGCCCTGCTGGCGCGCCACAGCGTGCCGGTGGCCGAACTGCGCTGCGCCGGCACCGCCGGCACGCTGCTGCCGGTGGAAGCTTTGCGCCTCGTGCCCCAAGCCCTCGGGCGCCTGAGCAATCCGGCGCTGGGTTCGGCCATGGGCGGCGAGATCGCGGTCTCCGGCCATGACGCCTCAGGCACCACCAGCGCCGAGCCGATCTTTCGCCTCGAGGGATTGATCCGCTCCGACGCCGCATGGCTACATCACCACCGGATTTGTACCGCCCGGGTCTGGTTGCCCGCCCGCAGCCTCGGCGCGCGCTGGGCAGAGGGCCTGCGCCAGTTCATCCAGCGGCGCTACCGCCTATGAGGAGCGCACCGCTGATCCGCCTCGCCAGCCTGCCGGTGCAGGAGGCCGCACTGCCCGAGGGCATCGCCGCCTGGGTGTGGAAACTGGAAAAACTGCTCGAACCCCGCTGGTGGAGCGGCCTGCCGCTGCGCCTGCTCAGCAGGCGCGCCCATCGCCTGGCCGTGGCGCTGGAGGGCCTGTCGGATGCCGCTCTCGATGCCCGGATCAAGGCACAGCACATGGCCATCCGCCGGCAGGGCGAAATCCGTCTGTCGGCACTGTGCGACGCCATGGCCCTGCTGAGCGAAGCGGCAACGAGGACCACCGGCATGCGGCCCTACCCCGTGCAGCTTCAGGGCGCCATGGCGCTACAAAGCGGCTGCCTGGTCGAAATGCAGACCGGCGAGGGCAAGAGCCTGACCGCATGCATGGCCGCAGCCCTGGCGGCATGGACCGGCAAACCATGCCACGTCATGACGGCCAACACCTACCTCGCCCAGCGTGACGCCAATAGCTTCACCCCCTTCTTTGCCCGCTGCGGTCTCAGCGTGGCCGCCATCGCCGATGCCGACCCGGAGGCGGTTCGCCGCCAATCCTATGCCGCCGATGTGGTCTATGCGACGGCCAAGGAATTGCTGGCCGATCTGCTGCGCGATGCCATCCGCATGGGCCCCAAGCCGACCGCCACGGCCCTCGGCTTGGGATTTCTCAGCGAGGGCACGACCACAAATGAAGGCCCCATGCTGCGCGGGCTGACAACGGCCATTGTCGACGAGGCGGACAGCCTGCTGATCGATGACGCGGTCACGCCGCTGATCATCGCCAATGAAAAGCCCATACCCGGCTTCAATGAGGCGATAGCCGTAGCCGTCAATCTGCTCGCTGAACTGGATATCGAGACCCATATCCGCCTCGACCATCGGCTCCGCCGGGCTGAATTGACCGAGCGTGGCCTCAGCCTCCTGGCCACCCGCCTGGCGCTGTTTCAGCCGCCCTGGTCCGATCTCGCGCGCGCGGCGCATCTGGTCGGCCTGGCATTGACCGCGCGGTTGATGCTCACCCCGGGCCGGCATTTCGTCATCGAGGAGGGCAAGGTCATCCTGCTCGATGAGCAGACCGGCCGGCGCGCGGATGGCCGTATCCTATCCGAAGGGCTGCACCAGGCGTTGGAGATTCACGAGGGCCTGGAGCCATCGCCCCAAACCGAAATCGCCGGCAGGCGCAGCTTCCAACGCTTCTTTCGCCTCTATCCCCGGCTGAGCGGCCTGACCGGCACCGCCGCCGAAGCCTCGGGCGAGTTCTGGGCGATTTACGGCCTGCCTGTCATTCGCATGCGCACCCACCGTCCCGGCCGCCGGCAGCGCTTGCCCACACTCCTCCTGCCCGATGAAGCGATGAAATTCGCCGCGGTGGCCGATGAGGCGGCAAGCCTGGCCGCCACCGGCCGGCCTGTCCTGGTCGGCACCCGCGGGATTGCCGCGGCCGAGGCCGTGGCCGCCCTGCTACGCAAACAAGGCTTCGCACCCCGGCTGCTCACCGCACAGGACGAATCAATCGAGGCCGATGCCATCGCCCGTGCCGGCCAGCCGGGGGTGATCACCGTTGCCACCAACATGGCCGGGCGTGGCACCGACATCCATCTCGCCCCTGGCGTTGCCCAGGCCGGCGGCTTGCACGTCGTCATCGCCGAGGCGAATGACCTCGCGCGGATCGATCGCCAGATGGCCGGCCGCGCGGCGCGGCAGGGTGACCCTGGCTCGGCCCGCATTTTTCTCGCGCCGGGCGATATCGTCTTCCAGCGCAGCTTTACCCAGCGTGCCCAAAGGTTACTGGCCGCAGCCGCCAGGCGCCATCGGCCCCTGGCCAGCATGGCGGGGGTGCTGGCACTGCGCATGGCGCAGGCAAGCGCGGCCAGGCTCGGCGCATCCATCCGCCGCGGCGTGCTCGCAAGTGACCACCAATTCGAAGGATCGGGCCTCTGATGACGACCATGCCATCGGCCGCATTGCTGATGCCGCCCGGCGCGGCCTTGCTCCGCTTTGCCGCATCCGCCACACCCGAGGATGGGCTGCCGCAGGAATTGCTCAGCCATATCCGCGGCCTTTTCGGCGCCAGTTCAGGCTTGCGGCTGGAACAACCGGCCAGCGGCGGCTGGCGGGCCTGCGGCAAGGTGGATGGCACCACGGAACTGCTCTCGGTCAATAGCCAGTTGGTGGAAGCCGCCGCGACCGAGGCAGTTGCCCATACCACCTTTCTGCTGCGCGGCGGCCCCGCCGGGCCCGGCCGGGCACTGTTATGCGTCTCGCTGGGCATGACGGAGCTTGGCAACAGCGTCGTCGCCATGCTGGTGGTCGATAGCCCCGATCTGCCGCGCTGCGTGGCAACAGCGGGGCCGCTCATCCAGTTGGTGGTGCAATCGGCCATGCTGCGGCGCGAGACCGCAACCGCCGCACTCACCCATGAACGCCTCTCCGGCATATTGGAAACGCTGGAGCGGATGACACGCAGCGCCGATTTCCAGGCCGCCGCCCAATTCCTCGTCGATGACGTGGCCGGGCGCACCAAAGCGCAACAGGTGGCGCTGTGCTGGCGGGGCGGAGAGACGCGGCTGAAGGCCATCAGCCATATGGATTTCATCCCGCGCCGCACCGAACTCGCCCGCCAGATCGAAGATGCGGCCGAAGATGCGATGCTGCAGGGCCAGGAATTGCTCTGGCCAGCGCCACCCGGCCAGGGCGCCGTGACCACCGCCATCGGCCATTATGCGCAATCCAGCGCTGCTGCGCATATCGCCATCATCCCCCTGGGCAGGCCTGGCGATTTCCGCGCCGCCCTGGTCATCGAAACGGCTGGGCCAGCTTTGCAACAAAAGGAATTGTGGCTGCTGCGCGTGCTGGCAGACCACGCCTTCCCACCCCTGCTGCATCTGCAGCAGGCCAGCCAGATGCTACCCCGTCGCTTGGGCCGGGAATTGCTGCGCACAGGCAGCCTCCCCCGCCCCGGGGCCATGCGCCGCCTCGCGCTTGCCGGCCTGGCGGCGGCGCTCCTGCTCGGCGTCAGCTTCATCACCCTGCCCCATCGCCTCAGCGCCCCCTTCATTTTGCGCACCGACAGGCTGGCCCTGGTGAGTGCGCCCTTCGATGGCTTTATTGAGAGCGTGGCGGTGCGAGTGGGTGAGCCGGTCACGGCGGGACAGGTGCTGTTCCGGATGAAAACCCGCGAACTGCAACTGGAGCGCGCGGCGCTCCTGGCCGATATCGCCCAGCATGAACGCGAGGCGCAAAAACATCAGGCCGCCAATGCCGGCTCCGATATGCGCATCGCCCTGGCGCAAATGGAGCAAAGCCGGGCAAGGCTGCAGCAGACGGAATTCCGCATCGCCGCCGCTGCAGTCCGCGCCCCCATTGCAGGCTTCGTGGTCGAGGGCGAATTGCCGCAGCAGATCGGCGCGGCGCTGCGGCGCGGCGAGCCGGGCTTCAGGATCGCAGCCCAGGAGGCCTTCTACGCCGAGGTGAATATGCAGGAGGCTGATATCGCCTTCGTGCGCCCGGCGATGGCAGGCGAAATCGCCTTTGTCGGCCGCCCGCAGGCCGCCTTTGACATCGAGGTCCTCCGCGTTGTGCCACAGGCCTCAGTGCAGAATGGCGAGAACACCATCGCGGTGCGAAGCCAGCCCCTGCCCGGCGAGGATTGGTGGCGGCCGGGTATGACCGGCATCGCCAGGCTGGATGTAGGCAGCCGGCCCATATGGTGGCTGGCAAGCCGCAAGCTGGTCGATTTCCTGCGGCTTCATGTGTGGTGGTGAGCGATGACATTTGATGAACTGATTGCGCCGATGCCCAAATCGGTCTTCCTGGCAGACTATCTTGATCGCAAGCATGTCGTGCTGCGCGGCGCGCCTGACAGGTTCGCCAATGTTCTCCCTTGGGCGGATATTGAGCGACTGGTGGAGATGCGGGGGATTTGGACCGAGCGGAACTTTAGAATGTTCCTGGATGGGCAGCCTATCCGTTGGGAAGATTACTGCACGCAGCAACGGCGCGGCTCTGAACCACGGCCTGTCCCTGAACCAGAACGGATTCGCTATTGGGTGGCCCGTGGCGCCAGCGTTGTTCTCAACGGTGTGGACACGTTCACTCCAGGGCTGGGCACCGTCAATGCAGCGCTGGAACACGCAGGGCTGGGGGGGTGCTGGGCCAATATCTATATTTCTTGGCCAGGGCACCCCGCGCTGCCGCTGCACCGTGATTCCAGCGACGTCTTCGTCGTGCAGGTCGATGGCTGCAAAACCTGGAATATTTGGGAGGCGCGCGACCCATGGCCCTCTCCCCACCCTGCCTTCAAAATGCCGGCGCTTGAGCAATTGATCGCCCAGCGTGGCCGTCTGCTGGAACAGGTGACACTGCGGCAGGGGGATCTTTTATATCTTCCCCATGGCCAATTTCACGAAGCACTGGCTGAGACAACGCACAGCGTGCATGTGACCTACGGCGTGTGGCGGCCGACGCCTTTTGATCTGCTGCGCCAGTTGATGGAAAGGGCCGAGTTGGAGGCGCCTCTACGCAAACCATTCCCCCTACGTGACGGGTCGGCCGAGTCGAAGGCCGCAATACAGGCAGCGATCGAGGATGCTTCCGTACATTTCTCCCAGATGTTTAAGAGTGCTGGTCTTTGGGCAGAGTTCGAGCGACTCATTGAGAAAAAACTTGGCACACGCGCCCCCGGTGACAAATTACAAGCGATCGGAATGGCCAGCCCCAATCATTCGATCAGAGTAAAGCGCGATGGCCCAAGCCGCCCACCTCCATTGGCGACGCATGATATTTAGTATTATTTGATTTTTATTGTGTCTCGCTATATAATAAAACAAATTAATTTATTTTCAAACACAGAAGGAATTCGAATGTTTTTCTTCAAAAAGAAAAAAATAGTAGTCGACTGCTTTACGCCACTCGAGACCGTATTCAATTTTTACAAGATAGACCGTGCAAGCCGCTTTTTCCCCAAGGAAATTTCGGCACTACATCGTGAAATCGACATTCCAGATAAAAGAACAAATATAGTCTATAAAGCATCAACCTTGAAAAACTGTGACGCGCTCCGAGAAATTTTCAGAGGAGGAATAATCATACCATTTTGGACAGATTTAATCTGTCGTCCGGCCAGCTTCTTAAAAAAAGAAACCAATTTAGTGTTGATGGGGGCGCCCTTCACGGCAGAACCACACCCAAAAATACAATTTCCGGGCGTATTCGATTCATCCATTCATTTAAAATTGATTTCGCCGTGGAAAATCCGTGAAAAAAGCGGCACCCAATTTTTATTCTCAAGCGCCACATGGAATTTGCATAAATTTGTAGATAAATTTGTGGTTCTTCCTGGCGTCGTCTCATATAAATACATGACTGGAACAAATATAAATATATTTATTTATAAAACTTCAGCCGACTTTACCATCGAGGCCGGTCAGCCTCTCGTCCATATATTACCACTCACTGAAGATAATATTGAATATAAAACACACCTGGTCGATGTCCGAGAATATGAAAAAATCGGAATCCCGAAAGAATTCAACTCCATCATACCGCACCGCTATCGCCGCTACGTCGATGAAATGCGCAAGCTGTCACAGCGCAAATAGCAAACGTTCAAGAAAAAATCACGCTACGCAGCAATCCGTACATCATGCAGACATACCAGTCCAATGATGCGCGCCCGCCATTTCCCAGCCGGTCAACAATAGAGCGCAGCCTGGCTGCGCCAGCCTCTGCCACGAATTGCCCGCCCCGCTGCCTCCCACTACCCTCCCGCCGCCCGCTCACGACGCGACCAGAGGAAACCACCATGTCTCATCGCTTTCAGGACCGTATCGTCATCATCAGCGGCGCGGGCTCCGTCGGCCCCGGCTGGGGCAATGGCCGGGCCACCGCGGTGGCTTTCGCCCGCGAAGGGGCAAAGGTCTATGGCCTGGACCGCAACCTCGATGCCATGGCCGAAACCGCCGAGCGCATCGCCGAATTCGGCGGAAATTTCACCCCAACCCAATGTGACGTAACCGACAATGCCGCCGTATCCGCCATGGTGGCCGATTGCCAAAGCCGCTTCGGCCGCATCGATGTGCTGGTCAACAATGTCGGCGGTTCGGCCGCCGGCGGCCCGGTCGAGATGAGCGAGGAAGTCTGGGACACCCAGGTCGATTTCAACCTCAAAAGCGTCTTCCTCACCTGCAAGCATGTGCTGCCGGTGATGGAGGCCCAAGGCGGCGGCGCCATCGTCAACCTCGCCTCCACCTCCGGCATTCGCTGGACCGGTTCGGCCCAGGTTGCCTATGCCGCCTGCAAGGCCGCCGTCATCCAATTGGGCCGCGTGGTGGCGGTGCAATATGCCGCGCGCGGCATTCGGGTGAACACGGTGGTGCCCGGGCAAATGCACACCCCCATGGTTGAGGTCCGCCTCGCCGGCCAACGCACCGGCGGCGATGTCGAAGCACTGATCAAGCAGCGCGTCAGCCGCATTCCCATGGGCTTCGCCGGTGACGGGCGCGACACCGCCAACGCTATCCTCTTCCTCGCCTCCGATGATGCCCGCTTCATCACCGGCACCGAATTGGTCGTCGATGGCGGCATGTCGGTGCGCTGCGGCTGAAACCGGGCAATTGACCGCATGCCCTCTGTCAGGGAGCATCGCGGCAGTTTCACGACCGGGAGTGTCTGATGCATCGTCGCGGTCTTCTCGCCTGGCCGGCGCTGCTGCCGGCACTCGCCAACGCCCAATCGAGTGGGCTGCAACTCATCGTGCCCTACCCGCCCGGCGGCGGGAATGATGTCGGCGCCCGGGCGCTAGCGCCGCTGCTGGAGCGCGAACTCGGCATGCCGGTGGTGGTGCTCAACCGCGCCGGCGCCGCCAGCCAGATCGGCATGACGCAAATCGCCCGCGCCCTGCCCGATGGCCGCACCATCGGCTACGGCCTATGGCCGCAAACCACCACCCTCTACCTCGACCCAGCCCGCCAGGCGCAATTCACCCGCGCCAGCTTCACGCCCCTGGCACTGCATGTGACCGACCCCGGCGCCATCGTGGTGCGGGCAGACAGCCCCTGGCGCAGCCTGGCCGATCTGGTCGCCGCCAGCCGTGCCCGGCCGGATGATGTGCGGATGTCCGATAATGGCCGCTTCGGGCACGAGCACATGGCCTCCATCGCACTCCAGCGCATGGCGGGGCTGCGCTTCAACCAGGTGCATTACCAGGGCGCCGGCCCCGCCATCGCCGCCCTGCTGGGCGGGCAGACCGAGGTTGCGATCTTCGCCATCGGCACCGTGCGGGCGCAGACAGAGCAGGGCGCCATGCGCGCGCTGGCCATCCTCTCGGACAGCGAGAGCCCGCACCTGCCCGCAATCCCCACCGCTGCCGCGCAGGGCTTTGCCATCACCGCCGGTTCGGCACGCGGCTTCGTCGCCCCCGCCGGCCTGCCCCCCGCCATCTTCCAAAGCCTGAGTGCCGCGCTGGAGCGCGCCATCGCCGCCCCCGAACATGCCGAGCGGATGCGCCAACTCGCCATCCCCATCACCTATCGCAATGCCGAGGGCTTTGCCCGCTACTGGGAGGCCGAGGAACAAGCCCTGACGCCCTTGATGGCCGAATTGCTGCGCCCCGGCGCGGCCGACTGACCAGCCCGCGCCGCTACCGCCGCCGCCACCCCTGGGTCCAGCGGTCAATCGCCCCGCCCATGGCCAGATGCAGCAGCTTCAGCGCCACATTCACCGCAAGTATGGTACAGGCCATGGCGGCGGCAGCACTCGACTGCCCGGCCTCATCCATATGCACCACCGCGATCGAGGCAGGCTTGGTGTCCGGCCCATAAAGAAAAATCACCGCCGAAACCGTCGTCATCGCATTGACGAAAAGATAGACCAGGATTTCCACGATCGCCGGCAGGCAAATCGGCAGCGTCACCCGCCAAAAAGTCAGCCAAACCGGCACCTTCAGGCTGGCCGAAGCACTCTCAAATTCCGGATCCAACTGACGGATCGCGGTGACGGCGGTGAGGTGACACACCGTGTAGAAATGCACCAGCGAGTTCAGCACCAATATGGCCAGCGTGCCGTAAAGAAAGCCCAAGGGGTTCAACGGCTCATTAAAGAACAGGATATAGGCCAGCCCCAGCACCAGCCCCGGCACCGCCAATGGCATGCTGGCGGCAAAGCGCACCAAGCCAGGCAGCGGCCCAGATGCCACCCCACGCTCCAGCACATAGGCGACAAGAAAGACAATGGCCGTGCCGCACAGCGCCGTCAGCCCCGCCATCCGCGCCGAGAGCCACAGCGCATCCCAACCCGCTGAATCAAACCGGCCAAAATCATAATTCGCCCAGGTCAGCGAGAGATTATAAGGCCAAAAGCGAATGGCCGAGCCCCAGGCCGCCATCCCCACCAGGCTCAACAGCGCCAGCGCCACCGCCAGGCAGAGCAGCAAAAGCGGCAAATCCCGCGCCAGCCGCGCTGCGGGCGCATACAGCACCGAGCGCCCTGACAGCACACCCGCCTGCCGCCCCTGCGCCCAGCGTTCCAGCAGAAAACCGCCCACCGCCGGCAGCAGCAGCACAATCCCCACCACCGCGCCCATGTTGAAATTCTGCTGGCCAACAACCTGCTTATAGACCTCCGTGGCCAGCACCGGGAATTGCCCGCCAATCACCTTGGCAATGCCAAAATCCGTCACCACCAGGGTGAAAACCACCACCGCGGCCGAAACCAGCCCATAAGTCGCACTCGGCAGCGTAATGGTGGTGAACATCCGCCACCGCCCCACCTTCAAGGCCGCCGCCGCCTCATAAAGCCGGCCATCCGCCCCTGCGAGCGCCACCGACAAAATCAGCGCCGCATGCGGAAAGCAATAAAACACCTGGGCCATCACAATCCCAATCGGCCCATAGATGGAATGGCCCAGCAGCCAGCCCCGCAGCATCCCCTGATTGCCGAAGAGGTAGATCAGCGCCAGCGCCGGCAAGAGCGAAGGTGCGAGCACTGGCAGCAGCATCACCGCCCGGAAGAATGGCTTCCCCGGTATCCGGCTGCGCGTCAGCGCATAGGCAAAGCAGAAGGCCAGGGGCACCACCAGCAAGGTGGTCAGCGCCGCCACCCACAGCGAATTCCACGCCGAGGCCGCCAGCGCCGGCGTCGTCACATAAGCCGCGAAATTCGCCAACCCGACAAAGCCGCCCTCGGCATCCTGAAACGCCCGCACCAGCAGCCAGGCCAGCGGCAGCAACAGAAACAGCGCCAAGAACCCCGCCGCCAGCAGCAGCGCGCCCTGCATGATCCGCTGGTCGCGCCCCGCCCGCGGCCGCACCAGCGCCAACTCAGCCATGCGGATAGGCCATGACCTTATCCGCCGGCACCGCCACCAGCACGCGGGCGCTATTGGCCAGGTTCAGCCCGGCCATCTGGTCCGAGGCCACATCGGCCTCCAGCGTCACCCCCTCCACCAGCAGATGAATGCGGCAAACCGGCCCCAGAAACTCAACCCCGCCCACAATGGCCATGAAGGCGCCAGGATAAGCCTCGGCGGCGGGCCCCAGCTTCACATCCTCGGGCCGAATGAAGGCCCGCGCCACGGCCCCCGCCGGCAGCGAGGCCACAGCATCCGCCCCCAGGCTCATATTGCCCGCCCGCAGCCGCCCCAGCGGCTCCACGGTGGCGTCAAAGCTGCCCGAGCGGCCAACAAAGCTGGCCACAAAGGCCGAGGCAGGGTTGCGATACACCGTCTCCGGCGTGCCGATCTGCTCAATCCGGCCCGCATTCATCACCACGATGCGGTCGGAGATCGAGAGGGCCTCCTCCTGGTCATGGGTCACCATAATGGTGGTCACCCCCAGCGCCTTTTGCACGGCGCGGATTTCCGTCCGCAGGCGCTGCCGCACAATGGCATCAAGCGCCGACAGCGGCTCATCCAACAGCAGCAACCCCGGCCGATTGGCCAGCGCGCGGGCCAGCGCCACCCGCTGCTGCTGCCCGCCCGAAAGCTGCGACGGGTATTTTTCCGCGTGCTCCTCCAGCCCCACGGTGGCGATCAACTCCGCCACCCGCGCCCGCGCCTTCTCCCGCGGCCATTCCGCCCCCCGCAGCCCATAGCCGATATTCCCCGCCACATTGAGGTTGGGAAACAGCGCATAGGACTGAAAGACAATGCCGAAATCCCGCTCGGCTGGCGGCAGGGCGGTAATATCCCGCCCCGCCTGGGTAATCCGCCCGCTGCTGGCCATATCCAGCCCGGCAATCGCCCGCAGCAGCGTCGTCTTGCCACAGCCCGAGGGGCCCAGGAAAGAAACAAACTCCCCCGCCCCCACGCTCAGCGACACATCATGCAAGGCGGTGAAACCGCCAAAGCGCTTCGATACATGCTCGACCGTCAGATAGGTCGGCCCCGGTGGTCTGGCCGCCAGCAGGTCGAGCATGGCCGCCTCAGTTCCGCGGCGCGGATTTGCCGTCGTAACGGCGGGTCCATTCGCGCAGAATTTCTTCCCGCCGCGCGGCGAGGGCAGAGAAATCCTGGCTGACGAGGCGGGCGGCGAAATCAGCCGGGTAGTTCTCCACCGTCGAAGTCGCCGCCGGATGCGCCAGCAGCGCATAGAAGCGGCCATAGAGGTCACCGGCCGCGCGGGTCACGGTGAAATCGGCCAGCCGGCGCGCGGCGTCCAGATTGGCCGTACCGCGCACAATGGCCGTCGCTTCCAAGTCAAAACCCACGCCATCGGTCGGCACGATCACGTCAATCGGCGCGCCCTGGTTGCGCAGCGCCACCGAACGCATGTCGAAGGACAGCCCCGCGCCATACTCGCCACGGGCTGCATTGTTGCAGGGCGCGCTGCCGCTATGGGTATAGACCTGCACATTCTCATGCAGCCGGTCCATGAAGCTCCAGGCCTGGGCCTCGCCCATCGCGCCGATCCAGCCGGCGATGGTGAGGAAGCCGGTGCCGGAGGAGGCGGGGTTGGGCATCACCACCTGGCCACGAAAGGCCGGGGTGAGCAGCGCCGCCCAAGTCGTCGGCCGCGGCAGGCCACGCTGCTCAGCAACCACGCGGTTGAAGCAAATGGCGGAGACGAAGGCATCCATCCCCGTCCAGGTCATCGGGGTGCGGGCGGAGCGGAAATTCGGCCGCAGCGCATCGGCGCCGGCCGGGGTATAGGGCTCCAGCATGCCAGCCGATTCCAGTTGCAGCAGGCTGAACACCGAAAGGCCCCAGATCACATCGGCGCGCGGATTGGCCCGCTCAGCGATCAGCCGGGCGGTGATCACGCCGGTGGAATCACGCACCCAGGCGATCTCAATCCCCGGCACCGCGCGTTCGGCGGCCGCCTTGAAGGGCGCAAGCTGCTCATTTTCCAGCGCGGTATAGACCGTCAGCCGGGTCCGCGGTTGGGCCTGCGCGGCGGCGGCGGTGAGGCCGATGGCCGCCATGGTGGCGAGGAGAATACGGCGCATAAAGCACTCCCTACTGGTGTGATGAACTCCGCTGCACATTCGCCGTTCAAGGCTCCCGCGCGAATGGTGGTTATGTGACAGTGCCATGAAATGCGCGGCGTGGTACAAGTCCTCTTTGGCTCAGCCTGTGCCGGCGCTAGGCTGTCGCCAGTTTTCAGGGCAGGGATCATGGCCAAAGCCTACGATATAGCCATTGTGGGCGCAGGTGTTCTGGGCCTCGCGCATGCCCTGGCCGCAGCCCGTGCCGGGATGCGGGTGGTGGTGCTGGACCGTGACGCACAGGCCAATGGCGCCTCGGTGCGCAATTTCGGCTTCGTCACCGTCACCGGGCAGCAGGCGGGCGATTGCTGGCGCCGCGCCATGCGCTCGCGCGATGTATGGGCCGAGGTGGCGCCCCAGGCCGGCATCGAGATTGTCCACCCAGGCCTCGCCGTGCTGGCACGAAGGCCAGAAGCGGCCGCGGTGCTCGAAGCCTTCTCCCGCACCGAAATGGGCCAGGGCTGCGAATTGCTCGGCCCCGCCGAGGCAGCGCGCCGCTTCCCGGACATCACCGCCGGCGCCCCCGCCGCCCTGCTGCACAGCCCGCATGAGCGCCGGGTCGAAAGCCGTGACGCCATCCCCCTTCTCGCCGCCTGGCTCGAACGCGCCCATGGCGTGGAAATCCGCCGCAACACCATGGTGCTCGCGGTGGAGCCCGGCGCGGTCGTCACCTCCACCGGCAGCCTGGCCGCGCGCCGCATCGTCGTCTGCCCCGGCGATGACTTCCTGGCCCTCTTCCCCGAGCGGATCGCCGCCTACAACGTCACCAAATGCAAGCTGCACATGCTGCGCCTGGCCAATCCCGGTTTTCGCCTGCCGGCCGCGGTGATGAGCGATCTCGGCCTCGTGCGCTATCTCGGCTATGCCGAATTGCCCGAGGCAGAAGCGCTCCGCCCCATCCTGCGGCGCGAACAGGGCGCGCAATTGGATAACGGCATCCACCTCATCGTGGTGCAATCGGCCGATGGCTCGCTGGTGGTAGGCGATAGCCATCACTATGGCGCCACCCCCGACCCCTTCCAGCCCGAAGCGGTGGACCGGCTGATCCTCGATGAATTCGAGGCCGCACTCGGCATCAAAGCCCCACCGGTCACTGCGCGCTGGACCGGCATCTACGCCTCCGCCCCCGACCGGCTGATGTTCCGCGATGCCCCCATGCCCGGGGTGCGCATCGTCATGATCACCAGCGGCACCGGCGCCAGCACATCCTTCGCCATCGCCGAGGAGACCATCACCGAATTGCAGGGAGAGATCGCATGAACAGCCTCAAGGCCGTGGTGCTGGATTGGGCGGGCACGGTGGTGGACAC
>Ga0114972_10000690_pt1 | contig 25151 bp, 20 predicted proteins | sample M_140807_EF_Meta_FD_87354 | JGI IMG/M metagenome (GOLD analysis project Ga0114972, IMG submission 87354) | Freshwater microbial communities from Lake Montjoie, Canada to study carbon cycling - M_140807_EF_MetaG | ecosystem: Environmental > Aquatic > Freshwater > Lake | place: Lake Montjoie...
ATGGAAAATAAACCTTATCGAGCAAACCAATCCTCAGTGGATTGATTTGGGTATCGGATTATTTTGATAGATGGTTGCCCGCCTGCGCGGGCATGACAGATTTTTTTGTCATGTACGGAGGATAACTTCAAAAATAGGTTGTTTTTTTTGCAAAATGCAATTGTAATTTGCATCCTTACGTCTTTTTGGGGATGCTTCTCCCATTCAACACATAGAAAATTTTTAGTCTGGTAAAACAGCTGTGTATCCAGTGTTAGTGGGCTTGGGTTTATTTGCGACTGCCTCGTTATTACAACTAGACAAAATTGCAATTTTGGCCGTATTAACTGGCTGGGCTAGTGCTAAATTAACGTCTGGTGGTGAAAATTCGCCGCTGAATCATATGCAAGGGTTTTTTAATAGATGCGCTGGCGGTAATGAAGCTCCACGTAGAACTCCTTTTGTTGAGGCTAGTGTTGTTAATGAACCTGGTGGTAACCCGCTGCTGCAAGTACTGTAAAATTTCTTGCATTCTTCTTAACTTTAAGTTGTGCATAAAACACCAATAATCGCAACATACGACAAAGGCCGATTTCATGAAAGAAGAGCCTTCGTCTCACTCAGAGTGACGTACTCCGCGTACGTCACTTTTTACGATGCTGAAACAGTTCTGAGAAAAATGAGGATTGATTGATGCCTAATTCAGCAAAAATCTTTTGGACTCGATCCCAAGAGTTCTCTTGTTCAATACTGGCCACAACCAAATCAAATCCAACATTTTTATCGACAGGAACGCCCCAACCATTGATATGACATAAGCCACGCACGCGTTTGGCTTTGATATGCTGATGCTTTTCAGCTGCCAATAAGAATCCATGTGCATCATGATAAAGCATTTTGAGATAGGTCGCATTGGCGTCCGATGCAAACAAACCACTGCTCTGCAATTCTTCACGCATCCTTGCTTCTTCTAATAATTTTTGGCCCACAATAAACTGGGCTGGTGCATCATCCAATGCTGCGGCCGCACGGTAACAAGCCAATGCTTGCTCACGAGCAAAAGGATGTTTTTTCTTACCGAGCAAAGATTCATACAATTTGGCCAAAGTAAAATACAGACCGATTTCTTTTTGTAATGCCTCAGTAGACGAAGTGTGATTTAACCTCGCAGCACTGAATACTCTGAGTTGTTTTTGTAGTCTTTTAACTTTTAATCTTTTGAACCAACCTATCATCAGCGCACCTATTTATTAGAAATGACTACATGGAAAAACTGAGCCACAATAAAGATAATCAGAATAAGTAATACAATCTTAAAAATCAATCTACGCGACTCTGCACTCGAACCCTGTTTCTCAGGAACCCCATCTTGATTGTCACGGGGCATTGCTCTCGAACTCTGTATGCCATAAATTTGTTTATCAATGCGATTCGATAACACATCCGCAATCACAAACAAAATAACTGCGGGAAAATCTAAAGCAAAGCAGATGGCCCAGGCCACTCCACTCTGAGACAAGATATATTTTTCTTGCAATCTAGCGCTAAACGCGATGATAAAATCGGGAACACTATATTGCCAGTCAAAAAACAAATAAGGTAATAGAAATAAGCTAAAGGTAAACAAGCCGATACTTGCAAACAAACAAAACAAACCACTGATGTACGCCACATGATGTTGTTGATAACGATCAGGTTCCATCTCGATTGTTCACCGATTAGTTTGACTTATTTTTAACATAGCAGATCATTGGCAGCCTGTCATCCATTGAAGGATTTTAGCGTAATTTTAAATATGAAAATTATTTGATTCAGTAAGTGCTACTAAGGTCTGTTGATAATTCAGACTCTAAAGAATAGGCCTATCAATTTTTAATTTTTGGAGAGCAAGCGCGCCTTGATATAAACCAGTTTGATTCAAACGCTCATTGTCTAAAGACACCATAAGGTAGCCATTTAATTGACCGAATCGGTCTTTGCCATAACTGACCTTACATTGTAAGGTTCTGCGCAAAAAATCCGCAATTGGCTCTTGAACTTTTTTATCAACCAATACCGGCAATTCGCGCAACGTAGGCAAATCGGCAGACAGCGATACTTCACGCTTATCCAGATAAGTATCTAGCAATTTTAATAAAACTTGTGCGCGTTGCTGATATAAGTCATCCTGAAATGTATCCATTAACCGATCCCAAGGTTTTTTTGCGCAAAATATATACTACAGTAATATAGGCTATGTTGACAAGATTTGCAAATTAAACCAACTTTAGATTCTTAAGTGATTGCTTCAAATCAGCAGTCCGCACCACATCTAAATGCTGAATCGCTGCCAGATCTGCGTCCCCACCTGCCGTATCACGCCAAGCCAGCCACCGCGCGATATAATCCCAACATTTATTCCCTTCGTCGGGTCCACGTACTACATAACATTTTCTCGAGCCTCTGCCTGCAAATACAATACCAAAATTGATTCCCAACCCAGATGCATCCGAGCTCCCCAGTGGAAACCAAACTTCCTCTTGCTCAGTTTTGTAATTAAATATGGTCAAATTTTCAGGCAGATACGCCTCATCAAAGGTTGGTGTAGGATGAAATGCTCGGTCGATTCTACAATATTCATGGGCAACGTGCACAGGAACATCGCGCTGCGCTTGTCCAACCATCATCCAGGCCGACTCGATTGCTTTCCAATCGCTTGTAGTTAACCACCGACCATATCCCGCGACATACTGTTCTAATGCTTTAATAAACGGACCAAAATCAAAATGCTTTGAATGTTTAATCACTTGCCCGTATTGCTCGTAACTCAAGCCATCTTTTTCTATTGCTTGACAGCATTTCAGTATGTCAGCTTTGATGGCTGCATTCATATGAGTTTCTAAAATTCGGCAGGCATGCGTATCTTTGGCCCAATACGCATACTCATAAGCGGTAATATTTTTAAATGTTCGGCCTGAGTAATCAGTGACATCACTCCGTTGCAACAATAAATCAGGTGTTTGACTTATCATCTGATTGGCAAGGTATCTATGTCCATATGCAATCAATTTAAGCAAATAAAAATCCTGAAATTCTGTTTCAGGACTTAGCGCATTTTTAGAAGATGGCATCTTTTGTTTCATAGATTTTGCTGCAGGAAGAGGCTTTGGAGTTGGCATTGGGCACACATAAATGATGAGTGATACCTAACACTGTAAGCAAGCTAGCTCTTGACGTCAAACGCTTCCAAAATTTTCACAATCGGTGGCACCGCTGGTTGAATATCTAAAGCAGCGATGGCCGAAAAAATTTTCTCCCGATTTCCCTGCAGTGTTTGAATGGCTTGTGCCAACGTCTCAGGATTAAGATGATCCTCTGCAATCACATGACTGGCACCCAACTGCTCAAAATAGCGAGCATTTTCAATTTGATCACCTCGGCTTTGACGTTGCGGCAAAGGAATTAAAATGTGCGGCTTCGCCAGAACCAATAATTCATACAACGCATTAGCACCAGCTCGAGAAACCACCCAATCACTCGCTGCAAACAAATCTGCGAGCTCTGCATGTGCATATTCTAATTGGAAATACCCAGTTTGCTGGCCCAGACTGGGGTCGGTTTTCCCTGGACCACAAATATGAATAATCTGCATAGTAGGCAGCAATAGGGGTAAAGCCTGACGAACACAACGATTAATCGCCTGTGCACCCGCTCCGCCGCCTATCACCAACAAACACGGTTTATCTGCTTGGAACCCACAAAATTGCAATCCTTTGACACGATCTCCTTGCAATAAGCTTTCGCGGATCGGAGTACCCGTGACGACTACTTTGGCTGGGTTTTTAAATTTTTCACGCGCAACCGGGAACGTCACACAAATGGTACTAACAAAAGGGAAGCTCAAGCGATTCGCCAAGCCAACCGAAAAATCCGATTCATGAGCCACAATAGGAATCCGTGCTAACCAAGCACCAATGACCACAGGTAACGCAACAAAGCCACCTTTTGAAAAAACAACCTCTGGCTTGATCCGCCGCAACAAAGTATACGATTGCCAAATCCCTCGCAACACACGAAAAGGGTCGCGTACATTTTGCCAACTAAAATAGCGGCGTAATTTACCAGACCGAATCGCATGATAAGGAATATGGGTTGATTCAATCATGGCGCGCTCAACCCCGGTCTCTGATCCAATATATTCAACGGACCACCCTTGCGCTTGTAGCGCCGGAATCAAAGCCAAATTAGGCGTAACGTGACCTGCACTTCCGCCCCCTGTCATCACAATTTTTTTCATACTATTCTACCAATAAACTTAGATCGATTGCGCGCACCGACTTGGTCAATGCTCCAACTGAAATATAATCAACACCCGTCTCAGCCAATCCTCTAAGAGTCGTCACATCGACGCCGCCCGAGACTTCCAAATCACAAATTTTTGGCTGATTAATCGCCACAGCTTCAGCAATAGTAGGTAAGTCAAAATTATCTAATAAAATTCGGTCCGGTTTACACGCCAAAGCCTCATGTAACTCCATGATATTTCTGACTTCTACTTCTAAAAACACCTGCGGATGTGCTTGGCGTGCCATCCTAACTGCTGCTTGAATAGAACCACAAGCTGCAATATGATTTTCTTTGATCAGAAAGGCATCATACAACCCCATACGATGATTCATCCCACCCGCACAAGCAACCGCATATTTTTGCGCAGCACGCAACCCTGGCAACGTTTTTCGGGTATCTAAAAGATGCGTCGCAGTTCCTTTGAGTACTTGCAGAAAGGCATACGTTTGTGTCGCTGTCCCTGATAGGGTTTGCAAGAAATTCAAAGCAGACCGTTCACCGGATAAAATCGCGCGCGCAGGCCCTGTAACTCGACATAAACTAGTTGGGCCAGGCAACCAAACACCCTCGGTTACCAACCATTGACACTGCACTCTGTCATCAATTTGTTTAAATACTTCATTCACCCAGTTTTGACCACAGACCAACATGGCTTCCCGACTGATGATCACCGCTTGGATCATTTGAGTGCTAGGTAATAATGCGGCACTAATATCACCAGTGCCAATATCTTCTGCCAAAGCAGATCGCACGTCGTCTACAATATTCATATCTAACACCTGCGACCGCTTCTCTGATACTGCATTTTCATCCATACCGGAGTAATAAAAGTCGTCACCACGACCATCACAACCATCGCGGAAAACAAAGAATCTGGAATAATATGGAGACTTTTTCCTACCGATGCAAACACCAGCCCCACCTCACCGCGCGGAATCATCCCAATTCCTATCAACCATCGATCGTCACTACGATTGCCACCAAGCCCACTCAATAATTTTCCTATAATCGCAGCGACCAATAAACACAACGAAAATAACAACACTTGTTTGTCCAAAAACGTTTCTAAACGCACTTGGACCCCAATGAGCACAAAAAACAAAGGGGCAAACACCGCTTCAAAAGGCGCTAGCAAATTGCGAATACTCAAAGGATTTTTCAACTCGCGTTCGCGTGACTCAAAAAAACCTTCGTGTAAAATAATACCTGCTATAAACGCACCAATGATGGTCGACATATTCACTAAGGTTGCTAACCAAGAAAAACCCATGATAAAAATAAAACTAGTTAATAGTTTCGCTTCCCACGGATCGACGAAACTAATCCATGCTACCATACGATGCAATAATTTTGGACCCAACCAAAGTGACGCAGGAAAGAAAATCAATGCCATAAAAACAATGCGTGTAATCATTACAGGATTCACTGAGCCCACTAAAACCATACTACTCACAATGGCTAAAATGACCAAACCCAAAACATCATCCAACATTGCAGCACCCATGATGGTTTTTGCTTCACGGGTATTGAGTTTCTTCATATCATGGAGCACACGTGCCGTAATGCCAACACTGGTTGCCGATAAAGTTGCCGCAACAAATAACGCTGTACTAAACGGCGCGTCAGGGAGCATCCATCGCGTAACCAATAATCCAAAAATAATCGGCGCAATAACTCCGATCACAGCCACTAAGGTTGATTCTTTACCGGTTTTTTTCAAATCATGGAGTGAACTTTCCAATCCCACCATAAATAATAAAAAAATAACCCCATAACGTGATAAAGCATCTACCACAAAAGTCACTGCAATCCATTGTTGGCCATTCTGACCAGACATTGCAGCCAACACTTGCTTGGCATACGCCGCATCAGGTATCAACTCATGCACAGCATGCTTTAATGACATACCTTGTAACATCTGTTGAATCACGGAAAACACGGCAGCACTATCGCGTAAAATCACTATCAATTGAACATGGTATGCGTAGCAAACATTACCAACCACCACGCCCATTAACAGCTCACCTAAGACACCAGGTTGGCCTAAACTTTTGGCAATATAACGGCCTAAAATACCAAAAGACAGGAGGATCGTTCCCCAAAAAATAATGGCACTACTCGGATCACTATGTGACATAGGCGAAGTAGCCCAGGCATACGAGGAAAAAAAAGCGAATAACAATCCAAGCCCGAGCTTGCGTTTCATTATGAAGTGACCACCTTATTCCCTGCGACCATTTTTCCTAAAAAAATACAGGTATCTAAAACAGAATCAGGATTTAAAGACAAACTATCAATGCCCTCTTGCATCAACCATTGAGCAAAGTCTGGATGATCCGAAGGTCCTTGCCCACAAATTCCAATATATTTTCCTTGTGCTTTACACGCAGAAATGGCCATATGCAATAAAGCTTTCACAGCCGCATTACGTTCGTCAAATTGTGCTGCAATCAAAGCAGAATCCCGATCAATCCCTAAAGTTAATTGAGTTAAATCATTAGAACCTATCGAAAACCCATCAAAATACTGTAAAAACTCATGCGCCAATAACGCATTGGCTGGAATTTCACACATCATAATGATCCGCAAACCATGTTCTCCACGCACCAAACCTTCTTCTGCCAACTGCTCAATCACCGCTTTGGCTTCTGAAACCGTCCGCACAAACGGGATCATGATTTCTACATTGGTAAGACCCATGTCTTCACGGACTCGCTTCACCGCGCGACACTCCAAGGCAAAGCACTCCGTAAATTGCTTAGAGACATAACGAGATGCACCACGAAATCCCAACATGGGATTTTCTTCCAAAGGTTCATACAATTTACCACCAATCAAATTGGCATATTCGTTGGTTTTAAAGTCGGACAAGCGCACAATCACTGGTTGAGGAGCAAAAGCTGCCGCAATCGTGGCAATCCCCTCTTTCAACCGTTCGACATAATATTCTACTGGCGAAGCATACGCCGCAATTTTCTCTGCGATTACTTGCTTTAATTGCTGATCTTCTAAACTGTCATAATTGAGCAACGCTTGCGGATGAATTCCAATAGTATTAGAAATCAAAAACTCTAAACGTGCCAAACCCACGCCTGCATTCGGTATGGCTTGAAAAGCAAACGCACGTTCCGGATTTCCGACATTCAACATGATTTTGACTGGCAACGTGGGCATCGTTTCCATATTCAAAGAAAGCCGCTCAAATGGCAAATTATCCGCATAGACAAAACCCGTTTCGCCCTCTGCGCAACTGACCGTCACCAACGCCCCATCGTGTAATGCTTCGGTAGCATTCCCGCACCCTACTACGGCTGGAATCCCTAATTCACGTGCAATAATAGCCGCATGACAAGTCCGCCCTCCACGATTCGTGATCACCGCAGCCGCTCGCTTCATCACCGGTTCCCAATCTGGATCGGTCATATCAGAAACCAAAACATCGCCTGCTTCTACTCGGTGAAGTTCTTGCAGATTGCGAATCACACGCACGCGTCCCTGCCCAATTTTTTGGCCAATACTACGCCCTTCAGCTAAGACTGTTCCGCGTTGTTTTAAATGGTAACGTTCTAAAATTTGTTGCGGTGCACGACTGGTCACCGTTTCTGGACGTGCTTGCAAAATATACAAACGTCCATCCACGCCATCTTTCGCCCATTCAATATCCATCGGACGCCCATAATGGGTTTCAATCATCACCGCTTGATGAGCCAACGCTTCCACTTCTGGCGTGGTCAGAGAAAATTGGCGTTGCTGCTCCACTGGTACTTTCTCAGTTTTCACCGCGTCTTGTTGGCAATAAATCATCTTCAACGCTTTAGACCCTAAATTGCGGCGAATTAATGCTACATTGCCTGCTTTGAGCGCGGGTTTATAGACATAAAATTCATCAGGATTAACGGCCCCTTGAACCACCATTTCACCTAAACCATACGCAGAGGTAATCAAAACGACTTGGTCGAAGCCTGATTCCGTGTCGACCGTAAACATCACACCACTGGCAGCCAGATCCGAACGCACCATCTGTTGGATCCCTGCTGATAAAGCAATGCCACGATGATCAAAGCCCTGATGGACACGGTAGGCAATCGCACGATCATTAAAAAGAGAAGCAAAAACCTCTTTAATCGCTTTGAAAATCGCCTCTAACCCGGTCACATTCAAAAAGGTTTCTTGTTGTCCAGCAAAAGAGGCATCCGGCAAATCTTCCGCCGTCGCAGAAGAGCGCACCGCTACTGAAAAATTTTTATGACCAATGTTTTTTTCTAAGGTTGCGTACGCGGTGCGTACATCAGTTTCAAACTCGCTGACAAACGGGGTTGCAACAATCCATTGGCGAATCATCTTGCCGACTTTAGCCAATTCCTGAACATCTTCAACATCCAATTGCTCTAAAGCTTGATAGATTTTTTTGTCCATATCTTGTTGCGCTAGAAATACTCGGAATGCATCCGCTGTAGTGGCAAAACCTGCCGGCACCAAAATATCGGCTGCAGACAAATTCTGAATCATCTCGCCTAACGAAGCATTTTTACCTCCAACTTGGTGGATATCCTGCAATCCTACTTCCTGAAATTGAATGGTATTCACACAAGCCGGCATTCCAAACCTCTATATAAAACCGCGATACACCATTGTACTGATTTTTTAAGCGTTTAGAAAGCAAGAACCTGCAGCCACAATTGAGCATATGCTGAAAATATAGCCTATCCTAAGGTCTATTAACAATTCATCTTCAGAAACCCTACGTTCGGCGCCTCAAACCATCCCCGTACCCTTCCACTCTAAATCAGTCAACATTGATTTATCGACCACTGGCTTTGGATATTGATAAAAAAGGAAGCCGCAAGTTAAAAATGACAGTCCAGACACCACGCCAGCACCTACAGCGACTTTAGACGTTGCGGATCCCAACGCCATGGTCACAGCCATACTACTTGCGATGCTTGGGACACAGAGTAATAAAGCAATCATCAAAGACAGGCCACCCAACAGCAGCAACCCAGCAATAAATTGCAAGTGAAAACTAGAAGATGGCGGCGTGTTTCCACTATGATCCCATTCTTTTGTTATAACTCTACTTGTTGGTTTTTCAGCAACCATTGAACCAGATATCCCTGGCCTAATCTGCAGCGGCGAAGTCTCAGAGTCAACATTTAACGACAAATTAGACTGTGAATCCTGATTTTCAATCCGAGCAGTCTCGATAATTTGTACGAAGTCACTACTAGGTATCGTATTAACTGAGCCAGAAGCAGAAGAATGACCGATCTCAGAATGCGCTGTTTCAAGCATTCTACTGATCACTGCCAGTTGCACTGTGTCATCAGTCTCTTGTGGCGGGACCATCATTACAACATCCTGATTAGACGCGACCAAACGCTCGATAGACCCTGGTAGATCTTCGCTAATGACATCGTCGTCATCAGCGTCACTATCTAAACTAATGAGATCTTGTGGTTCAAAATCTTCTTCATTGGAAACCGCTGACGACAGTTCAGGAGAAGTCTCCCCGCTTAAAGGAGGAGTTGTAGCAACGACATTAGACAATGAAACCACCGCATAGTCATCCTCTTCCTCAACTGTAATGGCGTCACTCGACAGTACATCCTTCAGAGACCGATAAGGCTGAGATTTTTTATGATATAACCGGTCAATATGATGTTGAACGATTCCCTCACTGTCTTGTGCCGTAAAATAAGTCAATTGTGTTTCTAAAGTACGACCACATGCCAACCCTTCAATATTCGCTGCAGTCCAAGGGCCACAGCGTATATCATCATGTTGAATCCCTTGATAGACAACATTGAATTTTTTGACGGGAGGCAAATCAAGCGCCATCAACCCCGCATTTAAAAAATCGTGAATGGGCTGACAAATATACCAATAAGATACCAGAGTTGGCCTAGAATCAATCACTGTTGCTATTTGAGTACTGGAATCATAATGCAAGGTGACCCAATGCTTACGCGATGGTCCCCAAGATAAGAAAGCACCACGCTCTTCGGCTAATGGAAATAAAAAACATTTAGAAGCGGGAGCAATTAAATGTGGTTTGGCTTGCGCCAAGACTTGTGTAATGGTTTCCATACCTGTCCCGTCCGTATCAGAACAAGGCGGGAAAACAATAGCATGCTCACCTTCATAAAAATAAGGACTCCGCACGCCCCCATTGGTATAAAAAGTACGAGGACATAGACGTAAAGAGGCAGCCAAAACCTTGCGCATTTGCTCTGATTTATAGCGAGAATTCAGTTGCGGATCGATATTTGCTTGCATAAGACACCTTGCTTATTCATCACATGCCCGTTATATCACACAAGTGCTTAATAAAAAATCAATATTTCCACCAGAAGCATTCGACGTTTTTCCTAAGTCCTGTTAAAATTGCACACATTTTCATGAACAGTTAATGAGACGCAGCTATGACTCTTTCCGCACTTAATGCAATCTGTCCGATTGATGGCCGTTATTTGAAAAAAACCATGGCGCTAAGTTCTTTTTTTAGTGAATACGCTCTTATTTACTACCGACTTATGGTTGAGATTCGCTGGTTGGAATCTTTGGCGGCCAATAAGAATATTCCTGAAGTCCCTGCTTTGGACGATGCGTCGCGCGCATTTTTAAACAATATTCTCAAACAATTTGATGAGCATGAAGCCATGAAAGTCAAAGCGTTTGAAAAACAAACCAATCATGACGTGAAAGCCATCGAATATTATCTGAGAGAAAAATTAGAGCAATCCGTGCTGGTACATGATTTGATCCCATTTATTCATTTTGCGTGTACGTCTGAAGACATCAATAATGTCGCCTACGCGTTGATGGTCAAAGAAGCTATTGCCAATGTCATTCAACCTACTTTGGCAGAAATTGTCGGCGGTATCACTCTGTTAGGCAAACAACACGGTGATTTGCCTATGTTAGCCCGCACTCATGGTCAACCCGCTACCCCCACAACCATTGGGAAAGAGCTGATCAACTATGCTGCGCGCTTAAAGCGCCCTTTGCAGCAATTAGTCGAAATTCTTATTGCCGCAAAATTTAATGGGGCGGTAGGCAATTATAATGCACATATCATTGCGTATCCTGAGATTGATTGGCGAAAACATTGCACGCAATTTATTACATCATTGGGTCTGTCCTTCAGCCCTTATACGACACAAATCGAGCCACATGATGGCGTCGCTGAAGTATCGCATTTGATGATCCGCATTAATACTATTCTGCTGGATTACGCATGTGATATCTGGCAATACATTTCTTTGGGCTACTTTAAGCAAAAAACCATTGCAGAAGAAGTCGGATCCTCTACGATGCCACACAAAGTCAATCCGATTGATTTTGAAAATGCTGAAGGCAATCTGGGGTTGTCAAATGCCTTATTTAATCATTTTGCAGACAAGCTGCCACGCTCGCGTCTGCAACGCGATTTATCCGACTCTACCGTCATGCGTAATTTAGGCGTGGCTTTTTCATACGCACTCATCGCGTATCACTCTATTGCTCAAGGAAATGACAAACTACAAATAAACAAACCTGCCTTGCAAGCAGATTTGGATGCCAATTGGAATGTGATCGCCGAAGCCATCCAAACGGTCATGCGGCGTTATCATATCCCTAATGCCTATGAGCAAGTCAAAGATTTGACCCGCGGGCATGGCATTGATCAAACACGTTTAACTGAGTTCATTCAGCAATTAAACATTCCCGAAGATGCCAAACAACGTTTACTCCATCTTACCCCTGAGCAGTACACTGGTTTGGCTCAAGTTTTGGTCAAAGCCTTCTCATGAGCAGCGTCCCTTCGCAACAAGGACAAGCTTTGGACTTTGATGTATTGGTCATTGGTTCCGGTTTGGCTGGATTGCACTATTGCGCGCAATTATTGCAACAGCGTCCTAAAATCAGAATCGCCATCCTCAGTAAAATTACTGCAGAAGAATGTAATAGCTGGTACGCTCAGGGCGGTATTGCCGCCGTTTCTCAAGAAATTGACTCGTTCGAATCACATATAGACGACACACTGCGCGCAGGGGATGGTTTGTGTTACCGCCCCGCCGTGGAAGCCATCATTCGCCACGGTCCCGCGGCCATTGCTCAACTCGAAGCGTATGCCATTCCGTTTCAAAAATCAGCCAATGGCTATAATTTAGGTCAAGAAGGCGGCCACGCCCATCGCAGGATTTATCATTGTGGCGACCAAACTGGGGCAACGTTTATCACCATGTTACTAGCCTTTCTCAAACAGCACCCTCAAGTCCAATTATTCGAAGATCATATCGCCGTCAATTTGATCACCCATTACCACCCGCATTGTGTGAATACCCAAGGAGAGGTATTGGGTGCGTATGTTTTAGAATCAAAAACCCATAAAATTCACACTATTTTAGCGCGATGCGTAGTCCTAGCCACCGGTGGCGCTGGCAAAACGTATCGATATACGTCGAATCCTATGGTCGCCACAGGGGACGGCGTAGCTATGGCTTACCGTGCCGGCGCACGCATTGGGAATATGGAGTTTTATCAATTCCACCCGACTCTGTTGTACCATCACAGCATCCATAATTTCCTGATTTCTGAAGCAGTACGTGGAGAAGGCGGCCAATTATTGCATCCTGATACCTCAGAACGCTTTATGCAACGCTACGCGCCTGAACAACTCGAGCTTGCAACGCGAGATGTGGTGGCACGTGCTATTTTTAGTGAAATAGAACAGAGCGACCACAGTTTCGTTTATTTAGACATTCGCCATCAATCACGCTCATTTTTGCAAAAACGGTTTCCACAGATTTTTCAGACCTTGCTGAGTATTGGTATCGATATGAGCCAAGATTTGATTCCTGTTGTGCCAGCGGCCCATTATCAATGCGGCGGCATTTTAACCGACATGCATGGCCGAACTGATTTGAAACGTTTGTATGCGATCGGTGAAGTGGCCTTTACAGGTTTGCATGGCGCGAATCGCCTGGCCTCCAATTCTTTGCTCGAAGCCGTTGTGATGGCGTCCTACGCTGCAACGTCTTCTATCCAAGACATCACCACCCCCATCGACACCGCGTTTCAGATCCCCAATTGGCAATCGGGCAATGAAAACAACCCACGCCGAGCCAGTCAAATTAATGCACATTGGCTGGGATTACGCGGCGAAATGACGTCTTATGCCGGTATAGTTAGAACCGAAGCTGGATTAGAAGATTTGTTGCGTTTGGTCACCAATCGCCGTGCTATCATCGAAGAATATTATTGGAAACATCACATTACTCGAGATTTTATTGAGCTACGAAATATTATTTTAAATGCAGAGTTGATTGCGAACGCGGCCCTATCGCGACGCGAATCCCGAGGCGGCCATTACCGCGAAGATTTTCCACACAAAACTAGCCAAGCTTGCGAAAGCATTTCCCAAATGACGGCCCCACTTCCCGCATTTTTTTCTTAGAGAACAAATATGTTTAAATCCAGCACCGAATACACACCACAATCCTCAATGCACCGAATCACATCCGACATGACCATTTGTCAAAGTGATTATCCCTTAGATTGGTATCAACCTGAGTTCATACCCTATGCGGAAGCGTATCAAGCCCTACCCGATCGCAAATTGACGACCGTGTTAGCATGGATGACACCCTATATGCACAAAGCCAAAGCGCATTTTGGCGATCAATTATTGTTATTAGCGCATTATTATATGGGCGGCGATATTGTGCGGTTGGTTGAGCAGTTCGGTGGACAAATTGGTGACTCGTATCAATTGGCTCTGATGGCAGCACGCCACCCAGAAAAATCCGTGATCATCGAATCAGCAGTTCATTTTATGGCTGAATCTATTCGCATTTTGGCTCACGACTCCCAACAAGTTTACATTACGAATCCCCGCTCAGGTTGTACCATGGAAATCTTAGCCAAAGATTTTATGGTAGCGCCCGCCATTGAAGATATGAACACTCGTTATGGCGCAGATAACGTATTGCCAATTTGTTATATGAACACATCGGGACGAGTCAAAGCTATGACTGGCGCACAAGGTGGCGCAGTCTGCACCAGTTCTAATGTCAAAAAAATCATGCTTTGGGCACTCAAACAAAAGAAAAAAATCTTATTCATCCCCGATATGCATATGGGTGAAAATGTGGCACATTGGCTGGGAATAAAAAATCTAGCTTATTGGCCAGGCGGAACTCAAGGTGCGCAATATAGCCTAGAACAACAAGACTCAGCTACCCTCGCGCAATTTGATCGCGCAGAATTGGTCTTATTTGGTAGCGAATGCGCGGTCCATACCCATTTTCAAGCCAGCATGTGCGAATACTGGGACAAACAAGGGTTTACAACCATTGCCCATCCTGAATGTCGTTTAGAAGTGATCCGCACCGCACAGCATGCGGGTTCCACGGCGTTTATTTGGGATTATGTAGTCCAAGATCGCGCCAAAACCAAACGCTATGCCATCGCCACCGAAAATCATATGGTGGAAAATTTAAAACAATATTGCCTGCCATTAGGAATTCAAGTCGTCAATCTGGCCGAAGCACCCAAAAACGCAACCGACCTTGGCGTGGGCTGCGGCTGCGCTACCATGTCACGTAACGATCCCCCTCATTTGATTGGTTTGGTCGATCTGCTCCGTCAGGGAAAAACCATGGACTATAACGAAATCCGTGCAGGCGATGTGGTATCTGAATTCACCGGAATTCGGCAACGTCTACAGGTCCAAGATCAAAATTGGGTCATTGAGAATGCAAAAATAGCGCTGCAGAATATGATTAGGATTACAGAAAGCGATTAAGGAGTCTGTTGTTACTCTCATTTTGAAAAATAAAAAAATCGATCGTATGGATGCGCGATTGGTTCTTTATTAAACAAAAGCCAGTAACGCACTAACTTAAGAGGCAGTTACCCTAAATATGTTTTAAAGTATCTGTTGTAACAAAATAATTCTTTGTTATAATAGCGCCTTATCCCTGCCGGGGTGGCGGAATTGGTAGACGCGCCGGATTCAAAATCCGGTGATGGTGACATCGTGTCGGTTCGACTCCGACCCTCGGTACCATTGAGTAGTTTTATTATCTTACTCAATGACTCGCAACAGCATACACGCACAGGCAATCATTCTTAGGTAACATCTCTAAAATTTTTTTGTAGTCTTCGAACCCATAATCTTAGAAAAAATTTTCACCAAGGCTTGCCTTAACCAGAACCCGCTTTAGATTATATTATATTTCACGTTCACCCCTATTAGGCCTATCATTACTATCGTTGGCGGAGCCTCTCTGCGCGCTGCAGAATGGCGGCAGTAAATGGGCTGGCCGTTATATTATTTTGAATCTTGTTTAGGATATGGATGGTCTCATCGCGTACCAAAGCGATGGATAGATTAGCTTCTGCAGCCATTTGCTCGATATGACGAGGAAACAAATGCTCAAAATCATATTTACTTCCCATTTTCATCGCCATTTTAGTAGAAAGACTGGCATAGTGCACCGTTGAAATCATATCGTAAAAAGGCGTCAGGCGAATCTGTTTTCCTTGATAAAGCAAAGAAAAATTTTTGCCATGTGCATCGTTGTTACCAATGATCACATTAAATAGTACCCCTTGTAATAATGCCTTGATATCAATGACAGGAACACTGGATACTTGCCTTATTAGCTTAAAACAATCACTCAACCCAGGCCCCCCTTCCCGCTGATATTTCATTTCCGGGGTAATGCCCAGGGCTTGGCAGAAATCTTCTTGATGTAAACGTTGAATACCCTTATCGGTGCTAATCCGATCATAGCGTTTTACCAATAAATAAGGCGTACCCTCTGTTTCCTGGATAGATGCTTCTACGGCATTTAAGCCAATTTTTCGAGCCAATTGCAAACAGAAACATTCATTTTCAATTAAGGAAGGAAAATCACGATTGATGGGTTTTAAAATATGCGTGCTCGGCGCCCCATCAATGGGAATAGCAATGTGCCCATCAACCATAGCGATCGCTAATTTATCCTGTGCCCCGGCCAAAGATAGACGCACGCCATCTTCTCCGGCTAACATCGGTTTTTGAACCATGGTTTGTAGGATGCTGGAGACGGCATTGTCATCAATAATACGATAACTGGGTTTTAAATCATTGAGAGCTGATGGTGCTGGTAATAAGCTGACAGCGCCAGCGCATTCTCCACCAATCGCGGATAACAAAGCAAAATCGTTTTTTTCACTAAAACCCAATTGCCGTGCAATCGATGCACGCAAATGCGCTTCAGGCAAAATACCACTAAAAAAAGGTCGACATTGCCTCGCTGTATAAGGTTTATTATCTAAAGGCAGCGACTGAGATAATGGCGGATTTTTTTTATCTTGCAGATAGTGCTCATTATAAGCAAATAGCATGTCACCATGCTTATCCATACTCAATTGGCCAGTCAAAATTTGGTTTAGATAGACATCTAGTTTAGATATCGTCACTTTCTATCTCCGCATGAGTCAAATGGATCTGAATACCGAGTACTTGTAATACCTGCAATACCTTTCCAATTTGGCAAGTGGCTTTGCCTTTTTCCAATTCAATAATAAAACGTAATCCCGTGCCAGCCGTTAAAGCTAAATCACTTTGAGTGACACCTAGTTTTTTACGAAATGTGCGAACGAGTTGTCCAATATTTTCAGTAGATTGAATCATATGATGGCTTTATAAGTTCCCGTACGGGAAGTTTAGGCGTTATTTTAAGAAAAATCCACAAAATACTCCCTTTCGGGAATAAATTTCTGGTTTTTAGCATTTCAACACAAAATGTTACGGATCGGGAACTTTAATCCAGAACGGTCAGGACTTACGCTTTTAAACCAGCTTGATAGGACGACGAATCACTATTTTACGCTGCAATACGCGCTTTTTAAGTAAATAAGCGATTGCTGAATAGACACAAAACACCATGGCCATGCCATAAAAAAGCATTGATTCTGGAACACCAGCTTGATATAAGCCAATCCCAGACAAACCAATCAACAAAGCACTACCACTCAACAAAAAGACTATTTGTTTAGGAGAACAATTCATTTGCAAACATATATGATGAATATGGCGTCTATCCGCTTGAAATGCTGGAACACCGCGCACTTTGCGATTAATCATCAAATGCAATGTGTCCATCAAGGGCAAAGCCACTAACCATAACATCAAAGCAGGTGGGTAACCATCCGGTCTCTGCGTCAACCGCACACACAACCAGGCCAACAGCAATCCAATCAAGGTGCTGCCCGCATCACCTAAAAAAACCTTATATTTTTCAATGATTTTTGCCGGAAAATTGAATAACAAAAACGCCAACAATGTCCCCATAAAGGTCACAATAATCATAACTTCCATTGTTAAATGACTTTGCAGTGCTAAAAACAACATCAGACCTAGTTCCACCAAACTCACACAAGCAGTCAATCCATCCGAACCATCCATCATATTCACAGCATTGATAATGCCAACCACCGCAAAACTAGTAAAAAACAAACTACCCCACCCTAAAAAAATTACGCCTGTACCCAATAAATTTCCAAGCTGAACAATCGCCGTCTCACCAAACAAAGCTATCATGGTAATGACGACTAAATGCATAATAAACCGAGAACTAGCGCGGAGATGAAAGCGATCATCTATGCCAGAAATAATACTTAAAACTACGCCCGCCAACCAAAATATACAATAAGCTTTGTTATAGATCATAGTGGGTAATAAGATGATGCTAAACCCAAGAAAAATGGCTAAGCCACCGACCAAGGGCACTGAATTGCTGTGCTTTTTACGCCCGCCCGGATTATCCACCAAACCCAATTTAAAGCTCAGAGGTCGGAATAAAAACAATAATATGAGCGTGACAGTAAAACTTTTGAGCAACAAAAAAGGAAGCTGGTCTAATACGGTAATCGGCATTGGGTACACCTGAAGGTGAAAAATGAAATATTGACGTCATAAACTTGTGAAAAAATTATCTCATATTTGCTCAGAAAAACCCATGCTTCAAAAAAAACTCTTGCACAAAACAATACTGCTTAAGTGTCACACCCCACACTGTGTGCCCGTTTTTTTTATATAGCAACAATATTAAAAACATGGTGATTAATGTTTTTATTTTCAGCTCTTTTGAAGTACAATCACCAACGCTTTATCAAACGAATGTAACTATTCACCATAATCTTAGACGGTAGGTTAAATATCGGATTTGGGTGCCCATTGAATAGTTACAAGCGAACCTATTCATGTTCATTGAGTAGTCAAGGATGCCGATTTATTCGGAGATTCGCATTTATAGAATCGGATTAAGCAACATAACTAGTAACTCCCAGATACGTCATCCTCAACGCAGTGACGGATCTCTTGAAGATGGCACTGTGCTTATTTCAGAGATCTGTCACTGCGTTCAGGATGACATGCCTGGGGTAACCAAAAACTTTATATTAATAACAAGGTAATATTTATGATTAATTCATCTGAAATGAGTGTCGACTTTCATGCTGCAGCCCTAGAACGTGCGCAGATTTCTCCGATAAAAATTGATCCAAGCATATCGAAAATTTATTCTTTTAAACAATACATTTATTCATGGATGGCCCTTGATGAGCTCATTAAAGAGCTAAAAAAACAACCGCGCGATACGTTTGATCCAGAGAGTGATCGGTTGGAACGACTTTCTATACGGTTCGTGGTTGATAAAATGGGCAACCCTTGGTTTGCCCTTGAGGGAGAAGAAAGCGGAAGTACGCCCGTTCATAGCCAAATGGTAAATGAAGATGTGGTCCTTACAGCAGGAAATTTAGTTTTTTCAGAGGATTATGAAACCATCATTGAAATCACGAATAAAAGTGGACATTATCTTCCAGAATTTAAAACCATGGTTTTTTTCATTCAAATATTATTTGCTTTAGAAGCAGATCCTAGGTTTTCTTTAAAGATCGCGCCAGAAATAAAAGTTGTCAGATATGCACAGCAATCTAGCTTTACTCCTGATCCAATATCGCATATTACTTTACCCAAAGAAGCATTACGTAATGCTTTGCCCGTTGATTTGACGCCACTAATACAGCATTATCCTTTTGCAAAAATTCGCACAGCTGCTGGCGTACAAAGTGTGTTTGATTCATTTGAAGATTATTTTGACCACAAAAATCTTAAATCAAATGCAGGCCATTCATTATCTAACGATAACGTTATGTTCAGACCATCCACTAGTATTAAGACTAAAAACCGCAGATCTTTGCAGCCATTCAATGACAGTGCACAAATGATTAGTTCGTATCGTCGACTCACAGATTTTGGTCTATTCCGAACGACCTCGATTACATTTGGAAAAAGAAGCAATGATGCGTTGAATCAGAACGAGCGTGATATGACTAATTTACTCCCATCAAGCATGTTACAAGGCCATCCTACCTCACCTAAAATAACTGCATCTCATAATGCAATACTCGCTGGTTCACCCGGTGATGCAAAAAAAACAAGATTATTTTCTAAACATGAACATCTGGAAAATACTAGCTCTACAACTGAAACATTGGTGCTATAGAGCAAAATGACTGGGTCCCGCGGACATGCCGCGGGACGTAGGGATATTAAAAATCGAGCATCGGGTTAAACTTATTTATTCCGATCGATACTCTTTCTTTTCTGCCATTTATTCTGCTGCTGCATTCCTGGCTTTTTGATAGCAGGGCTCGGTGAATGCGATACGGGTACCGTATGATTGGGTTCAAAATCATCGATTTCGACTCGGTTAAGTCGATGCTTTAGAACCTTTTCAATATTGTGTAATTGCATAGACTCATCTGCAGACACTAATGAAATCGCCAAACCCTCATGTCCGGCGCGCCCTGTCCGACCAATTCGATGGACATAGTCTTCAGGAACTTGCGGCAAATCAAAATTAATCACCAATGGTAATTGCTCAATATCAATGCCTCTGGCTGCAATATCAGTGGCCACTAACACAGAAACTTTACCCGATTTAAAATCATGCAACGCTTTCAAGCGTTGAGGTTGACTTTTATTGCCATGAATCGCCAAAGCGCAAATATTAGCTGCGGCCAAGCCTTTGACCAACTTATTAGCACCATGTTTGGTCCGCGAAAACACCAAAGTTTGTTGCCAATTTTTTTCTTGGAGCAAATGACACAGCAAATCGGTTTTTCGTGCTTTATCCACAGGATGGACAATTTGTGTGACCTGAGCTGCGGCAGTATTCCGGACACCGACTGCAACTTCTACAGGATCTTTGAGTAACCCTTTGGTTAATTGGCGAATCGAATCTGAAAAAGTCGCAGAAAATAATAAATTTTGGCGGACACGCGGTAAATGTCCAATAATGCGTTTGATATCGTGGATAAAACCCATATCCAACATCCGATCCGCTTCGTCCAAAATCAACGTTTCAATCTGCTCAAACCGAATGGCATTTTGCTGATAAAGATCTAATAATCTACCCGGCGTAGCCACTAATATTTCAACCCCGCCACGTAAAATCATCATTTGAGGATTGATTTTGACCCCGCCATAAACCACCGCTGAACGCAAAGGCAGGAACTCACTGTATTCCACAATCGAAGCGTGAACTTGCGCTGCCAACTCGCGCGTCGGTGTCAGAATAAGCGCTAGTGTATGATTACCCTTCGCTTTAGGCTTTTGCATCAGCCGCTGAATTAATGGCAACGCAAAGGCGCCAGTTTTTCCAGTACCTGTTTGCGCGGATGCCAAAACATCGTGACCTTTTAATATCACGGGAATAGCTTGCTGTTGAATAGGAGACGGGGATTCATATCCCTGCTTACGAATAGCTTGCAATAAAGGCTCGGCTAAACCGAGTTGTTCAAAATTCATATAAGGTGATCTCTATGGTAGGCCAAAGTGGCCAAATTAAAATTATCAGGACTTACTTAACGTCCCTGATTATAACAAATTGTTCAATAAATAACAATTTATGTTTTTGTGTCTCACGCCATCCGGAGCGTCACTGCCATTAAGTTAAGACCTCAGCCTACGTCCCGCGGCTTGTCCGCAGGACCTAGGCGAAAGGTGAAACTCTTAACTTAATGGCAGCCATCCTGAGCGTAGCGAAGGATCTCTAATTCACTAAGTTTGCACATAATTCTAGAGATCCTTCGCTACGTTCAGGATGACGCACCTAGCAAGCTGTGTTTTTTATCAGGTTATGCTCGGATACACACACCAGAATAATGATTGAAATTAAATTAATATGACCTATACTTAAACAGTAAACACTTTTTAAGGAGCAGTACATGGACAAATTAACCATCAAATCCAGTCTCATTATCGCATCATTGGGCATCATCATGCTAAATTCTGAGGTTGTTGCTTTCGGTAATCCTTGTCAAGGCATTGCAAAAGCTTGTATGCAGGAAGGGTATTCTAAAGGAGCGCAACCCCCCCACCGTTTGATATTAGACTGTGTAAAACCCGTGGTCGAAAACAAAAAAACCGTATCATACGATGCTACAGATGAAGAAAAGCAACAATGCGCACAGATGATAGCACAAAAAATGCAACAACAATAAAATCATCATTTTTCAAGCCCCGTTCGGGCCGAGGAGTCATGCAGCCCGAACGGAGCCTATCATGCAAGACATGTTTGTGAATAGAAGCAGCTCAAAAATTTACAGCTCTGGAATCAACCCCGCTATATAACCCAGTTTGGCAGCAGCATGCTTCATCACATGCTTCGCCAGTGTTTCAACAATACGCGAACCTGCTTTGCCATCCCCATAAGGACTAACTGCTTGACTCATTTGCTGATAATGACTGGGGTTTTTAAGTAAACGCGTGGTTTCAAACACGATTTTATCTACCTCATTGCCGACTAATATCACTGTACCCGCTTCCAACGCTTCGGGCCGTTCGGTTTTCTCACGCATCAGCAATACGGGTTTACCCAAAGAAGGCGCCTCCTCTTGAATTCCACCAGAATCCGTAATCACCAAATAACAAGTCTGCATCAAATAAACAAAGGCTAAATAATCAGTAGGATCAATTAAAAAAACAGTCTTGATCTCAGCCAAATAGGCATGAACCGCGGGTTGCGCACTGGGATCCACAGGGTAAACAATATCTATTTCTGGAAATTTCTGCGCAATTGCACGTAATGCTTCACAAATATTTCGCAATCTCTGCTCCCCATTTGCGCACTTAGGTCCTGTGACCAATATCATTTTGCGTAATGGGCTAAGATAGGAAAATTGTTCACGTAATTGTACTTGAAGATCTGAATGCAACCGAATATGGGTTAAAGTATCAAAGAGCGCATCCATAACAGTACTGCCTGTCACATAAATAACGTCACTCGCAATCCCTTCGCGCAACAAATTATGCCGCGCCGAAAACGTAGAGGCAAAATGCACATTTGCCAAATGCCCCACTAATTTCCTATTCGCCTCCTGTGAGCGAGGCAAATAATGATCGCCAGAACGCAAACCAGCCTCGATATGCCCAATTGGGATATGAAAATAATAAGCGGCTAGCGCTGCAGCCAATGCTGTAACAGTATCGCCAACTACCAACACATAATCAGGTCGATTTTTCTCAAAATAATCGCTTAGTATCAATAATATTCTAGCAGTAAGACGCGAAACATCTTGATTGACCATCATCATATTCCAACGATGATCGGGTCTGATATCATAGAGATCTAATACTGACTGCATCTTATCTAACTGCTGCTCTAGCACCCCAACTTGATTATAAAACCGCGGATCCAGGTTTAAGCATTTGATAACGGGCACCATTTTTATGGCTTCAGGACAGGTGCCAAAAATACATAATGTATTTATCTTCATATGAAAATCCATTTTCAAATTAAATGCCCTTCTATAGAACAATAGCGAATAAGTGAAAATCAAGCAAGTATGTCTCAATGGCTACCCAAGTATTTCACAACTTATCCACAAGATATCCCCCTAGTTATCCTCTTGCTATCTCCTAAAAAACACACTATATTGTGTTTAATAGCGATTATTTATCTATATGTAGTGTTTAGTGCTTACATACCTTTTTGGAGAAACCATGTCAACCATTTTAGAACCTGCGCCGATTACGGCCGTACCTGTTAACCAATATGAACTTAATGCCAATGCGCCAGGTACGCTAAAAACCATTAAGCGCAATGGAAAAGTTGTTTCTTATGATGATAATAAAATCTCAGTCGCGATCACCAAAGCTTTTATCGCTATCGAAGGCCCTAATGCTGTTGCTTCGAATCGCATTCGCGAACAAATCACTGCATTGACTCAGCAGGTTACCAACGCATTCAGACGACGCATGCCTTCTGGTGGTAGCATGCATATTGAGGACATTCAGGATCAAGTAGAATTAGCCTTGATGCGCAGTGGTCACAATAAAGTGGCCCGTACTTATGTTTTATATCGCGAAGAACGCCGTAAAGCTCGTGACTCTGCCAATCAAAAATTGGATAAAGATTCTTCCATCAAATACGTGACCATGCCAGATGGTACCGTTCAACCATTGGATCTAGCGAGACTAGATATTATCGTCAACGAAGCGTGTCGTGATTTGGAGCAAGTCAAAGCAGACCCTATCATCAAAAATGCATTGCGCAATTTATATCAACAAGCCAGTTTGGCGGATGTGCATAAAGTGTTGATTATGGCAGCACGTACTCTTATAGAAACAGAACCTAATTATACCTATGTGAGTGCCCGCTTATTGCTAGATAGTATGCGTACCGAAGCATTGACTCATTTATCGATCCAAACTGAAGCGACTTTTGATGAAATGACGCAACTGTATCCCGCTTATTTCAAAACGTATATCGCCAATGGCATTGAGCAAGGTATTCTCGATCCCAAATTAGCTGAGTTCGATCTCGATAAATTAGGCCAAGCTTTATTGCCATTACGGGATATGCAATTTACTTATTTGAGTTTACAGACCTTATATGATCGTTATTTTATTCATCAAAACGGCGTGCGTTATGAATTACCACAAGCATTTTTCATGCGGGTCGCTATGGGATTAGCAACCCGTGAACAAGATAAAAATGCCAGAGCCATTGAGTTTTACACATTATTATCCTCCTTCGATTATATGGCTTCCACCCCAACGTTATTTAATTCCGGAACTGTTCGCCCACAATTATCCAGTTGTTACCTCACCACCGTGCCTGATCATTTAGATGGTATTTACTCTGCTTTAAAAGACAATGCTTTATTGTCCAAATTTGCAGGAGGCTTAGGCAATGACTGGACACCTGTCCGCGCTATGGGTTCGCACATCAAAGGGACCAATGGCAAATCACAAGGTGTTGTGCCCTTCCTCAATGTGGCCGATGCAACTGCAGTTGCCGTCAATCAGGGTGGCAAACGCAAAGGTGCGGTATGTGCTTATTTAGAATGCTGGCATATGGATGTAGAAGAATTCCTAGAATTACGAAAAAACACAGGCGATGATCGCCGCCGTACCCATGACATGAATACAGCGCTGTGGATCCCAGATTTATTTATGAAACGCGTATTTGCAGACGGCGATTGGACTTTGTTTTCGCCTAATGACGTGACCGATCTTCATGAATGTTACGGAAAACCATTTGAGTCGGCTTATTTAGCTCATGAAGAGGCCGTACGTACAGGAAAAATCAAACACTATAAAACCCTTTCGGCTACCAAGCTCTGGCGCAAAATGCTGTCTATGTTATTTGAAACTGGACATCCTTGGTTAACCTTCAAAGACGCGTGCAATCTACGTTCACCACAACAGCACGCTGGAGTGATTCATAGCTCAAATCTATGTACTGAAATCACGCTCAATACGTCAGCTGATGAAATCGCCGTCTGTAATTTGGGGTCCG
>Ga0114972_10000692_pt1 | contig 25128 bp, 19 predicted proteins | sample M_140807_EF_Meta_FD_87354 | JGI IMG/M metagenome (GOLD analysis project Ga0114972, IMG submission 87354) | Freshwater microbial communities from Lake Montjoie, Canada to study carbon cycling - M_140807_EF_MetaG | ecosystem: Environmental > Aquatic > Freshwater > Lake | place: Lake Montjoie...
CAGCTGGCAATGGTCCGCACCGACGCCAGCGCACCCGTCGCTGCTGCGCCCATCCTGGCTACAGCGGCCGTGGCCACAGCCAGCCTTGCGCCGCGAACCCACGCTCGGGCTGCGCCGGTGTCGGCAAAAAGCGCGCCGCGTTCAACTGTGAATGCCCGGGCCACAGCTCCGGTCGCACGTGCAACTCCGGACAAAGGCAAGGCAGCCACTGCGTCGACACAAACGGTCAAGACCGTGCTCAAGCCCGCCGACAAGCCCGCTGCGCCCAAGGCGGCACCGGTGAAGGTCTCTGCCCGGGCAACCCGCACCTGAAGCGGGACAATCAGGTCACTGTCAGACGGGGCCCGGCTGACAGTCAGACGGTGCCTCAGAGCCTGAACGACGCGAGCAGTTGCCGGGTGTAGTCCGCGGTGGGCGACTCGAACAGGCTCTCGGTCAGGCCTGACTCGACCACCCGGCCCTCTTTCATCACGATCATGCGATGCGACATCGCGCGAATCACCGCAAGGTCATGCGTGATGAACAGGTAGCTCATCGCGTACTTGCGCTGAAGTTCGGCCAGCAGTTCGAGCACCTGCTGCTGGACCGAGACATCAAGGGCGGAGGTCGGTTCGTCGAGCAGCATCAGCGCTGGGCGCAGGATGGCCGCCCTTGCAATCGCAATACGCTGGCGCTGTCCGCCCGAAAATTCGTTCGGATAGCGAGACAGCGCGGATGCGTCCAGGCCCACTTCCTGCAGCATCGCCACGACCGCATCGCGACGCTCGGCGCTGCCGAGTCCGGGTTGATGCAGGGCCAATCCTTCGCCAACGATCTGCTCGATCGTCATACGCGGTGACAGCGCGTTATACGGGTCCTGAAAGACCACCTGCATCCGGCTGCGAAGCCTGCGCAACTCGGACTGCGAAGACGTGTCGATGCGCTCGCCCATGAATCGGATCTCGCCGATCGGATCGCCGGCAGCCAGCCGCAGCAGGGTCATCCCCAGGGTGGTCTTGCCCGAGCCCGACTCACCAACGATGCCCAGGGTCTCACCCTGCGACAGCGTGACATCCACATCCTTCACCGCATCGAATGGCTTTCGACTGAACCAGCCTGACTTGATCCAGAAGCGGCATCCGACACCGCGCCCGCTCAGCAGTTGCGGCGCATCCGGCTCGATCGCCCCGATCGTGCGACGCGGATGCGAGTCGATCAGCCGGCGGGTATAGGCGTCTTGCGGGGCATCGAAGAGCTGGGCGGTGGGCGCGATTTCGACCAGATGCCCCTGGCGCATCACGCCGACACGCTGCGCAAACCGCCTCACCAAAGGCAGGTCGTGACTGATCAGCAGCACCGACATGCCGATCTGGCGCTGCAGGTCATCGAGCAGCTCGATGATCTGGCGCTGGATGGTGACATCCAGGGCGGTGGTCGGCTCATCGGCGATCAGCAGTTCGGGACTGCAGGCCAGTGCCATCGCGATCATCGCGCGCTGACGCTGCCCCCCTGAGAGTTCATGCGGATAGCTGTCGATTCGACGTTGCGGCTCGGTGATCCCGGTCAGGTCCAGCAGCTCGATCGAGCGGGCGCGAGCCTGTGCACGGCTCATGCCCTCGTGCAGGGTCAGGGTCTCGCCGATCTGCTCGCCCACCGAATACAGCGGATTGAGCGCTGACATCGGCTCCTGAAAGATCATCGCGATCTGCCGTCCGCGGATCCCGCGCAACTCGGGCTCGCTCAAGGTGGCCAGATCACGACCGGCAAATCGCACCTGTCCGCTGACGCGCGCGTCGGTGAGCAGGCGCAGCATGGCCAGTGCAGTCACCGTCTTGCCCGAGCCGGATTCGCCCACCAGTGCGAATTTCTCGCCTCGGGCAATCGCGAACGACACCGAATCGACTGCGCGAACCGTGCCGCTGGCACCGATGAAATCGACGCACAGCTGGTCGACCTCGATCAGGGGCGCGGGCGGCATCGCTGTTGGGTGGTCTGAGACCGGCAATTGACTCACGATCACTCAGCCCTTGCGCGTGTCGAGGGCCGACCGCAGCGCCTCACCAATGAAGATCAACAGCATCAGCGTGCCGACCAGCACTGCGAAGGTCGACAGGGTGATCCACCAGGCATCCAGGTTCGCCTTGCCCTGCGCGAGCAACTCACCCAGGCTCGGTGTGGAAGGCGGCACACCCAGGCCCAGGAAATCCAGGCTGGTGAGCGCCAGAATCGCGCCGCTCATTCGAAACGGCAAGAAGGCGATCACCGGCGTGAGGCTGTTGGGCAGCACATGGCGCCAGATGATCTGGCTGTTCGACAGGCCCAGCGCCCGCGCCGCGGTGACATACTCCAGATTGCGATTGCGCAGGAATTCAGCGCGGACGTAATCGGACAGGCCCATCCAGCCGAACAGCGAGAGGATCACCAGCAGGATCAGCACACCGGGCTCGAAGAGCGAGGCGAAGATCAGCAGCAGATACAACTCGGGCATGGAGCCCCAGATCTCGATGAAACGCTGAAAGAAGAGATCGATGCGACCACCGAAGAAACCCTGCACCGCGCCGGTAATCACCCCGATCACCACGCCGATTGCGGTCAGCGCCAAGCCGAACAGCACCGAGACTCTGAATCCGTAGATCAGCCGGGCCAGCACGTCGCGGCCGCGATCGTCGGTTCCAAGCACATTGACCCGGGACGGTGGCGCCGGATTGGGGCTGGGCGAAAAGTAGTTGATGGTGTCGAAGCGATACGGATTCAGTGGATAAATGGCCCAGTTGCCCGGCTTGGCCAGTTGCGAACGGATAAAGGGATCGAGGTAATCGGTTTCGGTTGCGAAATCGCCGCCCAGGGCGGTCTCCGGAACATTCTGGAACAGCGGGAAATAAGTCTTGCCATCGTAGTGGGCGGCAATCGGGCGATTGTTGGACAGGACCTCGGCAAACAGGCTGAGCACCACGAGAACCGTGAAAATCCACAGGCTCCACCAGCCGCGTCGATCGGTCTTGAATCGCCTGAAGGCGCGCTGACCGGGCGTCAATGAGACCGCTGTGCCGCTCATCGCTTGCCCTCGAACTTCACTCGCGGATCGACCCAGACATACGCCAGGTCGGTGATCAGCTTGGTGAACAAGCCGATCAGCGTGAACAGGAACAGGGTGCCCATCACCACCGGATAGTCGCGCTTGAGCACCGACTCATAGGACAGCAGACCCAGGCCATCGAGCGAGAACAGGGTTTCGATCAGAAGCGAACCGGTGAAGAACGCACCGATAAACGCGGCCGGGAATCCGGTGACCAGCGGAATCAGGGCATTGCGAAATACATGCTTGTAGAGGACCTTGCCTTCGGAGAGGCCCTTGGCGCGCGCGGTCATGACGTACTGGCGCCGGATCTCTTCTAGGAAGGTGTTCTTGGTCAGCATCGTGGTGACTGCGAAACTGCCCACCACCATCGCGGTCACCGGCAGGGCGATGTGCCAGAGGTAGTCGAGGACCTTGCCGATGGGCGTGAGCGCAGCGAAGTTGTCTGAGGTCAGCCCACGAAGCGGAAAGACCTGCCAGAAACTGCCGCCGCCAAACAGCACGAGCAAGACCACGCCGAGCACGAAGCTGGGAATCGCATAGCCCGCCAGGATGGCGGTCGAGGTGAGCAGATCGAAGCGACTGCCGTGGCGAACCGCCTTGGCAATGCCCAGCGGAATCGAGACCAGATAGGAGATGAAAAAGGTCCACAGCCCCAGGCTGATCGACACCGGCAGCTTTTCCTTGACCAGTTCCCAGACCGACTTGTGATGAAAGTAGCTGGTGCCCAGATCAAAGCGGGCAAATCGCTTGATCATGTCCCAGAAGCGGACATGGGCGGGTTTGTCGAAGCCGTAGAGCTCGCGGATCTCCTTGAGCTTGGCTTCATCCACTCCTTGTCGCCCGCGGTAGGTGTTGTCGCTGGCTGCCACCTCACCGGCACTGCCGCGTCCGCGCAACTCCTGGACGAGTTGCTCGACCGGGCCGCCTGGCACGAACTGCATCACCGCAAAGGTCAGCAGCAGAATGCCGAACAGGGTGGGCACCATGAGCAGGACGCGCTTGACGATGTAGGCGAGCATGCTCAGCGGGGCGCCATTGGTTGAACAGCTGCAGCCTGCGGCTCAGGCTTGCGCCACCAGGTCTTGAGCACCCAGTTCTGCGGGGTGTAGAACTTTGGCAGTGTCTCGGGATAGGCGAGCGAATTTCGGTAAGCAACCCGGTGTGTGGCCGAATAGAAATGCGGCACCAGATACCAGCCGTGGCGCAGCACGCGGTCCAGCGCCCGGGCGGCTGCGACCAGCTCCTCGCGACTGTTGCTGGCCAGAAGCTGCTGGATCAGTGCATCGACCACCGGGTCCTTGATGCCGGGTGCGTTGTCAGACCCCTTCTCATCGGCCGCCTGACTGGAGAAGCGCTCCAGCAGCTCGTTTCCGGGCGTCTGGCTGGCCGGCATCGAGATCACGGTCACATCGAAATCGTAATCATCCAGACGCTTCTGAAAGAGCACCGGATCGGTGACCCGCATGTTCGCGCGGATGCCGAGCTTCTCGAGGTTACGTACCCAGGGCACTGCGATACGTTCCAGGGCCTTTGAGTACGACAGCACCTCGAAATTGAAAGCCTCGCCCTTGTCGTTGCGCAGCACACCATCATCGGCCACGTTCCAGCCGGCTTGCCGCAGCAAGGCGAGCGCCGTGCGCAGATTGTCCCGAAGGGTGCGGGGCGCAAGCGTATCGGGCGGCATCGGCACTTCGCCGAAGACTTCGGGCGGCAGCTTCGATCTGAATGGCTCGAGCAGTGCGAGCTCATCCGGACCGGGGCGGCCTGTGGCCTGCATCTCGCTGTTGGTGAAATAGCTCGGGCTGCGCAGGTATTGGCCGTAGAAGACCTGGCGGTTCATCCATTCGAAGTCGAAGGCCTGCGCGAGTGCCAGGCGCACGCGCGGGTCGGCGAACATCGCACGGCGGGTGTTGAGTGCAAAGCCCTGGATGCCGGCGCTGTTGGCATGAACGAACTCGCGCTTGATGATTTCGCCGGAGCGGTACTTCGGGCCGACATGGCCGCGCGCCCAGTTCTTGGCTGAATTCTCGGCGATCCAGTCGAACTGGCCGGCCTTGAAGCCTTCGAGGCGGGCGACCTCGTCCTTGAAGTAGGTGTAGGTGATGCGGTCGAAATTGAACATGCCGCGGCGCACCGGAAGGTCCTTTGCCCAATAGTCGTCGCGACGGCTGAAGGTGATGGTCTTGCCCCAGTCTGCGCGCTCCAGCCGATACGGCCCGCTGGCGATCGGCGGTTCCTGAACGATCTGGTCGAATGGCTTGCCGGCGCCCCACTTCCTGGAGAAGACCGGCAAAGAGCCCAGGATCATGTGCAACTCATGGTTGCGCCGCTTGAAATCAAAGCGAATCGTGCGCTCATCGGGCGTGCTGACCGACTTCACATCGCCATACAGATTCTTGAATCGCGGATGGGCCTGTTTGCTCATCAGCATCTCGAAGCTATGGCGCACATCGGCGGCGAGAATCGGGTCGCCGTTGGAAAACCGGGCTCGGGGATCGAGCCTGAAGGTGATCGACAGGCCATCGGGTGCGAAGCTCATGCTCTGTGCGATCAGGCCGTAGACCGAGAAGGGCTCGTCGTCGCTTTGCTCGGTCAGGGTGTCGAACATCAGCGACCCCACGCCGGCTGCAACCACCCCTTTCAAAGTGAATGGATTGAGCTTGTCGAAGGAGCCGAAGCCATCGAGGGTGAGCGTGCCGCCCCGAGGTGCATCCGGGTTGACATAGCGAAAAGCCTTGAACTCAGGCGCATAGGCCGGCTGCGCACCCCAGGCCATTGCATGGGTGAAAGACTGCGCCCAGGCAACTGGGGCCATCACCATCAGTGCCAGCCCGACGACGAGGCATGCGCGCGCAAGTGCTGCGACCCGCAGGGCCGCGCGAACAGCCTGCTGTGCGCATCGTGAGACAATCATCATCGGAAAAATTCTAGCGGAGAAACCGGATGTTCCTGGCTGGCAAACGCATTCTGATCATGGGCCTTCTGTCGAACCGATCCATCGCTTACGGGATCGCCAAGGCCTGTCGCGCTCAGGGCGCCGACCTGGCATTCACCTATCAGAACGACCGATTCCGCGACCGTATCACTGAAATGGCCGCCGAATTCGACTCCGATGCGGTCTTCCCCTGCGATGTCGCCGAAGACGAGCAGATCGATGCGCTGTTTGCCTCGCTCGCCCAGCGCTGGGACGGGCTCGACGGCGTGGTGCACGCAATTGCCTTCGCACCGCGCGAGGCGATCACCGGAGACCTCTACGACGGGCTCACGCGTGAGGCCTTTCGCCAGGCGCACGATGTGTCGGCATACAGCTTTGCAGCAGTGGGCAAGGCCGCCCGCCCGCTGATGGCCGGCCGACACGGCGCGCTCGTGACGCTGAGCTACCTCGGCGCGGTGCGCGCAGTACCCAACTACAACGTCATGGGCATGGCCAAAGCCTCGCTCGAAGCCACCGTGCGCTACATGGCCAGTAGCCTGGGCCCGCACGGCACCCGGGTCAATGGCATCTCAGCAGGACCGATCAAGACACTGGCCGCATCGGGCATCAAGGGCTTCTCGAAGCTGCTGGATTTCGCCGAGCAGCATGCGCCCTTGCGCCGCAATGTGAGCACCGAGGAAGTTGGCAATGTGGCGGCCTTCATGCTCTCCGATCTGGCCTCGGGCATCACCGGTGAAATCACCTATGTCGATGCAGGCTTTTCGATTGGCGTGCCGGGCATGGCCGGCGAGTGAGCCGGATTGCGGCCTGCACGCCGCACGGCCTGAGCATCGAGTATCAGGACGAAGGCCCCAGAGGCGGGCCGGTGATCCTGATGATCATGGGCCTGGGCATGCAACTGACAGCCTGGCCCCGGCCTCTGATCGATGGCCTGCATGCCCATGGCTTTCGAACGCTGCGCTTTGACAACCGGGATGCCGGACTGTCGGATCGAATCGTCGACCAGGCCCGGCTGGACATCCGGGCCGAAGCCATGCGATCGATGATCGGCCTGAATGCCCGGTCGCCCTATACCCTGCACGATATGGCCGGCGACGCGCTGGGCCTGATGAATGCGCTGATGATTGATCGGGCGCATGTGGTCGGGGTGTCGATGGGCGGCATGATCGGCCAGGTGCTGGCGGCCGAGTCAGGCAACCGGGTGCGCTCGCTCACCTCGATCATGTCGTCAAGTGGTGCGCCGCGCTTTCGCTTCAACTGGACGCCGGCCACCCGCGCGGTGCTCACGCCACCGCCACGATCCGCGGATGAAGAATCCACCCTCGATCACATGGAGCACATCTGGCGACTGATCGGCAGCCCGGGGATGCAGCCACCGCCCGCCGTCCTGCGCGAACGTCTGCGAGCCGAGCTGCAGCGGGCACACAACCCCGGAGGCACGATGCGACAGATGCTGGCGGTGATGGCGAGCGCCGACCGACGCCCTCTGCTCAAGCGAATCAATGTGCCCACGCTGGTCATACATGGCGAGGTCGACCCGCTGGTGCCGATTGCCGCGGGCCGCGACACGGCGGCCAACGTGCGCGGCGCACGATTCGTCGCCATTCCGGGCATGGGCCACGACCTGCCCGATCCGCTCATTCCAGCCTTGCTCAGGGACATCGCGACCCACTGCAGCACGGCCGATTCAGGGTCGGCCTGATGGGCGCACCGGCAGTCGAAATCACCCGGCTGACCAAGCGTTTTGGCAGCGATCGCGAGGTGCTCTCAAACCTGTCGGTCCGGATCGAGGCCGGTGAGCGGGTGGCGCTGCTGGGTGAATCGGGTGTGGGCAAATCGACCCTGCTCAACCTGATCGCCGGGCTGGAGCGTCCCGATTCCGGTGAGATCCGGCTGGGCGGCGTCGCGATCGACTCACTCGACGAGGCCGCCGCAGCGCGGCTGCGCGCGCGCGAAATCGGCTTCGTGTTTCAGGCCTTTCACCTGATCGCTCACCTGCGCCTGTGGCAAAACGTCGCCATCCCGCTGCTGCTCAACGGCGTCGATGTCGGCTCGTCGCGCGAACGGGCGATTGCGATGCTGTCGCGCGTCGGGCTTGGGGCGCGCGCTCAGGCGATGCCTCGCGAGCTGTCGGGCGGCGAACAGCAGCGTGTGGCACTGGCGCGGGCGCTCGTGCATCGGCCGCGCCTGATTCTGGCCGATGAGCCGACCGGCAACCTCGACCCTCAAACCGCCGCCCGCGCGCTGGCCCTGATTGATGAACAGGTTCGGGAACACGGGATCGCGCTGCTGATGGTCACCCACTCGGAGCAGGCCGCGGCCATCGCCCAGCGGCGGCTGCGCCTGAGCCCGAGCGGGCTGAGCGACGAGCCATGAGTCTGGAGAGCCGCACGCCCAACAGGGCTGCGTCCACGCTGCGGTGGTGGTACTGGCTGGCCCTGGGGCAATGGCGCGCGGCACCCGGGCGCGCAGCGGTTTCAATCCTGGCCGTGGCCATCGGCGTGGCGCTGGCGCTGGCGATCCATCTGGTCAATGCCTCGGCGCTTGAGGAATTTCGCCAGGCCATCGCAACCGTCAATGGCGAGTCGCATGCGCAAATCCGTGCAAAAGACGGCGCATTTGATGAAGCGCTCTGGGCGCGTCTGCTGCGCTCGACGCCCACCGGAATCGCCGCGATGAGTCCGGTCATCGAGACTGAGCTGATGCTCGACCGAGCGTCATCAGCGAACCTGGACGCGGCCGATCGGCCACGCTCGGTTCGATTGATTGCAATCGATCCGTTCGCTGCCGCAGCGGTCACGCCGGCCTTGATGCCGATGCCGCAATCCGCGCAGGCTCAAGGCGAGCAGGCATCGAGCGAGCCCAGCGGCGCCGATTCACCCTTATTCAGCGCAGACGCAGTGTTCCTGTCACCGGCCGCGCTCGAGGCGCTCGGTGCACGGGTCGGCGACCGTTTGCGGGTGCTGGTCGGATTGCAGCCGGTCGATTTGCGCATTGCCGGCACCGTCCCGGGTGCGGCGCCCGGTCAACAGCTGGCGGTGATGGACCTGGGCACTGCCCAGTGGCGCCTAAACTGGCTGGGACGCTTGTCGCGCATCGACTTGAGGCTGACCGAAGGGGCCGACCCGCGCACGGTGCAGGCGGCGGTCTCGGGGATGCTGCCAGCCGACGCGGCCTGGTCCACCCCACAAGCCAGCGAGCAGCGCATGTCGAATGTGTCGCGCGCATACCGGGTCAATCTGAATGTGCTCGCGCTGGTGGCGCTCTTTACCGGGGCTTTTCTGGTGTTCACCACGATGGCGCTGTCGGTTGCGCGTCAGCAGGGTGAACTGGCGCTGATGGGCGTCATGGGGGCATCGCGCCAGGCCCGGCTCGGTGCGGTGCTCGCCCAGGGTGTGCTGCTGGGGCTGGTCGGTGCTGTCGCGGGACTGGCGCTCGGGGTGATGCTGGCGGGCGGAGTTCTGTCTGCCGTGGGCGGGGACCTGGGCGGTGGCTATTTCAGCGGTTCAAGACCCCGCCTGGTGCTCGATCCATTCACGCTGACCGGGTTTGCAGCCCTGGGTGTGGCCGTCGGGGTACTCGGTTCGATTGCGCCCGCGTGGTCTTCATCGCGCCTGCCGGCTGCGCAGGCCCTGCGCAGTGGCAGCGCAGAAGACATGCTGGCCGGCCTGGCTCGCGGCCGTTGGGTGCTTGCGCTGGCATTGGCGGGCGCCGCGCTGTTGTTCGCGCCGCCGATCGCCGGATTGCCGATCGCGGCCTACCTCGCGATCGCACTGTGGCTGGTGGCCGGCATTGCCTGCGTGCCGCTGCTCACCCGCACCTTGGGACGCCTGCTGGCTCGTTTGGCAGACGCCTGGCTGTGGCGCAGCCCGTCAGCATGGCTGGCCTGCACCCGTCTGGCCCAATCGCCGGGAACGGTGGCCGCGGGCCTGGCCGGAGTGGTTGCAAGCTTTGCACTCGCATCGGCGATGGCCATCATGGTCAGCAGCTTTCGGACCTCGGTTGCGCAGTGGCTCGATGCGGTGCTGCCAGCCGATGTCTACGCCCGCGCACCTTCGGGCGGGCAGGCGCCACTCGATCCCGCGATGCAGGCTGCGATCGCCGCAGCCCCAGGCGTTATCCGCGCAGAATTCCTGCGCACCGTCGAACTCAGCCTCGACCCCGAACGGCCAGCCCTTGCAGTCGTGGTGCGGCCCATCGATCCTGCCCATCCCGAACGCCAGCTGCCCCTGACTGGCCCATCACTGAAGCCGCCTGACGGTGCGATCGCGGTCTGGGTGTCAGAGCCGATGCTCGATCTGTATCGCACCGCGCCGGGCTCTGCACTGCAGCTGCCGATCGGGGCCGCAGGCGATCGTGCCCGAGTCTTCGTGGCCGGGGTCTGGCGCGACTATGCTCGACAGCACGGCGCACTGGCGATCGATGCTGGCGATTGGTCGCGCCTCACCGGCCAGACAGGTGCCTCGGATGTCGCCTTATGGCTCGATGCGAACACCACGCCGGACTCGGTGATTGCTTCGGTGTCTCGAAACACCCCGGAATTGTCGGCGCTGGAGTGGCGCAGCGCGCGAGAGATCCGGGCATTGTCACTGCGCATCTTCGATCGCAGTTTCGCGGTGACCTATGCGCTTGAAGCCATCGCGATCGGGGTCGGTTTATTTGGCGTGGCCGCGGCCTGCGCCGGCGATGCACTGGCGCGCGCCCGTGAATTCGGCATGTTGCGCCATGTCGGGGTGCGCACCGGCCAGATCGCCCGGCAGCTCTCGATCGAAGCCGCGCTGGGCGTGAGCATCGCGGTCGTCTGGGGCGGTCTGATCGGTGCAGCCATCGGTCTGGTACTGATCGAGCGAGTCAATCCGCAATCTTTTCACTGGACGATGCAGGTGCACTGGCCGCTGGGCCTGCTGATCGGTAGTGCCGGTGCGCTGATTCTGGCGGCGATCGCCGCGGCGCTGGTGTCGGCGCGCAGTGCACTGGGCACCGCACCGCTTTTGGCCGTGCGGCAGGACTGGTGATGCGACCGAGCCGAAGACACTGGCTGAGCACCGGTGCGATCGTCCTGGCCGGACTGCCCGACAGCGCGCTCAGTTCAGGGCCGCAGCCTCATTGGGATCCGGTCGCGCCAACGCCTGCCCTGCGATTTCCGGATGATCATGGCTCGCATCCCGGCCATCGGATTGAATGGTGGTATGTCACCGGTTGGATCAAGCGACCCGATGCGCCCGAGGCGGGGTTTCAGGTGACTTTCTTTCGCAGCCTGACCGCCCATCCCAGAGGCAACCCGAGTGCCTTTGCACCCCGCCAGCTGATCCTTGCACATGCAGCGCTGGCCTTGCCCGAGCGCTCACACCTGCTGCATGCCGAGCGTGCTTCGCGCACCGCCTTCGAGATGGCCGGTGCGGCCACCGGCGACACCCGGGTGTGGATTGGACGCGGCGACTCGGCCTGGAGTCTGGTTCGAGACCCAGCCACAGACCGATACCGTGCCCACATCCAGGGCGATCCCTTCGAACTCGATCTGGAGCTTGCGCCCAACGCTCCACCTCTGTTGCAAGGCGATGCAGGGTTCTCGCGCAAGGGGCCGCTGCCGACCCAGGCCAGCCGCTATTACAGCCGTGCGCAGCTGCAGGTGAGCGGACAGATTCGCCTGGGCAGCCGGAGCACATCGGTCAACGGCACCGCCTGGTTCGACCATGAGTGGGCCAGTGAGCTGCTCGCCCCCGGGGCGGTCGGCTGGGACTGGGTCGGGATCAACCTGGACGACGGCGGGGCCCTGATGGCGTTTCGGGTACGCGATCAGGCGGGGCGAGTGGTGTGGCGCAGTGCGTTGCTGCGAGACGGCCCGCACGGGCCGATCCGGCGCGACCTGATCCCGCAGTTTGAGCCGCTTCGCACCTGGCGTTCGAGCCGAACCGGTGCCCGCTGGCCGGTCGAGATGAGGCTTGTGCTCGGTTCACGGACCCTCGATCTGCAGCCCTTGTTCGATGATCAGGAGCTCAACGCCCGCGGCAGCACCGGCACCACCTACTGGGAGGGTGCGGTCACTGCGATTGAACAGGGCCGGCGAATCGGCCGCGGCTACCTCGAGCTGACCGGCTACGCGGGCGCACTGCGGCTCTGAGGGGCCTGACCGGTCAGGCGCTGCGAATGCCCCAGCGCGACAGCATGCGTTCAACTTTGCCCGAAGCCCGATTCAGGACGCCGGCAGGCAACCTGCGGGTGAGGAACGGAATGCCGACCATCATCAGCGCCAGATCGTCGGCCCAGCCGAAGAACAGGGCCACATCCGGGAGGATGTCGATCGGACTGATCACATACAGCGCCAGGGCTGCAATGCCGAACTTGATGAGGCGCGGGGTTTCGGCGTCGCGCAGGGCAAACAGCAGCAGCAGGCCGCCGCGGCCGGCGGTTTTGAAGAGCGTCCAGAGCCTGGCAATCCACATTGAGGAGTCCTTCGCAGAGATGAGCGCCCGAAGGCGCGACCGAGCCATCGGCAGGCGTTCCGTTTGACGTGGGGATGACTGCGGGCTTTGCAAGCAGGACCCCGCTCAATGCTAATCTGAAGCTGAGCCAAAGCTCCCCGCAAACCCTTTTCCAGGGCCCAACCCATGTACCCATTCACCTACGTGCGTGCCACGGCACTTGCCGATGTCGCGCAGCGCCTCAAGGCCGATCCGGACGCCAAGCTGCTGGCCGGTGGAATGACCCTGCTGCCGACCATGAAAATGCGGCTGGCAGCACCCTCTGCGCTGATCGACATCGGCCGCCTGACTGAACTGAGCGGCGTGAGCGCCGAAGGCGATGGTCTGACCATCGGCGCTGCCACGCGCCATGCCGAGGTCGCCGCCGACGCCACCGTGCGGTCGGCGATTCCGGCCCTGGCTGAACTGGCCCAGGGCATCGGCGATCCTCAGGTTCGGGCCCGCGGAACGCTGGGCGGTTCGGTCGCCAACAGCGATCCGGCAGCCGACTACCCGGCTGCGGTGCTGGGACTGGATGCCACGATCATCACGGACCGCCGCTCGATTCCGGCCGGCGAGTTTTTCAAGGGCCTGTTCACCACAGCGCTCGCATCCGACGAAATCATTCGGTCCATCCGGTTCACCCGGCCGGTGCGCGCGGCCTATGCGAAGTTCGCCCAACCCGCGTCCGGCTACGCCATGGCAGGGGTGATGGTGGCGCAGTTCCCCTCCGGCATTCGGGTGGCGGTGACTGGGGCCGGGCCCTGCGTGTTTCGCTGGACGGATGCCGAAGCCGCCCTCAACCGCCAGTTCAGCGTCGAGTCGATCCAGGCGCTGAGCCTGGACGCGTCCGGGCTGAACGCAGACCTGCATGCGGACGCCGCCTATCGCGCCCAGCTGGTCAAGGTCATGGCCGCCCAGGCCGTGGCGCGCCTGACCGGAACTGCCCGCTGATCGCACCGAATCAAATCCGAAGGACACTCATGAACATCGAACTCAACATCAACGGCAGCACGCATTCCATCGAATGCGAGGACCGCACCCTGCTGGTCGAGGCGATTCGGGACCAGCTCGGCCTGACCGGAACCCATGTCGGCTGCGACACCAGCCAGTGCGGCTGCTGCACCGTTCACCTCGACGGGCAAGCGGTGAAATCGTGCTCGATGCTGGCCGTCCAGGCGCAGGGCGCGAGCATTACCACCATCGAGGGCATGGCCAGCGGTGACACCCTCCATCCGGTGCAAATGGCCTTCTCGGCTTGCCACGGCCTGCAGTGCGGGTTCTGCACGCCCGGCATGATCATGGCAAGCGCCGACCTGCTGCGTCGCCACCCCGACCCCACCGACGACCAGATCCGTGAAGGTCTGGCCGGCAACATCTGCCGCTGCACCGGGTACGTCAACATCGTCGCCGCAGTCAAGACTGCCGCCAAGATGATCCAGCAGGCCCCGGCCAACCGCGCCTGAATCGGAGATCCGCATGAACGCTGCCACCCCCGCTTTGTCCCGAGTCGAAGACCGCCGCCTGGTGACCGGCCAGGGCCGTTACACCTCGGACTGGAACCTGCCCGGACAGTTATATGCACACATGGTGCGATCGGATCGGGCCCATGCCGTGATCCGCAGCATCGACACCTCGGGCGCGCGCGCCGCGGAGGGCTGCGTCGCCGTGCTCACCGCCGACGATGTCAAAGCTGCCGGCTTCACCGAACTGCCTACCGGCGCACCGGTCAAGGCCACTGACGGGTCGATGCAGGTCAAATGCCCCATGCCGGTGCTGGCCACCGACCGAGTGCGATTCGTCGGCCAGCCGATTGCCATGGTGATTGCCACCTCGGCCCGCGCGGCCCAGGACGCAGCCGAGCAGATCATGGTCGATTACGACGATCTGCCTGCGGTGGTCAACATGGAGGCTGCCGTCAAACCCGGCGCGCCAACGCTTCATGATGTGTCGCCGACCAACCTTTCTGCGGTTGCCGAGTCAGGTGACGAGGCTGCGGTCAAGGCCGCATTTGCCCGGGCGAAATACACCACCACCCTGTCGGTACACAGTCAGCGGCTGACCGGCGCACCGATGGAGCCGCGTGCGAGCCTGGCCTCCTTCGATGCTGCAAGTGGCCTGTACACCGTCTACACGCCGACCCAGGGCATGCTGGGCATGCGCGGCTCGCTGTCGCAGGTCACCGGTGTGCCCCAGGACCGGATCAACGTCATCGCCCAGGATGTCGGCGGATCCTTCGGTCTGCGCGGTGGCACCTTCTCGGAACAGGTGCTGCTGATGCTCGCGGCGCGCACGCTGGGCAAGCCGGTCAAATGGACGTCCACCCGCTCGGAACTCTTTGCCTCCGAATGGCATGGTCGCGCACTGACCCTGACCGGCCATCTGGCGATGGACGCAGACTTCAACATCCTGGCCATGCGCTGGGACGATCAGGCCGACCTCGGTGCCTACACCTGCTATTTCCAGGCCTTCATCGGCACCCGGAATCTCGCGGTGACCATGGGCGGTGTCTACAAGGCGCCCGCGCTCTACTGCCGCCAGGAGCTGATCTACACCAACACCGTGCCGGTCTCGGCCTATCGGGGTGCCGGCCGCCCGGACATCGCCTATGCCATCGAACGGCTGATCGACGAAGCCGCTGCCCAGCACGGCATCGACCGGATTGAACTTCGCCGGCGCAACTTCATCCCGAACAGTGCATTCCCCTACACCACCGCCAATGGCACGGTCTATGACGGCGGCGACTTCGAAGGCACGATGGACAAGGCGCTCGCGATGGCCGACTTCGCCGGCTTTGCAGCCCGCAAAGCCGAAGCGGCCCAACGTGGCCGTATTCGTGGCCTGGGCTTTGGCTGCTACCTCGAAGCCTCCGGCGCAGGCGGTGCACCGAAGGATGTGGTATCGGCCCGCTTCGGCGAGGCCGGCGTCGTGCAGGTTTTCGGTGTGACCGGGTCGTCCGGACAGGGCCATGAGACCTCGTTTGCCAAGATCGTCGCCGATGGCCTGGGCATCGAGACCCGCCAGGTCCGGTACCGCGCCAGCGACCCGACTCAAGAGCTGGTCGGCAATGGCACCGGCGGCTCACGCTCGCTGTATGGCGCAGGCAGCGCCTGCAAGATGCTGGTGGCCCGAATCATCGAAGTCGCGCGTGCGCATGCTGCGTCGATGCTCGATGCAACACCTGAGTCGCTTGAATTCCGGGATGGCGCCTTCCATGCAGGCGCACGCAGCATCGCGCTGCTGGACATCGCCGGCAAACTGGCCGTCACCGGCACTTCGCACCCCCTCGATTGCGAAGGCGAAGCCACCTCGGGCATGACCTTTCCCAATGGCTGCCATGTGGCCGAAGTCGAGATCGATCCGAACACCGGCGTCACCGAGGTCATCGCCTACAACGCCATCGATGACCTCGGCGTGGTGATTTCACCGCAGCTGGTTCAGGGTCAGGTGCATGGCGGCGTGCTGCAAGGCGCAGGCCAGGTCTTCGGCGAGCACATCATCTATGACAACGAGACCGGGCAGCTGCTGACCGGCAGCTTCATGGACTATCCGATGCCGCGCGCTGGGTGGATCAACAACATCCGCAACGACTACAACCCGGTGCCGACCACGCTCAATGCGCTCGGCGCCAAGGGCGTGGGCGAGTCGGGTTGCTCGGGTTCGATGCCGGCGCTGGTCAATGCGATGAGCGACGCGCTGCGCGGACGCGGTGTGCCGGCCATGGACATGCCCTTCACGCCGGCTCGGGTGTGGGCAGCTTTGGCCAACGCTGCGAAAAGCTGAGGGCTCAGCGAACCAGCTGGTTGATCTCGATGATCGGCAGCAGCACCGCCAGCACGATCATCAGAACCACGCCGCCCATGACCAGGATCAGCAGCGGCTCGAGCAGGCTGGTCATGGCCAGCGTGCGGCGCTCGACCTCGCCCGACAGGGTCTGCGCCGTACGCCCGAGCATCTCGGGCAATTCGCCGGTGGCCTCGCCACTGGCGATCATGTGGATCATCACCGGCGGAAACTGAGCGCCTGCGGCCAGTGCCCGCGACAGGCTGGTGCCTTCACGCACTCGTGCGATTGCATCATCGACATTGGCCCGAAGCGCATCGTTGGTCAGGGTGCGCGCCCCGGCATCGAGCGCCTTGATGAGTGGAACACCGCTGGACGTCAGGATCGCCAGGGTCGAGGCAAATCGGGCGGTGTTCACGCCCTTGATGAGCCGCCCGACGAGCGGCAAGCGCAACTGGCGTGTGTGCCAGGCCAGACGCAGCGAGGGACTCTTGAGCAGGCTGCGTGCAACAAAACCCGCACCCACCAGCAACAGCGCCAGCAGCCAACCCCAGTGCCGGATGAAATCCGAGGTGGCGATCAGCGCGACTGTGAGAAAAGGCAGCTTCTGTTTGGTCTGCGTGAACACGCCAACGACCTGCGGCACGACATAGGTCAGCAAGGCAATGATCACCGCCAGCGCCACCACCGTGACGATGGCCGGATAGGTGAACGCGAGCTTGACCTTCTGAGCCAGCGCGGTGCGCGACTCAACATAGTCGGCCAGCCGCGACATCACCAGACCGAGATCACCCGATTGCTCGCCGGCCGCCACCAGCGCGCGATAGACATCCGGAAAATCACGCGGGAATTTTCCAAGCGAAGCCGCCAGTGTCTGACCGGCGACCACCTCGCTGCGAACCGCCGCAAAGCGCTCGCGCACGATCGCGCGCTCGGCCTGCTCGACCACGACCGACAGCGCCCGTTCCAGCGGCAACCGGGCCGACAACAGACTGGCCAGCTGGCGGGTCGCCAGCGCGAGATCGGCATCGCGCAGGCGTGAGCCCAGCGCGAGATTGACGCCGCTCTTGCCCGAGCCGTCCTCGAGCGGCGACACCGCAATCGGCGTCAATCCTCGATCGCGCAGCACGCCGCGCGCCATCTTTGCGCTGTCGGCATCGACCACACCGCGCTCGATTCGCCCGGTGCCGGTGGCCGCCTCGAAGCGAAAAGCCGGCATCAGTCGCGCGTCACGCGCACCACTTCGTCGAGCGAGGTGATGCCGTCCTTCACCCAGCGCTGTCCATCGTCGCGCATGTTCTGCATGCCATGGCGCTGCGCCACACTGCGGATCTCGCCCTCACCTGCGTTACGGTGGATCAGCGCGCGGACATCATCATCGACCACCAGCAGCTCATAGATGCCGGTGCGGCCTGCATAGCCGGTTCGGTTGCAGCTCAGGCATCCGACCGCCCGCCAGGTGCCGGGCACTGCAGGATCGGGCTGACGGCATTGAGTGCACAGGCGCCGCACCAATCGCTGCGCACCGATGCCCAAAAGGCTCGAGGACAACAGGAAGGGCTCGACGCCCATGTCGATGAGGCGCGTGACCGCCGACACCGAATCATTGGTGTGCAGGGTGGCCAACACCAGGTGACCGGTCAGTGAAGCCTGAACCGCGATCTGCGCGGTTTCAAGGTCACGGATCTCGCCGATCATGATGACGTCCGGATCCTGACGCAGAATCGATCGTAGTGCCTTGGCGAAGCTCATGTCGATCCGCGCATTGACCTGGGTCTGGCCGATGCCTTCCAGGTCATACTCGATCGGATCCTCGACGGTCATCACATTGACTGTGGCCGAGTCGATCCGATTCAGGGCGGAGTACAGCGTCGTGGTCTTGCCCGAACCGGTCGGCCCGGTCACCAGCACGATGCCGTGCGGTTGGTGCACCAGCCGGTCAAATGCAGACAGCGTCTGCGCAGCCATGCCCAGCTTGCCCAGGTCGAGTCGCCCGGCCTCTTTTTCGAGCAGGCGCAGCACCGCCCGTTCACCGTGGCCAGTCGGCAGAGTCGAGACTCGCACGTCGACCGCACGGCCACCGATTCGCAAGGTGATGCGGCCATCCTGGGGCAGACGCTTTTCCGCGATGTCCAGGCTCGCCATGATCTTGATGCGGGAAACCAGCGCGGCATGCAGCTCTCGCTTGGGCCGCACCACATCGCGCAGTGCGCCATCGACCCGAAACCGCACCAGTGAATAGGACTCGAAGGGCTCGATGTGGATGTCGGATGCACCGTCGCGTGCAGCCTGGGTGAGCAGCGCGTTGATCATGCGGATGATCGGCGCGTCGTCTTCGGTCTCAAGGAGATCCTCGATCTTCGGGATGTCCTGCAGGAGCCTGGACAGATCGAGGTCGCTCTCGACCTCGTCGACCACTGAAGCGGCTGAGCCTTCCTGCTGGGCATAGGCGCTTGCGATCGCCGCAGCCAGCTCGGCCGAGGGCTTTCGAACTGGCACCACGCGCATCGGGAAGGTTCGGGTCAGTTCGGCCAGCGCATGCGCCGGCGTGGTATCCCCGACCCAGACCTCGATGGCATCGCCCGACACCGCCGACACCAGCAACTGGTTCTGACGGGCATAACCGTAGGGAACATAACGGGCTGGGGAGACCTGGCTCATCGGATCACGACGCTTCGTTCAGGACTCGACACCGGGCGTGGGTCTGACCCGCTCAGTTCGAGGTGCCGCCCGGCGCACTGAGCGTGCGCGGGATGATGACTTCGTTGGGCGCCGTCTGGATGACCGCGTCAGCAGCGGCCGGCGCCTGCCGGGAAGATTGAGCACCGGGTCCCTGCAGCGGATCTGCAGCACCCGGGGCACCCTCGGCTCCGTTGCCCGAGGCCGGAGCCACGGGCGGCACCACACCATTTGATGCCGGCGCAACCAGGCGCCAGCGGTCGGGCATCGCCTCGTTGATCGCAGGGGCCACACTCGGTGGCGCAATACCCGCCGTACCGGGCCGTGGCGGCATCGGTGTGATGACCGACGGACGCATCTGCCTCTCGGGCAACAACTCGCTGGGCGTGACCCGGGAATCGCCCTGCATCAGGCGGATATAGTCATAGCGATCCGCGGTCACGCCATAGGACGCATCCGGATTGCGCAAGACGATCGGGCGCAGAAAGACCATCAGATTGGTCTTGACCCGCTTGCGGTTGTCGTAGCGGAACAGGTTGCCGACCACCGGCAGTCGACCCAGCCCCGGCACCATGCTGATGTTCCCCTCAAGGCGCTCCTCGATCAGGCCCCCAAGCACCACCATCTGGCCATCATCGACCAGCACGTTTGATTCGATCGCCCGCTTGTTGGTGATCAGACCGGCCGCCAGCGAAGCGTCCTGAACACTCGAGACTTCCTGGAAGATCTGCATCCGAACGGTTCCGCCTTCGGCCACCTGCGGCCGCACCCGAAGGGTCGTGCCCACGTCCTTGCGCTCAATCGTCTGGAAGGGATTGACCGCACCGCCGGCACCGCCGGTGTTCGAGAAGGAGCCGGTCACGAAGGGCACGTTTTGGCCGATGATGATTCGCGCCTCTTCATTGTCCAGGGTCACCAGATTTGGCGTCGCCAGGATGTTGGCCCCGGCCTCGGTTTCGAGTGCACGCGCCAGAAACGCCAGATTGATCGGACCCACGCCCACCGAGCCGGTCGCCGTACCGGTGCCCAGCAGCGGCTTGGTGCTGACCACGCCAACATTCAGGCCGCGTCCAATGCCCAGGATGTTCGTCGCCGCATCGATGATGTTCGATCCGCTGCCCCGTGGCGGCAGGTTCGTGCCGCCGATCACGCCAACGCTGCCAGTGGGTTGGCCGAGAAATTGCCATTGCACGCCCATTTCCATGGCGCGCTCGGCGCTGATCTCGACGATCAGCGATTCGATGTAGACCTGCACGCGTCGTGCATCGAGTTTGTCGATGACCGCCCGCAGATTGCGGTAGATCGGCTCAGGCGCGGTGATGATGAGCGAGTTGGTCGCCGGGTCGGCCGCAACCACCGCCCCCCCCGCGGCCACCGTCACCACACCGACGCTCGCGCCGGACTGAGCCAGCGCAGAGGTGGCAGGCGACCCGCCCATCGGTCCGCCCTGCCCCAGACCACCTTGCTGCTGCGCACCGAACTGGCCGGGCATGCCCTGCTGTCCGGGTGCAAAACCGGCTTGCGCGCCCGCAAATCCGCCCTGACCCATTGCACCGGCCTGCCCCTGCTCGCTCACCAGCACCGAACGCAGCACCTGCACCAGACGAACCGCCTCGGCATTGCGAAGATAGACCACACGAATGTTGCCCGGCTCGCTCGACGGCTGATCAAGGCGCGCCACCAGGCTCTTGGCGAGGTTCATGCGTGCCCCGCTGGAGGCCCGCAGCATGATCGAATTGATTCGCGTGTCAGCCATCACCGACACCCGCTGCCCCGGATCGACCACCGCGCCCGGCGCACCGGCCGCACGCGCCTGATCGTCGAGCAGCCGGGTGACCTGCATGGCGATGTCGCTGGCCAGGGCATTGCGCACTGGAATCACTTCGACCTCGCCAGACACCGGGCTGTCGAGCGTGGCAATGATGCGGGCGACGCGCTGGAGATTGGCCGCGTAATCGGTGATGACCAGCGAGTTGTTGTTCGGATAGGCAACGATGGTGTTATTCGGCGCAATCAGGGGTCTGAGCACCGGCACCAGGTTGCTGGCCGACTCGTAATTGAGGCGAAAGATCTGGGTAACAACCTGATCACCGCCCGGTGCAGCCCTGCCGGTACCGACCGGCCCGGACTGCAGCTTGGCATCGGCTTCCGGCACGACACGTGAAATCGAACCGGTTTCAACAATCGAAAAGCCCTGCATCCGAAGCGTCGAGCGCAGCAACTCGTAGGCGGCTTGCGGTGACACCGGGCGGGGCGTCTCAAGAGTGATCTTGCCGCGCACCCGGGGATCGATGATGAAGGTCCGGTTGAGCAGATGCCCGAATGCACCGACCACCGAATCGATATCGGCATCCTTGAAATTCAGGCCGACCGGCTGGCCGGAATCGGCCCTGACAGGCTTGGAACGTGCGGCTTCAGCGGTATCGGCAGATGCGTTGTCCGGCGAGGCCGTGCGACTGCGTTCGCGCGCTGCGGCGCGCTCTTTCGACACCCGGGCGCGTTCGGCTCGCGAGGTCTCGAGAGTCGGATCCTGGGCAAAGGCCGGGCTTGCAATCAGCCCGATCAAGGCTGCGCACAAAGGCACACACGCGACAAGCCCCGCAAGCGCCGCAAGCGCTTGCAGTCGACCGGTCTGACCTTGCCTTCGCAGTTGGCCCAAGCCTCAGGCTCCTATCTTGATGATGAACCGCTCACCTTCGCGTCGACCCATCAGGCCAAGCAGAGGCAACAGCCGTGCCTTCTCGGTTTCATCGGCACTGGCCTCGGCTGTAAACCGAAGGCCAGACCGCGCATCCCACCGACCGCTTCCGTTCAACCGCAACGGACCTGACAGTGTAGTCATCGTCAGGGTGGCCTGCGGCCCCGACCCGACAATATCGACCCGGTAGGCGCCCAACGGCCGAACCGGCGTCAGAGCGGAAGCCATCCGCGACAACTCGATCGATCCACGGCCTTCAAACCGGCCCGCGCGCAGGGTCAGGCTGTCCCAACTGATCGTCAGTGACCCCGAGGGGCGGATTGTATTCCACGGAGAGCCCAGGCGGTCGAGTGCGAGGCTCGGCAAATTGAGCGAGCCCGGGGTCATGCGCAATTCACCCAGCCGGCCGGTGAGCAGCACCGGCTCCCGAATGCTGTCGTGCACAAGGCGCGCATCGAGCGCGCCGATCAGAAGCATCAACGGCGAGATGTGCCAACCAAAGGTGCCCGGTATCACCACACCGGGTACCGAGGCCGCTGCAAGCGGCGCAGGCGAACTGGAGGCCTCGCGAATATCCGCCAGAACGATGCGACCGCTCCCCTGCCAGAGCGTGCCCTGCGCTTGGGCGAGTCGAACCCTGCCTTGAGTGAATCGGGACAGAACTGGATCCAGCCAGCTGGCCGGTGCCTGAGTCACCATCACCGCCAATGCGGCCAGCAGGCCAGCAATGACCGCCGCAATCTGCCAGCGCCTCGGATGCGCTTGCGCCGACACGCCGGACCGATCGCGACTGCGAAACAGACCCGGCACTCGAAACTTCGAACGCGACCGTCCCACCGGGATCAGGGGCGCCGTGGCAATTCGAGGGTCAGACGCGCAGTGACCTGACCCGGCTCGGCATCGCGCTCGACGCTGACATCGACGGTTCGCAGGCGCGTCTCTCGCAGCGCCGAGTCGAGCCAGGTCAGCCAGACCGCAAACGGCGCGCCCTTAAATCGCAGGTCGATCAATTCGCCCGCGACATTCAATTGCTTGAGCGACGCTGTCAGCCCAGCGGCCTTGATCGATTTTTCGAGCGAGTCCTTCAGTTGCGCTGATGACTCCACCGACTCACCGGCCTTGGCGCTCAGCTGCCGCGCTTCGGTGCCCAGCGCCTCCATCTGGGCCAGCTGAGCTCGCAGCCCGGGCAATTCGGCCTGCAATCGCTGACGCCCGATATAGGCGGGTTCAAACGCCACGAAATAGAGCAGCAACAGCGTGAGCACGGCGCCCCCGCTTGCGAGCATGCGCCGCTCGCGAGTCTGCAGCGCTGCCCACCATTGCACGAGTCGCTCGAGCATCGCAGTCATCAGCCCTGCAAGCCGACGGTTGCGGTCGGCTCACGTTCGTTGTCGAACTGCAACTTCAGGCCTGCGCGAGAACAGGCTTCGCGCAATTGCTCGCGGGCTGCACGGCCATCGACACGTTCGGCGCGAAAGCGCACTTTCAATCGACCCTCGCGATATTCAACTGAGGCCAGCGCGTCGGCGGCGCCCGGACCGAGCGCCTCACCCAGCCGACCGAGCAGCGGCGCGAAGTCTTCCGGCCCACTCTGGCCGCTTCTGGCGCGCAGGGCTGCAACCTGACGGTTCATCTGCAGCACCGGATCGACCACCACCTGAGCTGACGGAAAAGCGCTTCTGAAGGTGGCCTCGAGCGATTGCCGGATCGCAGTCTTTTCAGTGAGCAGCTGGGCCCAGTGAAGGTTCAAGCCGGCCAGCGCTGCCGCCAGACAGGCGCCTGCAAGCAATGCGGGAGCACGCCAGGCACGGACATCGAATGCCGCCAACATGCGCCTGGACGCCGCTTCACGGCCGCTGAGCAAATCAATTGGCGCCGGCTCCGGCAAATCCAGAGCGCGAATCTCCATCGGCCAGCCCAGTTGCGCGGCGGCCTCATTCAGGGGCTCGGCCCACTGCGGGTCATCGACCCAGGCCCGAATCCCCTGCGCGGGCGCCCCATGCAAGGCCAGTGCCGTCTGGAGCAGGCCTGTGACCGCCTCAAGACGCCGTTGCGGGTCCTCGCCTGAACTCCAGCCAAGCCCCTGCAAGGGTTCGATTCGCAGGGCCAGGCTGCCGCGAATGCAACTCAAGGACCAGGTGTCCGACTGCAGCGGCAACGACAGTTGAGCAGGCCAGACCGAGCGAACCCGGATACCCCGACGCTCGAATGCGCCAACCGAGAATTCCAGCCACTCCCGGTCGATGACTGCCACGAGCCTTCGCCCCTCATCGAGTACCGGACCGGCGACAATCGCGCAGGCTGCGACATCCTGCAGCAAGGCATCCTCGATGACATTGGGCAGCGCCTGCAGCAGCCGCGCGCCGGTGAGTGCAGGCACCTGCGGTGTCAACAGGTTCACGTCACGGGCATCGACGATCAGGCGCGCCTGGGTCGTGCCCTGCAGCCCTTCCAGCGAGACGCGCTCGAGCCTGTTGCCGCCGGCAGCATCGGGCCGCAGAGCAAGCAGGTGCGCTTCGGTGCCGAAAGCACGTTCACCCTCGTTTCGCGGCGGCAGCCAGACGATGGCCTCGCCGCGCTTCAGCGGCGCAGCTGCCATACCACCTCGACTCGATCGTTCATCCGCTCCAACAGGGTCTCAGTCTGAGATTCGACGCGTTCGTAGCGTATCACCCCGGTCACCATGAAAAACGACGACCCGACAGCCAGCAGCGCGGGGTTGAGGACCGGTTGGCCATCGATATCAACGGCCGCCTGCTCGAGGGTGCGATAGAAGGTCCGCTCGCGTCGGCTCACAAAGCGCCTCGCCGAGCCCAGGTCAAGATTCGGAATGAGCGCGGCGAGGACCTCGGCTGGCGCGGTGTTGACATTGACCGGCGTCGCCCGTGGCAAGACGATGGCCAGCGGCTCAAGCGCGGTGACCACACCCGGATCGAGGCCGGGTACATCAAGCAGATCGGCAAGCCGGGTCAGCGGCTGGCGCGTTGCCGGGACCACTCGACCCTCGATGGTGACAGCCACCGATTGCATGACACGCGCGGCGATCAGGTCGGCGCTGGACGCACTTCGACCGATGCCTTGCAGCAATTTCTTGAACGCAGTCAGTTGAAGTTCGGACGGCTTGCCGTCAGTCCCGGCCAGCGAATTGATGTTGAACAGCGACTGGGCATCGACGATCCGGCCGGCCAGCACCGCGTTGCGTGATCCTTCGTCGATCTTCGCCCCCGCGGTCACGGTTTCGTCCAGCCGGGTCTCGACCACCGGCACCGCCCACGGCTCACCCAGATGATCCGCAGGACCTGTGCGCAGATCGGCACGCAAAATCACCTTGGCCCAGTCCAGCGCAGCCCGCTCGATCCACCGGCTTTGCGACAGAGCCAGCCGGTTTTCGACCGATCGGACCGCCACATGCTCGCGCCAGAACAGTCCCGACACAACCACCGCAGCCAGGGTGACCACCAGCATTGCGGTGATGATGGCCGCACCGCGCTGAGGGTGCAGCAATGGACGAGAG
>Ga0114972_10000693_pt1 | contig 25128 bp, 23 predicted proteins | sample M_140807_EF_Meta_FD_87354 | JGI IMG/M metagenome (GOLD analysis project Ga0114972, IMG submission 87354) | Freshwater microbial communities from Lake Montjoie, Canada to study carbon cycling - M_140807_EF_MetaG | ecosystem: Environmental > Aquatic > Freshwater > Lake | place: Lake Montjoie...
AATATAACAAGTTATGGCTTTACCCGCAGAGCCCCGGCAGAAGATGATCAACCTCATGTACTTGGTGTTAACAGCGCTATTGGCATTGAACGTATCATCAGAAATCTTAAACGCATTTGAAGTAGTTGACAAAAGTTTAATTACATCAAATGGCAACATTAATTCAGCTAATCAAACACTTTTTACTTCTTTAGAAGGTAAACTTAAAGATCCTACAACTGCTGAAAAAGCAAAGCCATGGAACGATAAAGCACTCATTGCAAAAAAACTGTCTGAAGATATTGATGCTTATATCAATCAATTGAAGATTGAATTAAAAGCTGAAGCAGGCGCTAAGATGGTTGAAAAAGATGGCAAACAAGTTGAAGAATACAAAAAAGACGATTTGGAAGCTGCTACTCGCTTATTTGGAAACGAAAAAGGTGGAAAAAATAAAGGTCCTGAATTTGAAGCTAAACTGATAGCATACAGAAAAGCGATGCTAGATATTGATCCAGAAATTAAAAAGGAATTCGAAAAAATATTTCCAGTTGATGCTAGTTATAAAACAATTGGCGTAGATGGTAAAGAAAAAGATTTCACTCTTGCTTATTTTCACATGACACCAACTGTTGCTGCAATTACTTTATTAAGTAAATTTCAGAACAACGTGAAAAATGCAGAAAATCAAATTGTTACGTATTGCCACAACCAAGTTGGAGCAGTAAAAGTTGTTTATGATCAATTTGCCGCATTGGTTGGACAAAGTTCAAATTATGTAATGCCAGGTGAAGAGGTTGAAATTACTGCTGGTGTAGGTGCTTACAGTAAAGCAGCGCAACCAAAAATTACAATCAATGGTTCTTCAATGCCTTTAGCAGCAGATGGAAGAGCTAGCTCTAAATTTGTAGCAAGCGGTTCTGGTTCAAGATCTGTTCCTGTAAATGTAACCTATACAAAACCTGATGGAACGGTAGAAACAAAATCATTTGATGTAAAGTATACAGTTGGTACCCCAGGTGGAGCAGCTGTAATGCCTGATAAAATGAATGTATTTTACATCGGTGTTGACAATCCAATAACCATTGGTTCACCAACAGGATGGGATAAAACACAGGTTTCTATGACTGGTGGTACAATTACTGGAAATGGTTCTAACCGTGTAGTTAGGGTTTCTGCTTTAGGAAAAGCTTCTATCACTGTTAACGCAGATAAAAAAGCGACAACTTTCGAATTTAGATGTAAAAAAATCCCAGATCCAATATTTAAAGTGGCTTCTGGTAAAGCTAGAATGCCTTCTGTAGAATTTAAAAGTCAATCTTTCTGCCGTGCAGACTTAGAGAATTTTGACTTCGATTTGAAATTTAATGTTGTAAGTGCTACAGTTTATTTTTCTGGTGCTAATTTTCCTAACCCAGCTGTTGGTCAATTATCAGGAAATAATTTCTCATCTTTAAGTCAATTCGTTCAAAGATGTGGTCCAGGATCATCAATCACTTTTGACAACATTAAAGTTCAAGGACCAGATGGCGTTAGATCAATTGATGCGAAATCAATAACACTATATTAGTAGATACTTATATAGTAACAGTAATAAAAAAGTTTTACCATTTTTAATTAATGTAAAAACTAAAATTTAATATGAAAATCAACATCTTCAAGTACTTATTTTTAGCGATTATCTTTGTTGGTATTGGCAATGTTGCCGAAGCGCAAAAAAAGAAAAAAGCTTCTTCAAAGCGTACTACACCAAAGAAAACAAAAGCAAATATTAAAAGTACAACGCCTACAGAAGATCCTGTAATTGCGGAAGCGCCTAAAGTTGTTGAAGCTGAAGAAAAGACAATTGATACTTTGCCTATAAAAAAGATAAAGCCGTCTTTACGTCCTGATGAAGCTGTTGAAACATCTAAATTAGCAGAAAGATCACCATTAGCTTACGAACATTTAAGAGCTGATGATGCAGTTTATCGCCATAGAATTTGGAGAGAAATTGATACAAGAGAAAAAATGAACCAAACATTTACTTATGCTGCTGACGCAGACAATGGTAATCAACGTTTTATTTCAATTTTATTTCAAGCATTACAAGACAGTACCAAACAAATTACTGCATTCTCAAATGTAGATGATCGTTTCACAACTCCAATGACTAAAGCAGAATTGTTAAGAGCAATTGTTGGAGAACCGGTAGATGTTCCACAATTTGATTCTGTCGGAAATGCATTACCATCCAAAAAGATGTTCAATGATATTAACTTAGATTCTTTCTATCGTTTCCAGGTTAAAGAGGAAGTGATTTTTGATAAGGAAAGTTCTAGATTGTTTTGGAGAATTCTTGGGATAGCACCTGTTAAAAATGTTGTGACACCAAGTGGTGTTGATTTAGGTCCAGCTCCGCTATTTTGGTTGTATTACCCTGATTTACGCCCTGTTTTTGCTACATATGAAGTTTATAATGGTAAAAATTTTGGTGGAAGACTGAGTTGGGAAGAGCTTTTTGAAAGCAGAATGTTCTCTGGAAGAATCATCAAAAGTTCAATGGATAATCCTAAAGACATGGATATAAAAAATTTCCCTGATTTAAAAGAAAATACATTACATCAACTTTTTGAAGGTGAAACCATTAAAGAGAAAATCTTTACTTACGAACAAGATCAATGGAGTTATTAATAACTAACATACTTTTAATAAAAAAGCCTTTTCTTTTTGAAAAGGCTTTTTTATTGATGTAAACTTTTGAAAACCAATTCACCTTTTGATTTGCCAATTAGTGCAACTAAATCTTCAAAGCCCAGTTGTTTAATTTTTTTTACTGATTTAAATTTTTTCAACAACAATTCAGCGGTTGCATATCCAATTCCATTAATTTTTTCCAATTCATTTTCTATAGCAGCATTACTTCTTTTTTGGCGATGATGTGTTATGCCAAAGCGATGAACTTCGTCCCGAATACGACGTATTAATTTCAAGCTTTCGCTAGCCCAAGGCAATTCGATAGATTCAGAATCCCCAACAAAAAATATTTCTTCTTTATTTTTTGCCAACCCCACTAAAGTAAGTTTACCTACTAATCCCAACTCTACAATACTTTCCATAGCGGCATTTAACTGACCTTTACCACCATCTATAATAATCAAGTTAGGGAATTGCTTATTTTCATCTACCAATCGTTTATATCGCCTAAAAACGACTTCTTTCATTGATGCAAAATCATCGATACCTTCTACCGTTTTAATATTAAAATGACGATAATCGCCTTTACTAGGTAATCCATTTTTAAAACAAACCATAGCAGCCACAGCATTTGTTCCATGTAAATTGGAGTTGTCAAAACATTCTATATGCAAAGGCAATGATTCTAAATTTAAATCATTTTGTAACTGATGCAATATTGCTTCTACTTCATCGCTTGATTTTTCTTCAAGATGTAGCATTTTATTTCGCTTGATTTCATCTATAAAATAATCTACATTTTTTTGAGACAAATCAAGCAGCTTTTTTTTGTCACCTGCTTTTGGTATCGTAATTAAAATATTTGCTTCAGGATAATGAATAGGAAATGGTAATATTAATTCTTTCGCTTCACTACTAAATGATTGTCTTAATTGCGCAATGGCAAACGTTAGAATTTCAGCAGGAGATTCTTCTAATTTTTTTTCAATCGTAATCGTTTTGGTTCTATAAATACTGCCGTCATTAACCGCTAAATAATTTACATAAGCCACATTCCCTTCTTCCAAAATGGTAAACACATCTATCGTTCCAGTTTTGGTATTTACTACGGTTGATTTTGCTTTAAACGTTTGTAGATTATCAATTTTCTGTTGTATAATAGCCGCTTTCTCAAACTCCAATAATTCAATATACTGTTTTTGTATCTCTTTTAGATGCTGCATTAAAGGGCTCAAATTTCCTTTAAGCATGGCTTTTAATCGATCAAGTCCTTCATCGTATTCTTCTTTTGTTTGCAAAGATTCACAAGGCCCTTTACAATTTCCAAGATGATATTCAAGACAAACTTTGAACTTTTTCTTTTCAATATTTGCTTGATTTAAATTTAATGTGCAGGTTCTTAGCGGAAAAAATATTTTTATAAAATCTAGCATCTCTTTTACATTGGCAATTGACGTATATGGCCCAAAGTAAAAATCATTGTTTTTATAAATTTTTCGTGTAAAAAAGACACGCGGAAAGTTTTCATTTTTTATTACAAGATGAGGATATGTTTTATCATCTTTTAAATTGATGTTGTATTGCGGTAGATATTCTTTAATCAAAGAGTTTTCTAAAAAAAAAGCATCGGCTTCATTATCAACAATAGTGTATTCAATTCTGTATATTTTTTTTACAAGCTCAATTGTTTTTTGATTGGGAATGTTTTTATTAAAATAACTACTGATTCTTTTTTTTAGATGTTTTGCTTTACCAACATATATAAGCACTTCGTTTTTATCAAAATATTTATAAATGCCTGGCAAACAAGGTATTCCAGAAGAAATTTCTATATATTCAGATTTCGTCATAACGGATTAATAATTCCAAACAAATGTTTTTTCTTCAGTAATAAACGAAGTTTGATTGTTTATAATTACAATCTTTGCAAATGAATTTGGTATCCAAGTGAGTTGTGCAATGGTAGAATCTGAAATATGTTTAACCAAAAATATTCTATCTACTTTTTGTGTTTCAGGGTTTACATAAACATCCCATTTTCTCCAGGACGTTTTTGCAAAATTTGCATTTTGAATATCGTAACTTAATGTAAAAGATTCAATGCTTTCGTCGTAAAATTTAGTTTCTTTTACCATTGAATTTAAACTTATAGAATCAATCATTGGTGTTAAAAAATCCGACAAACAGGAATCGATATGTTGAAGTTGTAAAAACGCACTATCAGTAATTCCATTTTTTACATGAACATATTTTGGGCTAATTCCTTTATGTTTTATTGATTCAATATCTCCCAATAAATAATTGCCAACGGGAAAAAAACTTGCATATGATTCTGGTTTGTCTGCTGTTGTTTCCTCTGAGTTGTTTTGCGAGCATGATGCAATTAGACAAACAAAAATTAATATAAAAATACAATACCGCATTGTGTAAAATTAATTCTTTTGTTGTGCAAGATGAATGTATAATCCTATAATTTTTTTGAAATACCAATTTTAAGACCAAATTGGTACAGGCGTTCATTTTGTTGGAATGCATTTTTATAGGTTGATAAAAATTGATACCTGATTTGGGGTCCAACATTTAATTCAATATTGTTTCTTAAATCATAATTTATAAACGTTTCAATACTAGAGTTTATGTTCCATTCGCGCATCATCGACTGTTGATAAACTTGATTATTTAATTCGGTAAAAACAGATTGGTCGTTGTTTACAAATAAATAACTGGGCTGAATGGTTGCACCGGCATACCATTTCAATTTATTATGACGCATAATTTCAAATTCCGTTCCAATTGGAATGGAAACTTGATAGGTGCTGTTTTTGAAAATATTCGATGTATTGTTGAACTTTTTGTTAACCAACGCAACTGAATTGTACATATTTGCTGCTTCAGATTTATCGTTATTATTGCTAACTATATTGTTTTCCAATTGGCTGAAATTTAATTGCATACCCGCTTTTATCCGAATGCGTTTAGATACATTCATTATAATGGCACCTCCAGCTTCGAAATTTATATGCATAGGTGCATTATTGCTATCTATAGGATTTTGTACGTTTTGATGGTTGGTATAGCGGTAATCCATAGATGGCGTAGCATAAATCTCGTATGAAAAATGACTTCTTTTTTCATTGGCTTTTACAACATTAATTTCTTTTTTATCAAAATCTTTATGGTGAATTAAAAAAGTAAAATGTTGTCCAATGTTTTTAATCAATTCAAATTCTTTCGATTCTTTTTCTTTTTTGTTTTCATGTGGTGTCAAACAAATTTCTGGAGTAGTAATTATTGTTGAATCGATGTTTTCATTTAAAATTTGCACTTCAGAAATACTGGTTTCAATAAAACGAGGATTTTGTTGATCTTCAACTAAATCAAATTTTGGATAGTTTTTTTTTGTTTGATGATAAGTAAATGCAGCATTATTTTTCTTGTTATTATTATTAGAAATTTGATGAGATTTATCAACCATTAATTTTGAATAATTGTTTTTGTTGGTGCCTAAAAAACTAAATAAAAAGAAAAAGACAATAGCGGTACTAATCGAAGGCCAATTGCTACCTGGGTGCATTTTATTGAATAGGCTGTTCCATGTGCGCGCAGAAGGCTGCATTTTAAAATTTTCTGTTGATAATTTTAAAAATGTTTCAAATTGATCTGTTGAAAAATGCTCCATCATGCCAATTCTTTTTTAGAATGAGTTAAAATGCCATTTTTAACAAGCACTATTTCAAGCATTGCTTTCGCTCTAAAATATTGACTTCTGCTCGAACTTTCTTGAATATCGAGCATTTCTCCAATTTCTTTGTGAGAATATCCTTCAATGGCATACAGATTTAAAACAGTACGATAACCAATTGGCAACAATCGGATACATTCAACGATTTGTTTGGCTTGTATAATTGAAGGGATATTTTTTTCTAAACTGTGTAAATTTTCTGCAAACGAAATATCTAAACAATCAGAGAATCGTTTGTTTTTTTTAAGTATATTGATGCATGTGTTCACAATTATTCTTCTAATCCAACCTTCAAAAGAACCTGAATTTTGGTATTGATGCAACTGTGAAAATACTTTTATAAATCCTTCTTGAAGCATATCTTCTGCATCCATTTTGCTTTTAGCAAATCGATAGCAAACGCCCAACATTTTTGGACTATACTTTTGATACAAAAGTTCCTGAGCAACAGCATTGTTTTTTTTACTGCCATCAAGTATTTCCGCTTCTGTCATGGAAAAATTATTTTACTAAATGTAAGGATTAAATTCGGGAAAAGAGGTAAGGTATGAAAAGAGGTTTGTGAAGTTTATGATGTTTGTGAGGTTTGAGATGTTGAATTTGTTCAAAAGGTTCAATAAGTTCAATGAGTTCAAAAGGTTGGGCATTTTAGTAGTCGACAAACACCAAACACCAAACACCAAACACCAAACACCAAACCTTTCTTATTTCCCCTTCACCCAATCGTAAATCAATTCCTTTTGCTGTTTGTTTAATACCGCATTTTTATGAATCCATGTGTATGATTCTAATGGCATTTCACCTTCTTCAATTTGCTCTTCAATTTCATGAAGTATGTGATTTCTTTCCTTTAAGGTATAGGTTCCCCATTCATCAAAATTTAATGATTCTTTACCCTCGTAGATGTGATGATTGATCCACCACGAAAATGGTTGTATGTTGGTGTACCATGGATAAACGCTGTTGTTGCTATGGCAATCGTAACAACTGGTTTTTATAATTTGCAGTACACTATCAGATGTGTTTTCTGAAATAGACAAAGCGTATTCGCTTTTTATTTTTGAAACATTATTGTTTTTGCGTGGGTAGAATTGTATGGCCACAAACACAATTACAAGAAAGTAAATTAATTTTTTCATCATTTTTGTTTTTGTTTTTTTTGTTTCACGCAAACCTCACAAACCTCACAAACCTCTCAAACCCTCACAAACCTCACAAACCTCACAAACCTCTTTACTTCGTCAAAACCTCCCCATTCATTTCCGCTGGTATTTCAATTTCCATCATGTGCAAAATGGTTGGTGCAATATCTCCGAGCTTGCCTGATTCGACTTTCCCCATCCAATTATTATCTATTATAAACAATGGAACAGGGTTTACCGTATGTGCTGTATTGGGCGTACCATCTGCGTTTATTTCATAATCTGCGTTTCCATGATCTGCAGTTAGGAAAATGGTATAATCTTCATTTAACGCAGCAGTTACTACTTTTTGAACACATTGGTCTACCGTTTCAACCGCTTTGATAACTGCATCCCATACACCGGTATGGCCAACCATATCTGCATTTGCAAAATTCAAACAAATAAAATCAGGTTTGTTTTCTTCAATTTCTTTTAATGCAGCATCTGTTAGTTCAATAGCACTCATCTCTGGCTTTAAATCGTAGGTGGCTACTTTGGGTGATGGAATCATGATGCGTTTTTCACCTTCAAATGGTTTTTCTCTACCACCACTGAAGAAGAAACTTACATGCGGATATTTCTCCGTTTCCGCCATTCTAACCTGTGTTTTTCCATGTGCGGCCAACACTTCACCAAGGGTGTTTTTTAAATCATCATTTTCAAAAATTACATGTACGTTTTTAAATGAATGATCATACTGCGTCATGGTGGTATAATGTAATTGTAATGGTTGCATGTGAAACTCCGGTATTTCCATTTGAGAAAGTACCTCGGTAATTTCTCGGCATCTATCTGTTCTGAAATTGAAACTGATTACCACATCGTCTGATGATATGGTTGTTTTTTCAATTTCGCCATTGATCATCGGCATCAAAAATTCATCACTTACCCCAGCCTTATACGATTCATTGATGGCGGTTATAAAATCATCTGTTTTATTACCTATCCCATTTACCAAAGCATCGTAAGCAATTTTAACGCGTTCCCACCTTTTATCTCTATCCATGGCATAATATCTTCCAATAATGGTCGCTATTTTTCCGGTTGATATGCTCATGTGGTTTTGTAATTCTTCAATAAATCTTATACCAGATTTAGGATCGGTATCCCTTCCATCTGTAAACGCATGTACCAATACATTGGTTAATCCATTTTCTTTGCAGATTGTTAAAATTGCTTTTAAATGGTTAATATGCGCATGCACTCCTCCATCACTTACTAAACCCAATAAATGAAGTGTTTTATTGTTGTTTTTGGCTTCGTTTATTGCTACTTTAAAGGTGTTGTTTTCTTCGATGCTATGGGTTTTGATGGCCACATTTATGCGCTCTAATTCTTGATATACAATTCTTCCTGCACCTAAATTTAAATGCCCAACTTCACTATTACCCATTTGTCCAGCAGGTAATCCTACTTCTTCGCCACAAGTAATCAATGTGGCATTTGGATATTTATTATATAAGCTGGTTACAAATGGAACATGTGCATGCTGTATGGCATCACTCTCTTTTTCTTTTCCAAGTCCCCAACCATCCATAATTACTAAGGCGATTTTTTTATTATTCATCTTTTTATTTTTTCAATAATTGAAATAATGTCACTTAAAACGGTGTTTTATTAATCCTGCAATTTACTCAATGCAATCAGGTATTCTCAAAATTAATTTCATACCGCAAACAATTTTCAACCCATTAAATCGTTAACATTAAGCTATAGAGCTTGTTTTTAACAAATAAACGCTTTATTATGAAAACCAATTTTAAATATTTAGTCGTTTTGTTTCTCCTTTTTTCATTTAAAGGAGGCAGCAATTTAGATAGCATTATCATGTCTATTGAATCTGGAAACTCCACTAGACTATCGGCATTTTTTGATTCACATGTAGAGATTTCATTACCCAATAAAAATAACAATTACAGTAAGGTACAAGCCGAATTAATTTTAAAAGATTTTTTTAAGCTACATCAAGTAAAACGATTTGAAGTTTTACATAGTGGCGATAATGTTGGTGCTCAATATTGCATTGGAAATTTATATACGCATAATGGTACGTTTAGAACCACCCTTTACATCAAACAAACCACTCAAAAATCCATCCTTCAGGAAATTAGATTTGATGTGAAGTGATCGATTTTATGAGATGATTTTTAAATAAAAATTCAAATGTTAAAAATCAAAAAAGGCTTATCCACCATGATAGAATTAATATTCTATAATCATCTTTTTACTTTTTATTTTTTACTTTATAATTTTTCTACAATCTTCAATTCCAATCCGTAATTTCCTTTCCAATCTGTACATTTGTTTAATGGATAACAAACAAGATTTGATTCAATTAATTTCTGCTGCATTAAAAGAAGATATCGGTAATGGCGACCATTCTACATTGTGCTGTATTGACAAAAAAGCAAATGGTCAAGCGATTTTAAAAGTCAAACAAGATTGCGTGCTTGCCGGAGTTGATATTGCAAGCGTGATTTTTTCTCAAGTAGATGCTAATATTGAATTTAATACATTATTGGGTGATGGAACGGATGCCAAAATGGGTGATATTGCTTTTGAAATTGCTGCACCAATTCATGTTATTTTATCTTGCGAAAGACTGGTGTTAAATACCATGCAAATGATGAGTGGCATTGCAACGCTTACGAACAAATATGTTGCAAAATTAAAGCCATATAAATCCAGATTACTCGACACCAGAAAGACGACACCTAATTTTCGTCTTTTAGAAAAAGAAGCAGTAAAAATTGGCGGAGGTACCAACCATCGTTTTGGATTGTACGATATGATTATGTTGAAAGACAACCATATTGATTATTGTGGTTCTATTGAAAAAGCCATTTTGATGGCATCAGATTATGTAGAAAAATTTCACCCTGAATTAAAAATTGAAGTTGAAACCAGAACGTTGGAAGACGTAAAAAATGTGGTTTCCATTGGAAAAGTAAATCGCATCATGTTGGATAATTTTTCACCCAATCAAATTGTAGAAGCGTTGAAGATGATTGATGGCCAGTTTGAAACAGAGGCAAGTGGTGGAATAAATTTTGATAACATTGAATCGTATGCAGCAACAGGCGTTGATTTTATTTCATGTGGCGCCATAATTCATCAAGCACAGAGCGTGGATTTAAGTTTAAAAGCGGTGATTATTTAGTGGAACACAAATTAAAAAGGGAATAGTAAAAATTGTTGATTCCCATTTTTTGACTATTAATTTTAACCTAAACATTCAACATCAAATAATTAATGAAAAAGAAGCCCAACACCATAGGTTTTGTTTATTCTACAGACCCAAATTTTAAGCTGCAAGTTGAACAAGAAATAGAAGAAGAAACGCTTTTGCCCAATCAGCAGAAATTAAAAATTCGATTAGAAACCAAGCATCGTGCAGGAAAAGCGGTGAGCATCATTTTGGGATTTATTGGCACTCAATTAGATAAAGAAGAAATGGTAAAAAAACTAAAAAACCATTGTGGTACAGGCGGTTCGGCAAAAGATGGCGAAATGTTGATACAAGGTGATCAACGCGAAAAAATGGTACAATGGCTTTTGAAAAATGGTTACACGCAATCTAAAAAAATATAGTATAGTAGTTTTTGTACTTAAAAATCTGTCTTTCATTATTTTTCAAATTCTCTTAAAAAGTTAGCCATTGCTTGAAATAATTCCTTAATTTTAGTTTAAACCTCAATCAATGCAATCAAAAATATCTTCTGGCATTATTATTTCAGTTGAAACTTTTTATCAGCAGGAATATAGCAATCCCAAAAATCATGATTTCATGTTTGCTTATAAGATTACCATTCAAAATGAAAATAATTTTCCAGTTAAATTATTGAGTAGATACTGGCATATTTTTGACAGCAATGGAATTGTAAAAGAAGTAGAAGGCGAGGGTGTTGTTGGCATTCAACCTGTCATTCAACCTTCGGAAAAATATCAATATGTGAGTGGTTGTAATTTAAAATCAGAATTCGGAAGAATGCAAGGAAATTATGTTCTGGAAAATATGCATTCAAAATCAACATTCATTGCTGAAATCGCACCATTTTATTTAACAGCCCCCATGAAATTGAATTAACTATCTTTATCCTCGACAACTTTTTAGAATTTAACCCATTGTCTTATTAACTATATGTCTAAACTAACGTTCAACAACAGTAACAATCAATTTTTTATTAGTTTAAAATCTGAGGTTGATCAATATTTTAAAACAAATAAGATTTCAAAAACTGGAGATTATCGATTATATATCAAAACCATCGTTTTAATTTCCTCCGCCATTTCAATTTATTTTAGTTTGTTTTTTGTGAGCATGCCAGTTTATGTCTCTATTTTATTGGCAATTGTGCTTGGATTTCTTTTTGCTTGTATTGGGTTTTCAGTAATGCATGATGCAAACCACGGAAGTTATAGCACAAACAGTAAACTCAATGATTTTTTAGGATTAATTGCTTCAAATGGTTTGGGTGCCAACTCATTTTTTTGGAAACAAAAACACAACATTATTCACCATACCTACACCAATGTTGATGGAATAGATGATGATATTGCCAAAAGCCCAATTATCCGTCAATGTGAATCGCAAAAATGGGTTCCAATGCATAAGATTCAACATCTGTATCTCACGCCCATTTACTCATTATCTTCTATTTTTTGGATTTTTGTTATGGATTTTACAAAGTATTTCAAACGTAAAATTTATACCACTGATGCTTGGGAGATGAACACAAAAGAGCATGTTATTTTTTGGATTACAAAATTGTATTACCTAACTGTGTTCATCATCATTCCAATAATTTCTTTCGGATGGCTTGGTTGGTTGATTGGCTTTTTTGCAGTAAATATGGCAATGGGTTTAACCTTATCTTTTGTGTTTCAATTGGCGCATGTTGTTGAAAATACTGAGTTTGAGCATATTCCATTAGATACCACAAAACATCTTGAAACTGCTTGGGCTGAACATCAAATAAAAACCACAGCCAATTTTGCGATGAATAATAAAATGATTTCTTGGTTTGTAGGTGGATTGAATTTTCAAATTGAACACCATCTTTTTCCAAAAATCAGTCATGTTCATTACCCTGCTATCAGTAAAATTGTTCAGCAAAAATGCAAGGAATTCAATTTACCCTACAATTATTATACCACCATGTTTGAAGCTTTGGCTTCTCATTTTAGGGTGATGTATCAATTGGGTAAATCGCCGGCAGAAACTAAGGAAAATCTTCAAATGGCTGCCTAGGGTTTATATTTAGCCTCACTTAATATCTCTTCAGCATCTTTTGTCATTAATTCGTTGAGTTTAATTCCCGAATTTTTAGACATGTATTTTCTTACAATTTGCCATCCTACAAACGAACCAATATTGCCTGGTGAAGCATCACCCAATTCCTGTGTTTTCGGACTTTCCCCAATGTAATTTCTAATCATGTTGTAGTCGGTACTTTGCAACAAATTATTTTGAATAAATAAGTTCCAAATGGAAGCTTCATTATCATTGCAATCTTCCATTTGTTTTTGTGTAAATCCGATTAATTGATATTCCGATTTTTCAGGTAGCAACATTTCAAGCATGTATAATCTTTTGCCTTTCTCAATCATTTGTATCACCAATGACTTTTCTTCAAATGCTTCTGGATACAAATCTAACACCACATTTTTCATGCAGTTAATGGAAATATAACTTGGTTCAAATCGCGCTGAAATGTAAGGTGGGTATGTTTCTGATACGATACTGGTGTTGTAATATGAAGCATTTTTTCCCAAATGTTGATGGAGCCCAATGGCAAATGCATCAACCATAATGAGATCGCCATAACCATCAAGCGGACCCAAATAAGTAATGATTTTTTGCGGAGTTTTATATTTTGGAAAATAATACTTTAAATATTGTAAACTCGTTTTTATTTCGTTTTCATATTTGCTAAAGTTCTTAAAAATAGTTTGACTCGTATCATAAATTGGCTTGTATGCTCCAATGAATCCATTGATATAATTTGAAGCTATTGAATCGGGCCATTTTGGGTCTACATTCAAAATATTTAAAAGATAATTCTGAGTAAATCCAGGATACTTGGTTGCAAGTGTATTCATTTCAGCCATGGTATTCAACGTGTCGATTTTGAAAAATGCTTGCTCAAATTGAATGGTTGAGATGTTGATTTTTATTTCAGAAACATCAGGATTGTTTTTCTTATCATTGCAAGAAAAAAATAACACACATAAAAGCAAACTTCTTACTAATCGCATACAAATGAATTAACTTTACAAACAGTGAATTTAAATTTCAGGGTAAAGTTAGTTTAAATGAAAATATTTTTAGCGCAACAAAATTATCATATTGGTAATTTCGAAAGCAACACACGACAAATCATTGAAGCCATTCAAGAAGCCAAATCAAAACAAGGTGATTTAATCGTGTTTAGTGAACTTTGTATTTGTGGTTACCCGCCAAGAGATTTTTTATATTTCAATGACTTCATAGAAAAATGTTTGCAAAGTATTGAATTGATTTGCAAAGAAGCCAATGGCATTGCGGTGTTGATTGGTGCGCCTCAAAAAAATACCAATAAATTAGGCAAGGATTTATTTAATGCAGCCTATTTTTTATTCGATGGTAAAATTCAACAAGTGATTCAAAAAACTTGTTTGCCCACTTATGATGTATTTGATGAAAACCGTTATTTTGAGCCAGCTACAGTTTGGAATGTAATTCATTTTAAAGGAAAGAAAATCGCAGTTACCATTTGCGAAGACATTTGGAACATCGATGAAAATCCTTTGTATAAAATTTGTCCAATGGACATGATGATAAATCAACAACCAGATTTGATGATTAATTTATCAGCTTCACCATTTGATTATACCCATCAGGAAGATAGGCTTTCCATCCTAAAAGCAAACGTGTTGAAGTACGGAATTCCAATTTTTTATTGCAATGCGGTTGGTAGCCAAACAGAAATTGTATTTGATGGTGGCTCAATAGTGATGGATAAAAATGCACAAGTATGCGGGCAGTTGAAATCTTTTGAAACAGAATTGAAATCGTTTAATTTAAACGAGGATAATAGTATTGTTGGGGAAAATTCAATTGAAAATATTCGAATTTTAGATCAACAATTATTTCCGGAAAATCTAATGCCAACTTTAAATATCGATTTGATATACAAAGCACTTGTATTAGGCATCAAAGATTATTTTTCAAAGATGGGATTCAAAAAAGCAATTTTGGGCAGTAGCGGTGGGATTGACAGTGCAGTCACTTTAGCCATTGCTGTAGAAGCGCTAGGAAAAGAAAATGTAACGGCGGTATTAATGCCTTCTGCTTTTTCTAGTACACATTCTGTTGTTGATGCCATTCAACTCAGTAAAAATCTTGAAAATACGTATCATGTTATTTCGATTCAACAGATTAACGATGCATTTTTAACTGAGTTAAATCCACTTTTTGCTGGAACTGAATTTGGCATTGCAGAAGAAAACATTCAAAGCAGATCGCGTGGAAATTTGTTGATGGCAATAGCCAATAAATTTGGATTTATTTTACTTAATACTTCAAACAAAAGCGAATTGGCTACTGGGTATGGAACGCTTTATGGCGATATGGCTGGAGGCATTGGCGTTCTGGGTGATTGTTATAAAATGCAGGTTTACGCATTGGCGCAATACATCAATAGAAACCAAGAAATCATTCCAAATAACATCATTACAAAAGCACCTAGTGCAGAACTTCGCCCCAATCAGAAAGACAGTGATAGTTTGCCAGATTATGCTGTACTCGACAATATTTTGTATCAATACATAGAGCATGTAAAAGGACCACAGGAAATAAAAAATTTAGGGTATGATACAGCGCTAGTAGATCGAATTTTGAAAATGGTAAATGTTAACGAATACAAACGAAATCAATTTTGTCCGATAATTAGGGTGTCATCTAAAGCCTTCGGTGTGGGTAGAAGAATGCCCATTGTTGGAAAATATCTTTCATAAAATGAATCCATGATTGCAACCGTATATAAATCAACAGGCAGCTGGTACATTGTAAAAAATGAAGCCGGAAAAGTATATAATGCACGTATAAAAGGAAAATTCAAAATTGATGGTTTTACTTCTACAAATCCATTGGCAGTAGGGGATGTAGTGAATATTGAAAATGAAGAAGATATTGAAAGCACCATTATAACGGAAATACATAAACGAAAAAATTACATTACTAGAACATCACCACACAATAAAAATCAACACCACATTATTGCGTCTAATTTAGACCAGTCGTTGTTGTTTGCCACAATAAAAGATCCCAAAACTTCTACTGGCTTTATGGATCGTTTTCTAGTAACATCAGAAGCATATCGAATACCTGCAATTATTGTTTTTAATAAAATTGATTTGTTAGATGAGAAGGATCAATTAAAACTAGAGCATGTAAAAAAAGTTTATGAGCAAATTGGATATCAAATCAAAGCCATCAGCTTACATACAAATGAAGGTATTGAAGAAGTGAAATCGGTTTTACAAAATAAAACCACCTTGCTAAGCGGCCATTCGGGTGTAGGGAAATCAACGTTTATTAATATGCTCTTTCCCGAATTTGAATTAAGAACACAAGATGTTAGTGAATGGAGCGGTAAAGGAATGCATACAACCACATTTGCCGAAATGTTTGATTTACCCATTGGTGGACAAATAATTGATACCCCCGGAATACGTGAGCTTGGTTTATTTGCAATTGATAAATATGAGTTGGCACATTATTTTCCAGAGATGAAGGCATTGATGCATGAGTGTCAGTTTAACAATTGCATTCACATTAACGAGCCATCATGTGCCATAAAAAATGCTGTTAATGATAACAGCATTGATTATAATAGATATGTGAGTTATTTAAATATTTTAGATTCTATTCAACAAAAGAATTATTGATTAATAAATGTTTCTTTCCAGAAAATGTGCAACCTCCATAACAGCATTTTCGTTTTTATATATATTGCTTTTTACTTCTTGAGGAAAAATGCGCACACCTTCAAAAATATTGTAGTGCAATGTGAGAAATTCTTCTTTGTATTTGAAATCCCAATCCAATGTTTCAGTGTCATCTATTTGGTTCAAAAAAATTACTTGCAAATCTTCAGAAAGTAAATGTGCTATAGCATAAAATTTAGAAATACCGCAATTGTCATCAATTACAGCTTCGGTTGCTCCGGTTTTAGTTTTTAGTTGGTACGACATAGAGTTTGGTTTTTTATATTGGTTTACAATCGGTTACATGATTTAATATACTTTGCGTTTTCCTTTAAATTTTGATTTGTTTGATGCTCTAATGGCTTTATAGTCTCCAGACGCTAATCTTTCTGCACCTATAGCTGCGCCACTAGTTGGACAACCCGTTTTACGTGATCGCAACATCGAACAACTGCTTAATAAACCAATAACGCATAAAGTGATTAAAATATTTTTCATTGTTTAATATTTTTTTGAAGGTGATTGTTTTTTATTAAATACTAAGTTAAAAGTCAAAAATTAAAAGTTAAAATCATTTGAGATGATTTTTAAATTTTCTTAAACCATTCACTGTACATCACATAATTATCTGCAATTCTATTTATTTCACCATTTATTAAAGCCTCGCTGATGTTTTTGACTTTTTTTGCAGGAATGCCAGCATATATACTACCTGGTTCAACGATGGTATTTTCCAATACCACAGCACCTGCTGCAATTATACTATTGCTTCCTATTTGAGCATTGTCCATAATAATCGCACCCATTCCTACCAATACGTTTTCGTTGATCACACATCCGTGTACAATGGCATTATGTCCTATACTCACATTATTTCCAACAATGGTACCACATTTTTGATACGTACAATGTATAATGGCACCATCTTGAACATTAACTTTATTGCCTAAAATAATTTTATTTACATCTCCACGAATTACTGCATTAAACCAAACGCTGCATTCGTTTCCCATATTTACGTCTCCAACAATAGTTGCATTTGGGGCTATAAAACAATTGTCACCCATTTGGGGATGTTTGTCATTTACCGGGAGAATATAAGCCATATTGTTTGTATTTTATTTGAGCATTTCCATTTCCTAGTTATCAAAATCAATTGAAATTTTATTTCTTGATAAAACAATAACTTGCGTAAAATTACATAAACCGATTTTGTTTTCTTAATCATTATTTTATATGAATGCCAGGCAACTTTTTCTTCAACATGTAGGACAAACATCCGAAGCGCCACTTTGTTTAAACATTGTAAAAGCTATGGGAAGCAAAATGTGGGATGCTGATGGGAAGGAATTTATTGATTTAATTGCAGGCATAAGCGTTTGTAATATCGGCCATTGTCATCCTAAAGTAGTTGATGCCATTAAAAAACAAGCCGAAGCGTATTTACATATTATGGTTTACGGGGAGTTTGTAGAAAATCCACAAGTAGATTATGCAACGAAACTAACGTCTTATTTACCGGAAAATTTAAATGCTGTTTTTTTTACAGCGAGTGGGAGTGAAGCTACGGAAGGCGCTATGAAGTTAGCGAAGCGATATACAGGTCGCACAAAAATGGTTTCTTTCAAAAATTCATATCATGGCAGTACACAAGGTGCACTGAGTGTTATGGGCAGTGAATATTGGCAACAAGCTTTTCGTCCATTATTACCAGGAATTACCCAATTGGAGTACAATGATATTGATGCGTTAAATCAAATTACAGAAGAAACAGCTTGTGTAATTGCAGAGACGATTCAAGCGGAAGCTGGGGTAAATTTGCCTAATCAATCATGGATAATGGCTTTGCGTAAACGCTGTACAGAAACTGGTGCTTTGCTTATTTTAGATGAGATTCAGTGTGGTTTTGGTAGAAACGGAACATTATGGGCTTTTGAACAATTTGATATTGTGCCAGATATTTTATTGCTCGGAAAGGCATTAGGCGGAGGCATGCCTTTAGGTGCTTTTGTGTCGGATAAAAAAATTATGGATTCATTTACTTTCAATCCAGTACTTGGACATATCAACACATTCGGTGGTCATCCAGTTTCCTGTGCGGCAGGTTTGGCTGGTTTTGAAGTTTTATTCGAAGATAAAATTATCGATCACATAAAATCTAAGGAACAACTTTTTTTATCGATTTTAAAACATGAAAAAATAAATAAAGTATCGAGTAGAGGATTGATGATAGCCGTTCATTTTGACTCATTTGAAACCAATAAAAAAGTAATTGACGCTTTGATTGAAAAAGGTGTTTTTACAGATTGGTTTTTATTTGCAGCTAATGCTTTAAGAATTTCACCCCCATTAAATATTTCTGATGCAGAAATTGAAAAGGCTTGTGGGATTATTTTAGAGGTGTTGAATAGTATTTAATTCAAAAGTAAAAATTCAAAAGTAAAAATAGAGCCTGCAATTTTAGTTGAATATTTAAAATCTGAGGACAATCAATTTTGAATTTTTACTTGATCTATGATAAAAATTTTAATTAAGCTATCTTTAGAAATCCAATCCCAAAGAAACATACATTACTGGCTTGCCTTCAAAGAAAGAATTCATTGGCCAACCCACATCGTATTTAATGAAATATCCAAACAGTGTACTTCTTGCGCCAAAGCCATATCCACCTACAAATGGGCCAACGCCGCCTGTTTTTACTTTAACGGTTACAGGGCCAGGGATTTGACCCCCAGTAGGCAATATAATTGGTGTGTTGTATGTAATTTCCGGACGCTTTATCTTTTTTACTGCACCATTCCAAGCCGATCCTAAATCAATAAACTGTGTAATTTGCAAATCCCTTAAAAATGCATTGTTAGATATTTTATCAAAAAGTGTTGACATTACAGGAAGTCTGAATTCGCTATTTAATACAATGGCATTATTTCCATTCGCTGCATTTTGAATGTATCCCCTCATGTTCAATGCCAAACTTTGAAAAGCATAAGTTGCATCTTGTGCAGGTGCATTTGAGCTATTAAAATAGCGCTCTCTAGTAGTACCAGGTTTTACATTATTGCCAAACATCAACCATCCATCTACACCACCCAAATAATAAATAATTTTTTGACTGCCCCAACTAAAATCTCCAGCAGCACGTCCCGCCCAAATGAAATTTTTATATATCGGATAATAGTACCTCGCATCAAATCCAAAATTAAACATCGTAGCCCCAACGCCTTCTACCAATCCCCTTACCTGACGATTCCAATCTATAAATGTTTTATAACGTAGGCCGTTCCAAATGTTATTCATTTTGCTCAAACTATTGTCATGCACATATTCTAAATGTGTGTTTGAATATATTTTTGATTGATTGTCAAAAGACGCACTTAATTGATCAAAATTTGAAATAGCCATCAAGTCGGAGCGTATGCCCGAAGACAATCGAATACTCTTCGATTCATCAAATGGATAACTCACATTCCCCATGTAAAAATTAGTTACCATTTTGCCTGGGTATATAGCCAAAATATTGCCTTGTCCATCTACAATATTTGCATCTGTTCCCAATGCGTTTCTATAATATGAAACACCCCAATCTATTCTTCTCCTTACATTTTGATAACTAACAAACCATTCATTATCTTTTAGATTGGTGCCTATTTTAAATCCGCCCAATATTTTTTTATCCTCCATTAAATCAGAAGCCCCTAAAGTGATTAAGCCATTTAATGGGGTATTACTGCTCAACATAATGGGACCTGATCCTCCTCCATATGGTTGATATTTATTAAATAATACGGTGGTGCTAAAACTCGCTGAACCAAAATCTGCTGAGAATTTTATTGGTTTATAAGCATATAATTTTGCACGATCAAGTACATTGTTTTCTGCTGAAATTAATACCGATGAAATTGTTGTGCCAACTGCGGTGCTATCTGTTTCAAATTCGCTTTGAAATTCAGATTCGGGTTTTAATTTAACCTCGTTTCCAGAAACATTTTTTGCGCCAGCAACTTTTGTTTTCTTGCTTTCTCGCATCAATTTTTTCCCAAATTCTGTAGGTTGTACAGTTACATTTCTTTTTGAAAGTGCATTCGCATCAAGTTTTAATTTGTACAAATTTTTTTCATTTCCAGAACGAGTGACTTCACTTAATATTCTATCATCTCCAGCTGATTTGGTTTCTGCTAAACTGCTTTCGTAATTCGTTAATGGAAAGCTATATGTTGAATCAGAGGTCATTGTTACAACGGCCACCGAATCTATCTCGATTTTTTGTTGTGATTGTAATGCGCTGTCTATCTCAGCTTTACTTGGATTATGCAAAACGTCATCGCCAATTAATATCAACGTGTCCATTCCCATATTTTTTGTTGTAAAAAATCCTGCGTATCGATTTGCAATGCCATTTTCATCACTTACAAAAGTGAAATGGTTGACATTGTATTGCGCAGGATATCTTGCATTTCCATAATTTATGTCAGTCAGTTTGGTAATCTGATTCAACTCTGGCTTATCGCCAAAGTTTGTTACCATGAAGATGTTGTATCTATTGTTACTAGGCAATATAGTATCGCCATTTACCGCTGTTGCTGTTGGACGATTACTTGCAAATACAATTCCGGTTTTATTTGGAAAACTTACAAAGGTGGCATCCAAATCATCATACACATCATTCGTAATTTGTGTAAGTTTTTCTTTCTCCAAATCAAATGTAAAAATATCGGTATGGCCATTTTTTACTGCGGATAATAATAATGTTCTGCTGTTGAGCATGTACTTCATATCCTGAATTTGATCTAATTTGTCTGTTAAATCAATTTCCCATTTTTTTTCTTTGGATATGGCATCAAATAAAAGTAAAAGCAGCTTTCCCCTGTCAGAATAAGCAATCGTAAATTTTGTGCCTTTGGGATCCCAAGCCATCATTGGATAATTAGGGTTAATATTTTTTTGAGTTGTTCTGATGCCAAATTTCAACAAAGTTGTGTTTTCATATTCATCGTTTAACAATACACGTACGATTCCTTTTTTAAATTGTGTTACCAAGTATGAATTGTTCTTTTTAATTGGGTTTACATTAAATCGGTAATAATCTATTTGAGGTGTAATGTCAAATCCATCTACAAAACTTCCTTTGGGATAAGCCTTTCTTTTTCTTAAATCGTTTTCGTATTTCTCTTCTTCATAAATCATAAATTCAGCTAGCAAAGCTTTGAAGGATTTCTTTGTGATTTGCAAACTTGCCTTATTAATGCTTTTATTTGTACGGGCAACATAAAGAAAGAATGTTACGTTTTCTTTTTTGTATTTTTCTTCAATAAAATACCAAAATGCGTGCCCAGCCAAAGATGGATTTGCAGCACTGAATTTTGAGAATTTTTTATAAGCACCACTTAGTATTTCTCCTTTCAATTCATCGTCTAATGCAGTACTCCAGTGTTCTGCCAAATATGCAACATATCCATCAGTAAGCCATTTTGGTAAATCTAAAAAAGTTTGATTGCTGGCTACTTCGCCTAAATTATCACCGAAAAGCATGTTTTTTGTAATCACATCTGCAATGCCTTCTTTGATTTTAATTTTTAACTTTTCATGATTACCATCGAAGTAAACCAACATTTTATTGTTTACCAGTTGTGTGGAACTTCCACTATTTAAAATATCTGTATTTAATCCCACATTGGATTGCTGAAAATCATTGTAGTTGTTATAAACCAAAATATTTGCTCTTCTTTGTAAACTATATTCCGCTGCTTGTTCAATATTCGATAATTCTTTCTCCGCTACTTGTAATACATATTTCGCCAATTCTTGTCCATTCGAATAAAAATATACATTGAAATTGTCAGATTGATAATAATTCCATTTCAGTTTTTTAAACTGAACTCTATTTTTGCCAAATGTCACGGCGTTTACCTGAGCTTGAATATTGTTGAAAAAACAACATAAAAAAAATGAAAACAAAAATAATCTACTGAACTTTGGCATAATCGGTTTCGTATTAATAAATACTAAATTAGTTGATTAAAATTAATCCTTAAAACAAAATTCTTTCAATGTTTACCGTCCAATGTTTTCAATTTAGCCCAATACAAGAAAATACATATTTGCTATACAATGAGTTTAACAATTGCATCATCATTGATCCAGGTTGTTATTTTGAAGAAGAACGAGAAATTCTAGCTCAATATATTTTATCTAATCGGTTAAAACCACAAATATTACTCAATACCCATTGCCATTTAGATCATGTTTTTGGCAATAAATTCATTGCGGAGAAATATCAATTGGTTCCTCAAATTCATCCCAATGAAAAACAGGTGTTGGATTACGCACCTACAAGTGGATTAATGTATAATATGCCATTTGATAATTATCTAGGTCCGTTGAAATACATTGATGCCGGTGAAACCATTCAATTGGATAATGATGAGTTAGTTTCGATTTTTACGCCCGGACACAGCCCTGGTAGTTTGAGTTTCTATTGTAAATCACAACATTTTTTAATAGGAGGTGATGTATTGTTTCACAGAAGCATTGGCCGAACGGATCTTCCGGGGGGCAATTTAGATACCCTGATTTCGAGCATCAGAAATGAATTATTTGTTTTACCCGAAGAAACCATCGTGTATAGTGGGCACGGGGAAACAACAAATATTGGTGATGAAAAAAGGGAAAACCCATTTTTGAGCTAATTTTCGCGAATAAATTTAGCTTCTAAATTTATGTCTATGATTTGCTGAATTAGCAGGGTCGAATTTTGGGGTACAACTATGTCCTAACAGGCAAATGACTATAAACGCAAATATTATTTTTTTCATTTTTGGGCGTATTGATTAAATATCAGTTTTACTTAGCAATTTAAACAAATTAATTAAAAAATTCAATTCTTATTAAAATCTACTTTTGTATTTTGGCAGTTTTTCTTTATTAAATACTTTGACACAACTCCACCAACACCCCATTCGTTCCTTTGGGATGCAAAAAACAAACCAATTTATTGTCAGCCCCCTTTTTAGGTGTTTCGTTCAATAACTGAAATCCTTCGTTGGATAATCTTTTCATTTCTGCTTCGATATCCTTTACTTCAAAAGCAATATGATGGATGCCTTCGCCTTTTTTTTCTATGAATTTAGAAATTACCCCATCTGCAGTTGAACTTTCCAGTAATTCAATTTTAGTGCTACCAGTTTGAAAAAAAGCAGTATTAACATTTTCAGAATCAACGGCCTCGGTTTTATAACAAGAAGTATTGAGCAACATTTCAAAAAGAGGAATAGAAATATCAAGGTTTTTAACGGCAATGCCAATATGTTCAACTTGTTTCATTTTACTTTAAAAGTTTAATAGATGTTTACGAAATCCGTTATTTAATTAATTGAATTGAATAATCTCTAGCAAAATAAAACCTTTTATACTAATTTCGTGTTATTAATGAGTATTAAAAACTCACATTATTTTATATGCTACAATTACCTATTTATTTAGATAACAACGCTACCACACCAATGGATCCGCGTGTTTTAGAGGCAATGACGCCTTATTTTTTGAATCATTTTGGAAATTCTGCCAGCAGAAACCATCCTTTTGGTTGGGCTGCCGAAGAAGCAGTTGATTATGCGCGTGAGCAAGTTGCCAAATTAATTGGTGCTGATCCAAAAGAAATCATCTTTACCTCAGGTGCTACTGAAGCCGATAATTTAGGTATCAAAGGTGTTTATGAAATGTATGCAAGCAAAGGGAATCACATCATCACTGCAACTACCGAACATAAAGCAGTTATTGATACATGTAAGCATATCGAAAAACTAGGTGGTGAGGTTACTTATTTACAAGTTGAACCTGATGGGTTAATTGATCTTGTAGCATTAGAAGCAGCCATCAAACCAAATACTGTTTTAATTTCTATTATGTACGCAAATAATGAGATTGGAACTGTAATGCCAATGAAAGAAATTAGTGCAATTGCCCGCAAGCATGGGGTTTTGGTTTTTACAGATGGTACACAAGCAGTTGGTAAAATACCCGTTGACGTTAATAAAGATGGCATTGATTTGATGGCTTTTACCGCACATAAAATGTATGGTCCAAAAGGTGTTGGCGCATTATACGTTCGCAGAAAAAATCCAAGGGTAAAAGTTACCGCACAAATGGATGGCGGCGGTCACGAGCGCGGCATGAGAAGTGGTACGTTAAATGTTCCAGGTATTGTAGGTTTTGGAAAAGCTTGCGAACTTTGTATGCTTGAAATGGAATCAGACGCAGCTAGAACAAGTAAATTAAGGGATAAATTACAAGCGGCTTTATTGCAAATTGAAGAGTCTTATGTGAATGGCAGTAGAGAACATCGTTTACCACACGTTGCCAATATTTCATTCAAACATGTAGAAGGTGAAGGTTTGTTAATGGGCTTCAATAAAAACATTGCATTAAGTTCAGGTTCAGCTTGTACTTCAGCTTCTTTAGAACCATCTTATGTATTGAAGGCGCTTGGTTTAGGTGATGATTTAGCACATAGCTCATTACGTTTTGGGTTGAGTCGTTTTACTACCGAAGAAGAAATCGATTATACCATTAAATCAATTA
>Ga0114972_10000694_pt1 | contig 25121 bp, 16 predicted proteins | sample M_140807_EF_Meta_FD_87354 | JGI IMG/M metagenome (GOLD analysis project Ga0114972, IMG submission 87354) | Freshwater microbial communities from Lake Montjoie, Canada to study carbon cycling - M_140807_EF_MetaG | ecosystem: Environmental > Aquatic > Freshwater > Lake | place: Lake Montjoie...
CACTCAGGTTGAAGTCGATTTCCACCTGTCGGAATCCGGAACCTTGGAACGCCGAGACATCCTGGACCGCCGCGCGCAAATCGGGATAATCCTCAAGCACTTCACGGGCCTGGGACATCACATCGAACTGGGAATAGGCCATTCGGCCAAATCCGATCGCGCGAGCCGCGTTGTTGAGAATTCTTCCAATCCCATATTCAGGATCGCCTAAATATACGAAAGGTGTAAAAGGCCGATCAGGCAAATCGGTGAGTCGGACATAGATACTTCCCTTGGTCACATCTCCCTGCCCCTTGGCTACACGACCACTGGTTTCACCAATAACCGTGTAAGTTTCCAACACGCCGGGTAGGGCCCGGAAACGGCGATCCAATTCGCCCATGACTTCGTCGGCGCGCTCGAGGGTGTAACCTTCGGGAAGTGTGGCTGCCAATTCAAATTCGCTCTGGTCGTCACGGGGAACAAAGTCCTTTCCGATCATGCCAAAGATCACCGGCGTTGAAAGGAAAACGGCAAGCGAGGTGAGAACAATCACCCAGCGGTGCTTTAGCGACCAACGAAGTATTGCAATGTAGCTTCCCTCGGTTAGCCTCCAGAGGATCCCGCTTTTGCTGCCATGGCCCGCGTTTTCAGGCATGAGGAGAAAGCGCGAACAAAGCATGGGCGTAAGTGTGAAAGAGATAAACATGCTAACCAAAAGCGAAAAACCAACCACAAATCCGAAGCTGGAAAAGAACCTCCCCACCCGGCCGCCCATGAAAGCCACGGGAATGAAAATCACCAAAAGCGATAGCGTTGTGGCTACAACCGCAAGCGCGATTTCGCTTGTCGCTTCGGAGGCTGCCTCCCGGGCACTAACCCGTTTTTCTTCCATAAAACGAAAAATGTTTTCGTGGACCACCACAGCATCGTCGATGACGATTCCAATGGCCAGAATCAGCCCCAACAGCGTGATGTTGTTCAGGGTGAATCCCATGAAATCCATGAACACAAATGTCCCAAGAATCGAACAGGGGATCGCCAGGCTTGCGATGATGGTTGTGCGCCAATCGTGCATAAATAGCAGAATGGTGAGACTCACCAGAAACGCCGCAAGAACCAGGTGGATTTTCACTTCGTCAATCGAATGCTTGATGAAGCGGGATTGGTCGCGGAGGATTTCAACCTGGATATCTTCGGGCAGGTCAGGCAACAATTTTTCCAGACGGGCGCGGACGCGCTCCACGACGGCAACCGTGTTTGTGCCTGATTGTTTCATGACGATCAAGCTTATCGCATTGTCTCCCAAAGGCTGATCGACCGGATTTTTCCCTTGAACCCAAAGCCTCGATAGGCCTCGCTGTTCCTCGAAGGAATCTTCCACCCGGCCAACATCCTCGATTCGAATGGGCTGTCCATTGCGGTTGCCCACAATCAATTTTTCAAAATCCTTCGGGTTCTCGATACGCCCAAGGGTTCGCAGAACAACCTCGCCTTTGCCCTGGTCGACACGGCCGCCTGGCTGTTCCTGATTTTCCCGAATGAGTGCAGTGCGCACATCTTCGATAGACAAATTCTGATATTTAAGCAAACGGTCGGGATCGATGGAAACATTGATCGCCCGCTCACGCCCACCAACAAGAGTCACAGCACCAACACCCATGAGTGTTTCAAGGTCTTCCTTGATCCGCTTTTTGGCGATCTCGGTGACTTCGCGCAAATCGCGCTTTCCCGAAACCGCCATGGTGATCACAGGCGATGCGTCCAGGTCGAACCTGTCAATGATCGGAGCGTCTGTTCCCACGGGCAATTGGCTCAGGATGGAACGAATTTTCGCATCCACTTCCTGGGCGGCAACGGCGCCATTTTTCTCAAGCACAAACTGAATGGTGACCTGCGAAATCCCCTCCTTGGTGCTCGAACGGAGTTCATCAATCCCTGAAACCGTATTGACGATTTCCTCGATTGGTTTGGTGACCGTGGTCTCCATTTCCTCCGAACTTGCCCCCCGTAATGTGGTGGTAACCACAACCACGGGAAGGTCCACATTGGGAAAAAGATCGACACCCAGGCGAAAATAGGAGGCGACTCCCAACACCAGGGGCGCCGTCAAAAGCATGACCGTGAAAACCGGCCTGCGAATGCAAAGTTCCCAAATGCTCACTTGGAGGCCTCCGGCTTTGCCATTTCCGTTTTTTGATTTTTATCTTCCACTTTGGCATCCGATTTTTTCGCTTCTGTTTCCGAATCAGGCTTACGAATTCGGACTGCCCGTCCAAGGGAAAGCTGGGTTTGGCCGCTGGTTACAACCACATCATTTGGCAACAAATCGCCACGGACCTCGATCCAGGCAGATTCACGACCCTTGTCGCCCCCCATGATCCGGACTCCTGTCGAAACCGGCACCTCGATCGCTTTGTCATCCCGAACAGCAAAGACTTTGACCACTCCCGCAAAACTGAGGACCGCTTCTTCGGGAACGGTAAGAGCGTTATCATCCGCCTCGGTCTGGATAGTGGCTTTGGCGAAGCTACCCGAGCGGAGTCTTCGGTCCGCATTGGGGACCTCAACCTCGATCTGGAAATTACGGTTGGTGCGATCAACACTGGGATTGATTCTTGTAACTTTCCCCTGAAAGAGCTGGTTTCGGTAGGATTCGACCTCAAGACCAACACTTTGCCCCAGGCGAATCTCGGAAAGGTGCCTTTCGGGAACCGCCGCCTGGAGTTTGAGCGGATTGTCGATGACCAGTTTAAATGCCGACATGGAGGTTGACGGCGAATTTTTCATCAATTCACCCTGGGTGACCATGCGTTGCACGACGGAATATTCCACAATTTTTTTATCTCTTATAGTGGTTTCAGGATCAGGCACCACAATTTTCGTGTCGGCGAGCCGTTGCAGTGCCGTGTTTAGTTGAGCCTGGCGGAGCTGGGCCGATGCGAGCGAGGTTTGGGCCTCAAGGAGCGCCTGGCGATAATTGGCCTGGGCAACCCGGTTATCGGTTTCGGCCTGTTCGCGCTCCTCGGGGGACGAAGTGCCCAGGCGGTTGATCCGGTCTTTGCGAATTTGACTATTTCTTTCAAGGAATCCCGCACGAACCACCAGGGGAAGCTGGCTGACATCCACATCACCCTTGGGCAACGATTTTAATCCCAACCGGGACAACTCAAGCTCCAGAGAGCGCTGGGCTTCATTTACCGCAAGCCGATAATCCGTATCGTCAATGACCAACAATGTGTCCCCGGGCTTCACCCGATCCCCGACATCGGCCAGGGTCTTCAGGATTCGTCCCTCGACCTTTGGTGTAATGGTGATTTCATCCTGCCCATAAAGGGAGCCAACAACACGAACTTGCCTGAGAATTCGTCGTTTCGTGACCAAGGCAACGGTGACGGGAACCGGTTTGGGCTCTTTTTTTGCCTTCCCATGTTTTTCATCCGAAGTGGCACGGCCTCCTTCACCATCAGAATTTTCAGTTTTTGTGGCTCCTGGTCCATGACGCATATACCAGTAGCCCCCACCCAGGCCAACAACCAAAATAATCACTCCAAAAACAATCTTTTTCATCGTTTTTTTCCCGTCTTTCTTCGTGCATCCTTATGCGCTTCGGGAAATTCTTCCCTGGCATCGGGACCCAATATTCCGTGAAAAACCAAATCCAGAATGTCGCGGGCCTGTTCATGGGGGGACTCGTTCCGCCCAGCCAGATGATTGGCAAACATTGTACCGTAAAGAAGATCGCCTATGGCATTCAATACGCCGTCGGTATTTCCGGGCCGGACCCTGCCCTGACGGACCAGATGGCGAAAGACCTCATTCCACCGCCCACTATCCTGCTCACGCTGAATGAAATAGGCGGGCTTCGTCCGACCAGGAAATACAGCCCGTTCAATCAGGAACAGCTCAACCAATTCCGGTTGTTCACGAAAAAATCGGAGATAGGCCTCAATGGCGCTTGCGAATCCAGCCAATGGGTCGGATCCGGGGGGGATTTTTTGATCGATCAAATCCCGCAAACTTGCAAGTCCACGATCCAATGCCGCCCGAAAAAGTGCCTCCTTGTTGGGAAAGTAACGGTAGATGGTTCCTTTCCCAATTTCCAATTCATCGGCAATTACCTGGAGGTCGGTATCCTGATAACCAAAACGGGCAAAATGATGGGTCGTTACTTTAAGAATCTGTTCCTTGCGCTGCTGAACAAGATTTGGGTCCCGGGGCCTACCCCTGGGGGATTTTGGGGTTTCAGAGTCGCTTTTCGCGCGAACCTGCACTGAGGGCACCTTTTTGCAATTTAGTGACTGACGAGTCCGTCACATTTATAGTACAAAACAGATGATCCTGTCCAGACGGGACAATCAGGCTCCCAAAATCTGCATGGATTGGCGGATCGCTTCGAACACGGGTTCCACCTCGGAAATACTGTAATCATCACATTGAAACAGGCCAAGGATTGTCCCCTCTTCCGAAGGAACGGCCAGCAAACGACACACATTGCTCAGATCGAGACTAAAAAACCTGATTTCAAAGCCCCGGGCAGATATCCCGCATAAATCTCCACTAAATCCTTCCACTTCCATCTCGGGATAATCTTCCTTGAGGGCGTGAAGCGTTGCCTCAAGCATTTCATCGACGGAGGCATCCAAATCCGCAGCAACAAGTATCATGGCGGTGCCTGGCCCCTGTAAGCTGACCTGCCAGGAATTCTCTCCCTCCTGGAATTCCTTCTTCCATGACGATGGATAACACATCTGAAAAAAACCCTGCTCGAAAGTCGAATCGAGCGCACGAAGGTTCGACATGAGGCTACTTGCACACCCTTGGGAGGAACGAAGCTATCAAATGCTGGAGACGGGACTTGAACCCGTACGGGGGGATTACCTCCCATCGGATTTTAAGTCCGATGCGTCTGCCGATTCCGCCACTCCAGCTACTCTAATGATCTTATTCAAATTTTTGGTGAGAGAAACGGGCACTTCCCAAAGGAATTCCCAGGCGACCAGGACCGGGCGAAAAATTCCCGCCCACAGGCCACAATCAGTCGAAAAGCCCAGGTTGGTCGGGTTGCGGTCGTTTTTTTCCAGCTTTTCGAACAGCAACAGGTTCCGCAGTCGATTCAAAAGCTTCCAAAAGTCCGGGCCCCTCTTCCGAAACCCGGTTGACCCGAGTCGAAACGGAAGCGGAAACCATTGATTTTCCTGGAAACGCACCAACAATGCGGTCCCAAAACGGGTCTACGGACCGATTGATATCCAACCAGGCAGGCCAATCCTCCTTTTCCAACAACACGGGCATACGTTCATGGAATTCGCTGAGCCAACCTTGCGACTGGGTGGTTAAAATGGAGCATGTTTCCATCGGAAAAATTGTTTGAGAACCTGATGCGGCATCCTTTGGCACTTGCTCGGGAGGGGTATATCTTTCCCATAAGGCCGCAAAAACAAATGGCCTCCTGTCAGGAAAGGAAAACCAGAAGGGTTTTTTGATCCCACCTTCGGTTTTCCATTCATAAAAACCATCCGCCGGTATCAGGCACCTTCTGGATTGCACCAAGTGCCGAAACGCAGGCTTTTCCCTTGCGGTCTCACTTCGGGCATTGATCATCATCGCGCCACCCTTGGTGTCCTTGGCCCAATGGGGAACCAGACCCCAGCGAAGTGAAACGGCCTCAGTTACAGAATTTCCGTGTGCTATCTTATTGCGGAGCCCCAAAATATTTTGACACGGCGCAATGTTGAATCGGGGAATCCACGGAGGAAATTCAACAAAACCAAAAAGTGACGACAGGGCGCTGCCATCCAGAGTTAGCGTGAATCTGCCACACATCCCGTCACTCCTTTGGCATATACCTCAGACAGGAATTCTACCGATCACAAATATATTGTAGGTCCAGGAACCCAGGGAATGGGCAAACCAACACTGATCAGAATTCCTTTCGGATACTGCATTTATTTTGCGAAAACCTAGAATTCCACGGGGTCGTTTTTCAAAATACAAAGGCCAATGACCAATGCCCTCTTTCCATGTCTTTGGGCACCATCACGCAAAAACAAGCCTATTCCTTTTGGCTTTCATCGTGGCTGGCTTCGCCGACCAAAACCCTGCGGCACAGGACCTCAGAATACAACACTCCTCGCCTCTAAGAGAAAGCATTCAGGAGTTCGTTGAAAAGCAGGAGCTTGCCGGGGCCGTGATGCTTGTGGCCAATCGGGACAAAATTCTCGCCCTTGTGGCCAGCGGATGGGCCGATATTAGCAAACAAAAACCGATGCAAACCGATTCCGTTTTCTGGATCGCTTCCCAGTCCAAACCCATTACAGCCGCTGCACTCATGATCCTTGTGGATGAAGGGAAAATCTCCCTTGATGACTCTGTGGAAAAGTTCCTGCCCGAGTTTCGGGATCAAATGGTTATCGCTGAAAAAGACAAGGACCATGTCCTGCTTCGCAAACCCAGCCATCCAATCACCATTCGGAATATTTTGGCCCACACCAGCGGACTTCCCTTCCGAAGCCCCATCGAGGTCCCCACGCTGGATCGTCTTTCGCTTGCCGATCGCGTGCGCAGTTACGCCATGGCCCCTTTGGATTTTGAACCGGATAGCAAATACCAGTACAGCAACGCGGGCATCAACACGGCCGGCCGAATCATCGAGGTTGTTTCAGGCAAATCGTTTGAGGCTTTTTTGGATGAACGGCTTTTGCGTCCCCTGGGAATGAAGGATACATCCTTTTGGCCAGATGCAAGCCAAATCGACCGGATCGCCACCGCCTACAAACCCGACCCGAAAAACAAGGGATTGACAGAAACCCAAATCGATCAGCTCCAATACCCGCTCAACAATCGCCAGGATCGAGCCCCAATGCCCGCGGGTGGGCTATTTTCGACCGCCTCCGATCTTTCCTTCTTTTACCAGATGCTTTTGAACAAGGGACAATGGAAAGGAAAACAGATCCTCTCCGAATCCGCGGTCAGGGCACTCACCCAAAGACAAACCACCAAAGGTCTCCCGGAAAGCTATGGATTGGGATTCTCGGTGGGGGAGACCCATTTTGGCCACGGGGGAGCCTATTCCACCAACACAAGCGCCGACACCAAAAGCGGTTTGATATTCGTTTGGTTGGTCCAACACGCGGGATTCCCCGGCGAGGGTGCCAAGAGCCAGGACGCTTTTCTCAAAAAAGCAACCGACATTTTTGCCCCTTCAGGCAATTAGATTTCCGGAGCAGTCATGAAATCCCTTTTCCTCATAGTGTTACTCATTGGATTGGCAGTCCCGGCCCGATCCAACGAGGACTATCAAAGGGTCGTTGAACCTTTTTTCAAAACCTATTGCCATTCCTGTCATACCGGCGAAAAGCCCAAAGGTAGTTTTCGTACGGATAGAGCAACCCTCACTCCTGATTTTTCCGACCAGGCGATCAAGGCTAAGTGGCGCGAGGTGGTGAATGTGCTCAATAGCCACGAAATGCCTCCAAAAAAATCTCTGCAACCCAAAGCCTCGGAAGTGGCAACGATTGTCGATTGGATCACCGCCGGAATGGTCAAGGCAGAACTGGCCAAAAGGGAATCCTCAGTCGTGATGAGGCGGCTTAACCGCGCTGAGTACAAAAATACAATTCGGGATCTTTTTGGAATGGATTATGATGTCTCGGGTTTCCCGGAAGACCCTCCCGCAGGAGGCTTTGACAATAATGGACGGGCGTTAACGCTTTCTCCACTCCATCTGGAAATTTACCTTGGCGCAGCCCGCCAAATCGTCGAGAGGGCAATCGTGGAAGGCCCCAAACCTCAAAAAATCCAATGGAGATTCACACCAAAAGTTGGCGACGCGGACAGGACCCGTCTTCGTCTGGACAAAGATAACAATCCGATTGTGAATGGAGGAAATAACAGGCAGGAAGGGGATTGGGTTGTTGTTCATCACAACTCATGGGATAAACAAATTGGAGCACGTGATTTTCGTGTTCCCCACACCGGCAACTATGTGATTCGCCTTCATGCTGCAGGCAGAATTCCAGATAGACAGGAGGTGGTCGCCTCCGCCCAAAAGATTCTGGAAAGTCGCCGAGAACAGCAACAAAAGGAGAATCCCAAAGGGGAAAAGTATCACAAGGAACAATATGAAAGAGATCTGGCCCATTTTCGGACTGACCGGATGTATGATTATGGTCCCCCGAGGATCAAGCTGGTTCTCCAATTGGGCCCCCAACCCCAAACCCTGGCTGAATTTGACACATCACGAATCCCCGACAAACCGATAACCCATGAATTCCAGGCCTATTTCACAAAGGAATCAGCAGGGGTCTCCTTTGAATACGCCTACGACATCCCCAAAGTCCTTGAGAACTTTTGGCTCCAATCCAGGGACAGTTTTGCACGCCCCGAATTGCGAGTGGCCTGGTTTGAAATTGAAGGGCCAATCCACGAAACCTGGCCGCCCAGTTCCCACTCCCGAATGCTCCCGGATTTGCCCTCCAAAACGGTTTCCGAAATCCAATACACCCGGGAGGTGCTTGGGCTTTTCATGAAAAAAGCTTTTCGAAGGCCCATCGATCCTTCGGAAATTCAGGCGAAGTTGAAACTTTTCGAGCAGTCCCGGGCTCGTGGCGACAGTTATAACAAAGCGATCGGGGAAGCCTTTATGGCTGTTTTGATTTCCCCCAATTTCCTTTTCATGATTGAGCAATCCGGTGAAAACAAAAAGGATGCACGGAAGCTGTCGGATCACGAACTCGCGACAAGGATGTCCTATCTGCTCTGGTCCACGATGCCTGATAAGGAATTGTTCCGGGCCGCGGAAAACGGCGAACTAAAAGATGGCGCGAAAAGGCGGGATCAGGTTCGACGGATGCTCAAGGATCCCAGGTCGGAAGAATTCATCCGGAATTTTGCCGGGCAATGGCTTGGATTGCGCGAAGTGGGAAACAATCCACCTGCCGCCGATCTTTACCCCCAGTATGACCGCCATCTGGAAACTTCGATTGTCGAGGAAAGCAAGGCTTTTTTTAGGGAAATTCTCCGAAATGATCTCGACATGAACCATTTCATCCACTCCGATTATGTGACGATCAACGAAAGGCTGGCCCGCCACTATGGTTTCACCGGGGTCCGGGGGGACAACTTCAGGAAAGTGCCCGCGCCCAAAAGCCTTCATCGCGGTGGGATCGTGACACAGGCGTCGATACTGACAATCACATCCAATGGCACACGCACTTCCCCAGTCAAAAGGGGCACTTGGATCATGAAAAACCTTTTGGGAATGGATCCGGGGTTGCCTGTGGCAAACGCTGGGGAGATCGCCCCCAAGGTGCCAGGAATCGACAAGGCAACAGTTCGCAAAAGGCTTGAAATCCACAGGCAATTGGATCAATGCGCGAGGTGCCACGCAAAAATCGATCCCCTGGGCCTGGCATTAGAGAACTATAACGCCGCAGGAGAATGGCGCGACCGTGAGGGATTTGGATACAAGGGGCGGATTGAAGCCAACGACCCGCGGATTGACGCGAGTTCCGAAATGATTGACGGGACCAAAATCGACGGAGTCGATGGATTGCGCCAATCCCTATTATCCCGGGAAAAACTTTTCACAACCTGTTTGACAAGCAAAATGTTTGCCTACGCTTTGGGAAGGGAAATGGGGTTGGCGGATCAGCCAGGGATTGATGCCGCTGTTGCCCACGCAAAACAAAACGGAAACACCCTCCGCTCGGTTTTGGAATTCATAACCGATTCCGGGCCATTCACCTCAAAATAAAACCCTCACAGGGATAAAATGCAAACCGATTCCAAAGGCGATCCGATGACCACCAATTGTTTCAGGCACATTTCAAGAAGAACCGTCCTTCGGGGAGCAGGCGTCGCGCTTGCCCTCCCTTTTCTGGAGGCGATGCTTCCCAAATTGCAAAGCGCTCCGTCCACCTTCAAACCCTGGGAAAAGTCCAATGTTGGTCCGGTACCCAGGATGATTTTCTGCTATGTGCCCAATGGGGTGAATATCCTTGACTGGGTTCCCCGGGATTCCGGGGACAACTACACACTTTCGCCGACCCTGTCGGTCCTCAAGGAATTTCGCAAAGATTTCAGCGTCCTTTCGGGTCTGGGCCACCCATCCTCACAGGGAGGACATAGCGGAGCGGACACATGGCTCACAGGCGCCAATCTCAAATCCAAAGCAGGATCGGATTACGCCAACACTCTTTCCGCGGACCAGGTCGCCGCGAAAGTTCACGGACAAAAGACCCGGTTTCCCTCGCTCCAATTTTCCGATATGTCCGGCACCGGAAGCGCCGGCCACAGCCACACCCTGTCCTTCGACATGAATGGGACTCCCCTGCCCGCCGAAAATTCTCCAAAACGAATCTTTGAAAGATTGTTCGTTCCAGAAAACGCGAAGGATCGCGCCGCGGAAGTCAAACGCCATGAGGAAAACCGTTCGATTCTTGACGCGGTGGCCGGGGAAACCAATTCCCTTAATCGCAAGCTGGGAAAATCCGACCAGGCCAAGCTGAAGGAATATCTCGAAAGTGTCCGGGCGATTGAAAAACAGGTTGAGCGCCTTCAAAGCTGGGTCGATATTCCCAAGCAAAAGGTTCCCGAGAGGGGCCTTCAACTCGCGAGCAAACCAGGCGACGGGCACGATCGCCCCATGTGGATTGATGTGATGCTGGAATTGGCCTACCTGGCGTTTGTCACCGATGCCACACGGGTGATCACCTTCGAGTGGAGTCGCGAGGCGGGCGGTTTCGGCGGAGGCGGTGAAAACCACCATGAACTTTCCCACCATGGAGGCGACTCCGGGATGTTGTCGAAATTGGCCTCGATTGACAAATTTCACCTTTCGCGACTGGGCAAATTCCTGGGAATGCTCAAGACCACAAGCGAGGCCGACAGCAATGTCCTGGCTCGAACCCTTGTGCTTTACGGATCCGGCATGAATAGCGGGGCAGGCGGGGAACACTCACCGAAAAATTTGCCGCTATTGGTCGCGGGCGGCCACGGACTTGGGATGAAACTGGGAAAACATAGCGCGCACAATCCCGACAAATCGCCCCCTCTTTGTAATGTTTTGTTGACCCTTCTTCAAAAAGCCGGACTGGAAACCAGTAGTTTTGGCGACAGCACGGGAACCTTTGGTGGTCTCGTTTGAGAATACCGAAAGCCCCCTTCGGAATTTTTGGCCGCCGATCGTCTCGGAGGGGACTTTACGATTTCTTCTTTTTGTTCGATGCTTTTTTGGGTACCCCGCCTTCGTTTCTTTTGGGCATGGGGGCGTTGATTTCGCTTCGCCATTCTTTCAGTTTTTCATGAAGCTCATTTGTTTTTTTGGGGTTTTTAAGGGCAAGATTCTCTTTTTCCGAAATGTCTGAAGCCAGGTTGTAAAGCTCCAGGCGTCCATCCTCTAGAAACTCCATGAGTTTCCAATCACCGGAATGAATCAGGCTAACAGGAGTGGTTCGCCACTGGTCTCCACCCGCGCCCAAATATCCCGGAAAATGTTGAAATATCGCTTTTCTTTTCCATTGGAATTCAGGATTCAGGAAGAGACCCGCCAGGGATTCTCCGTCCAATATCTGGTTTGGCTTTGGGGCCCCGGCAAGCTCAAGGAATGTCGGATAGAGGTCGACATGGATGGTTGGCGCCCCACAGGTGGCCCCCTCCGGCACCATACCAGGCCAACGCACAATAAAGGGCACCCGAATCCCCCCCTCGTAAAGGCTCCCTTTGCCACTCCGCAAAGGCACATTATCGGTAATGCCACTCTCGCGTTTCAAACCCTCACGGTCATAGCCTCCCACGCCTCCATTGTCGCTGGTAAATATCAGGATCGTGTCCTTTTCGAGGCCAGTTTCCTTCAGCGCCTCCATGACGCGACCAACGCTCTCGTCGATCGAGGCTATCATGGCGGCATAGGTCGGGTTTTTATGCCCACCCACTCCCGCTTTGGATTTGAATCGCTCCACCAATTCGGGTTTGGCATCGTGGGGAGAATGCACCCCAAAATGAGGCATGTAAAGAAAAAACGGTTTGTCCTTTTTGCGCCTGATAAATTCAACCGCCCGATCCGTGAGAAAATCCGCCAAATACTCCCCTTTTGGATAATTAACTTTGGGCGATGTCTCAAAGTCAAAATGGCGCCCCATGCTTACAACTGCCTCGTCAAATCCGCGTTTGGCTGGGTGATAAGCCCCATTTTGACCAATATGCCATTTGCCGAACATGGCTGTTGAATAGCCAGCTTTTTTAAGCTGGGCGGGAAAGAGAGTTCGGTCCAGGGGCAGATTAAGGACATTATCCACGGGACGAAGTGGACGCTTGCTCCAATCGAAACGGTCGATCCTCCCCACAGTGTAGACCCCGGTTCGAGCGCCATGCTGGCCACTCATGATAGCGGCGCGTGTTGGAGTGCAGTTTTGGCAATGATGATGATTGGTTAGTTTTGTTCCCTGACTGGCAAGACGATCAATATTTGGTGTTTCGTAATACTTGCTACCAAAACAGGCGACATCGGTGTAACCCAGATCATCGGCCATGATGAAAACAATGTTGGGGGGCCTTTTGTTTTTGTCCGAAGGCTTTTCTCCTTCCGGGGAGCCAAAGGCGTTCGCAAATTCCCCGGTAGAGGCAAAGTTCAAAAGGATCGCCAACTGAAACAGGACTAAAGCCACCATGTGGCGGATTAGCGCGCGAAACATTCCATAGACCCCTAGGCAAGACCCCAGATCCGTCGCAAAAACCATTCCCCGCCCACAATGGCCACAAAGATCATATAAAAAATCGCCAAAAACCCTGATCCTGTCGGGGAGGACTCCATATTGCGCCAATCGGGGTAAAGCTCGAAATCTGCCCGATCGAACAACGGTGGCTTGTCCAAAAGGGTTCGAAGATAATCGCCTAATCTTTCTCCCCGCTCCCCGGCAAATTGGCCACCACCTGAACGGGCCAAAGTTTCCAGAAAAGTGGGGTCCGCCGCGATGCGCGCCATTTCCTGATCCTCTTCAAAAACCAGGAACCGGGCCGTCGCTTCTCCATGAATCACCGTCCCATCGACATCCTTGCCTTCGCCCCGAACAATCAGCCTGTATTCACCGGGCTTATCTGTCGCCTCATAGCGCCCCCGAACTTCGTTGGCTGTCCTGCCGGTTGGAACGATCCCCTTGGTTCCATCAGGGCGTTGTACCTCGACGACAAAGGTTCCACCCTCAATTTCTGAACCAGCTTTGCTCCTAAGTCCCACTCGAAAACCGAGGTCGCTTCGCATGGGAAGCCTTCGTGTGTCAGGCGCCACAAAAATACTCCCTCCCTGATCTTCGCGATGCGCAAGCCAACGGATCATCCTTTGCCAGAATCTGTCATGGAGGAGTTTGGTTTCCGGGTTGCGAACCCAGCGGTGGGTAGTGTCGCCCGCAAAAGCCATCACCCGGCCATTTCCATAGTTTTGGCTAACCAAAATCGGCACGCCTTCGGAGGATTCGGCCAGGACATTGGCCCCTGGTTTGGGTGCACCCAAAACGGAGTGCCCCTCGATTTCGCGGAGCTTGTCCCACGAAACTTTGGCCGCACCCGGCCCCTGACCAAGATTCATCACATAGCCATAAAGCCGAAGGCCAGGTTCTGTGGGTACCATTCGGGTTTCCTTTTCGAATTGGCCCCTGCGATCAAGTCTTGTGGGCAACAGCGCCTCGATGGGGGTTTGAACCCAATCACCATCCCCATAGGACGAATATCCGCCAAGTGTCAAAAACCCTGCTCCCCGCTCGCGGACCATTTTTTCGATTTTCAACAGGGCTTCCGGGCCGCCCGCTTTTTTGATCTGTTCGGCGAGGACATCGCCCAAAATCACAACATCCCAAGCCCTGTCACCAAGACCAAGAGGATCCGCCCCGCGATCGGCCGCATTATTCAAAGCGCCCCTTATCCAAACAGGATATACCGAGATTTGCGGATCCCGGGCCATCGCATCGATCATCGCCAATGGTTCCCAGGCGCGCGGTTTTTCCAGGTATAGAACCGAAAGTCCTTCTTTGGCCACGGTAACATAGGTGCCGATTGTATTGTTCATCGGGGTCTGTTCCCCTATCAGCGCATTGCCCGGGCGGTCAGGATCTTCCGCGATAACTTCGACCTTGATCTCACCCGTTTTGTCCATTGGTTTGTATTTGAGCCATAGCTCGGTGCCTTCGGGCCGGTTTAGCTTGACAAGGTTTTTACGGTTGGCATCCGCGCCTGATAACTCGGCCCCATCAACATAAACCTTTGGACTGACAACCTTGTCGTCCAATTTGAGAATCACCCGAACCGAACTTCCGGTAAATCCGGGTGCGTCGAGTCGGACCTTTACGGTCAGTTCACCCCCCATCGGAATCAGTGGGGAGGGTTCGGTCAGGATGTTGGTGAGCGCAACATCCTTTTGCCCCATCGTTGTATTCTGACTTCCGTAGGAAAAGGTCTGAACCGGGCAACCGGTCGCCAACCAACGCCCTGCCTCCGCCCTTGCAGGGAACCGCTGGGGACCGTTTTCCGAACCATCGCTTAGAAGAACAAGTCCGCGTGAAGGCTGCTGGCCCCGTTGTTCCAAAAGCTGGTGCAGTGCGCCACCGATATCGGTCATCTTTCCTTGGGGGGGAGTCGGCTTTTCCGGATCCCATTCCGATGCTTTCTCGGCAAAGGAATACCATTTCACCGTAGTCCCCTGCTCTGTTTTCAGCCGCTCAAAAAGGTCCCGATTGGCGCCAATTTGTTTTCGCAAGAGGTCCCAACGCGTGGAACCTCCAGTTTCATCACCAACCGTCATACTTTCCGAACCGTCCACCAGCACCCAAAGGACAGAATCATTTTCCTGATGGCGAAGAAATCCCATGGAGGGACGAAGCAATGGAACCAAGGCAAGAAGAAACGCCGTAAGCCTGAGCAATACAAGGATGATGATCCGGCGAAAGGACGCCCCGGGGACGCCTATATAACTCCAAAGGGTAACCAGAATGACCACAAATAGCCCGAGCATAGCCAGCCAAAATGAAAGGCTTGCGGGCTGTTTCCAGGGCCAATAGGGATCAACGAGAAACTCCATCCGGTTTCAATCCTTTGTGTGTCAGGTGGGCTGGGAGGCGGGGATCGGGCCAATGCCCGCGCCCTCCTGGTTGGGATCGACTTTTTTGTGATAACGATTGGCGACAAGACCCTCGAACAAAAGCATCACGATCACCATCATCATCAACCAGGGTAACAAATCAAGTGTTCCCCCTTCTCCCGGAGGCAGAAGAAAATCGGGATCCACGGGTAAAAGTCCATTGGTGACTTCCGCCGTGGGAAGGGATCTTTTGATCACATCGGAGTCAACCTTGGTGAGATTGAATTCGTGGGGGCGCATCGAAATGCTGAAACCGGCAATTGGATTCTGATTTTTATCCAAAACCTGGTAGTTTCCCGGTTCCCGTGCTTGGGCACAAGGAACTTGCGTGGCCCCATCCGGCACGGACAAGTTCGCCTCGGCACGATCCAAACCCGGGCCATTAAGCGACAACGGGAGCTTGGGCAATGGACTTGGGACGTTCATATAAGGGATCTGGCCCGCGAAAAATACCGTAACGGCAGAGGTTGCATCACCGCCCAAATAGGCGCAAACCCGGTCTGCCAAGATCAAGCCAAAGGAGGAATCCTGCCAATAATTATGCCATGGCCTTTTTCCATCGAATCGCTTGCCCGAAAGGGGCGTACTAAAAAGGACGACCTTGCCTTTGCCTAGTGTTCTCTCCAAAAGGGCCGGAGCTTGGGGGTCCTGTCCATCAGCAAAACGCGCGACAACCGATGCCCCTGCCTCAAGCGCGGTTGTTTTCCAATAGCGATTGGCAAAGGGCTTGAGTTCCGGGCGGCTAAAATCGGGATCCACCGACCGGGACCAGGTACGAAAAGCTGCCGTTAGCGGCGTGTCGCCGCGAAATTCCGCCCAGGGGACACCAGACTTGTTCGAATCGACAGTAAGAATTGAGCTCAACCCGGCTGGAAGAACTTCCTTTGCCGCGGCGGATTCCCACGATGCCTTGACCAAATTATCACCAGGCGGAACCACCACTACTCCCTTGCCCGCTTTGGTTGCCTCCAAAAGCCTGGTCCAAAGTGCCGTCGAGGGTGAAACAGGTTCCATCAGGCAAATTACCTGAAAGGGAGCCATAGCCTCAAGTGTCCAACCGGCCGGATCCGCAAGAGTTCGGATCTCACAACTGTAGGTGCCCATCGCCTCAAGCGCGGCCTTCCAGATACGCGCATCCTCCGGACGATCCGCGAGGGCCAAAACAAGGCGCTTTTCCCGGACAAGAAAAGTAGCTTGTCCATGGTTGTTGGAGGACCAATTGTCCTCCGGTGAAAGGTTGATTTTGAACTGGCCCAAAAACTCCCCTGAGGGGCCACCCGGCCGTACCGGAACCGTCCGGTCAAAGACCACCAGCTTCGATTCGTTGGCGGGAATTTCAATGCTTTTGATCTCGGGCTTTGCACCAGGTTCGGGGTCGTTTTCAAGTACGCACGAGAGTTGCCCCTTGAATGGTTCACCTTTGGCGTGGACTTCGACCCGAACGCTGACCCTCCCCCCAGGGGCAACAACTGCGGGTTCCAGCTCGACCTTGTCTATTGCGGCGTCAAATACCTTTTCGGGACCTACATCAATCAGGTGAATATGAACCCCATCAGGAATTGATTCCGGGGGGAGCGAAGCTTCAAGCCCCTCCCAAGATCGCTCGGCACGATCCGTGAGGATGTAAATAACCTTGCCCAATCCCGAAACCGCTCCCTCTTTGCGGAACAGCTCAAGACCCCTGGCCACCGCGGGGCCCAACGGGCCACCTCCGGCCTTTCCACCCAAAGTGGATAATTTTTGCTCAAACAGTGGAACAGAAAGCCAACCAGCCTCACCCCCCTCGGCACCTTCTCCTGTGTCCACAATTGCCAATTTGCTCTCGGCTCCAAAGCGGGCACGGATCTGTTCGATGACGGCACGTGCCGCATCAATCCGGTTCTTTTCCCCAACCTTGAGCTGCATGCTGGCGCTTGTGTCGACAACAAACAAGGCGGCGACCTCGCGACTGATTCCCCAGCCTTCACCCAGGTTGGTGAGCTGGGGCCAGGCCAAAGCCAAACACAAAAATAAAATCAGGCAGATCCTAAGGAGGAGAAGGAGCCAGTTTTGGATCTGCATGCGACGACGCGAATTTTGCATTCTCTTTTGGAGGAATCGCAAAGCTGGAAAAATTTGGACCTTTGGCTTTTGCCTCATCAAAAGATGAAGTACGACGGGAAGACCCGCCATCACCGCTCCGATCAAAAGATATCCGTGAAGAAACTGCAAGGACCACGCTCCACTCGGGGAAAGGGCTCATGGCCCCCGGAACTTGTTAGGATACCCATTTCAGGAATCAGTAAGCCCCCCGGATGACCCCAAGGTATCCGAGCGGCCAATTTGCAAATGGGCCCATTCTTCAGGAAAAGGTTCCGCATCGGAATCCCCGGAAAACTCCGCCCACTCCGGAAGAGACCAACACTCCTGCGGGTTTTGGGCGATCACTTTCCTCCCCAGATAGAAATACGCCAAAACCGTCCCTCCCCCCAGAGCCAAAATCCAAGGCGATGCCTTTTGTCGGGCAATCATCCTGTTGGGGGCCTGCTTTGCTATGACAATCTGAATGTAAACTCCCCCAAAAGTCATGGTCAGCAACCAGGACAAGGCAAGAAGCCACGAGACCCGGTTTCCCCCTCCCATGAAATACCCGGTAGGATTGGTGTTGATGGGAGGCCAATAGCTCCCCTCCCGGGCACGGGCTACGGCATTTCCTACATAAAGTTTCTGCCCTGAGGCCCAAGCCAGGATGGCCGCAATCAAGGTCGCACCACCCGAAAGTGTCATCCCCACAAGTAGGGCCACCAAAGCTCCCCACAACGCCCGTATAAGCTGAATCCAGGGCTGCCCGGCCCACCTCAGAAGATCCATGATCGTGATAGTCGCAGCCATTACAAGGGTTGCCGTAAGCGCAATCTTCGCCATGCCCCACGAGACATAAACAACCGAACGCAAAATCGCACCTTTGCGGTTCGAATCCACTCGATAAAGCCAATGCGCCAGACTGAAATCGTCCCAACCCACTTTGACACAAGCAAACATTGCGGCCAAAGCAGGCTGGGAAGTTGTTTCATAGACGATCAGTGCGATGATCAGCCAAATGGCCCAATATCTTGACAAAAAGGAAGTTGCGACAACCGGCAGCCTGGGACGGGAGCCGCCCTGATTACCATCAGGCAGGGGTGTTTGGGGGTCCAAATTGGCCGTATGGGAATTCATCTTCGATCTTCCGCTCAAGAGGCGCTTGCCCAAAAGCCATTCCATGGAGTATATTATCGGTTTGGAACATATAAGAGGTCCTAACCATGTCGATGGATAAAAGTCTTCGCCGTAAAAACTCCCTCAGCCGTACCCGGAATGTGCTGACCCGCGCGGAGCGTGTTTTGCTTCTCAAGTCTGAGGACAAATGGAAGCCCGAGCAGAGCCCCTTTGGCATCCAGAAGGTTCGGGTTTTCAAAATCGGCAAGAAGACCAAGAAGACTGCCAAAGCCGGAGCGGATGAGAAAGAAACCAAGGGCAAGAAGTAATTTCTTCCTCGTTTCCAAAACACAAGGGGCCTCTCGGGCCCCTTTTTTATTCGTCCATTGCCTGGATCAGATCAGGTCGTTGGCAAATCCAATACCCGGTTTTCTCGGAAGGGTTTTCAGGGATTTCGGATAAGCCTCGCCGCCCGAAATTGTCCAGGATCAGAGGAGGCCTGCCACTTCCAACCCTTGGGGGTAGAGGCTTCCAGTTCCTCCCATGCCCGTGAAGATTTCACCAAAACAATGGCTTTTGGTTCCTGAAGAATTCGGTCAATCAGCTGTTTTCGTTCGGCGTGCCCATAAACCTCGACCATCGCATCTTGCGTATAAAATGCGGTAGAATAATATATCTGTGGATAACATAACACCACCTCGGCTGGCGATTTGCCACCAATCGAAAAATTGTTTGGATCCTTGATGGAATCCAGAGAGGCCAAAGGCCCCCGAATTGAGAATTGCCCGTTGTAACCAGGCAGAATCCAACCCGATCCCCAAACCATTACAACCGCCCAGGCACCAAGGCTCATTCCCCAGGATTCCGACCCGATGCGCTTGCCAAGAAGTGTCCATGCCAAGCCAGCCAGACTTACCATCCCCCAAAAGATTCCGACTGATTGCGGAATCCAGCCTCGGTAAATACCAACCCCCGCAAAACCCAGGCCCAAGCACCAGGCAAGCCCGCCAAGTTCGGGGGCGCCCCAATTCCATTTCCCTACCCGGGGAATGAAAAGCACGGGTATTCGCGCACGAAATCTCTCAAGGATCACCCCGGAGAGCATCGCCAAATAGGGGAACAAAGGCACCAGGTAACTGGGTCGCTTGCACCCGGCAATCGAAAAGAAAAAAAGGCCAGAAAATAATCCGACCAGTGCAACACCCGCAACGGGTGGAAGTTCAGGATTTCGCGCTTTTGGGGAACGAACATAGACCGCCATCGCCCCCACTGCTCCCAGACTCCATGGAAAGGCAAGCAAAGTCACATAGGGGAGATAAAACCAAAACGGTTCAGCATGGTCGATGGGGTCAGCGAATCGGACAAAATGATGGGTGAAAAGGAAATCGGCAATAAATCCGGGGTGAGCCCGCTCCACCAGGAGGGACCAAAAGGCAAGTGGCGCCAAACCCAAAACACCCAACAAACACCAACCCCGAAGGCCTGGTTTGCGTAACCTTTCGTCCCAAAGGACCAGAGGCGCAGCCATCAACCCAAAAAGGACAAAAGCCACAGGACCCTTGGTCAAACCCGCCATTCCAAGAGACATCCCGGCCAGGAGCCATGAGGTCCACGAGATCCTGTTTGCATGAACGGCGCCGAAGACCGCGACCCATGCGGCCAACAACCACATTCCCAAGAGCCCATCCATGGTTAGAAGCCGGCCATAATGCACAAATGGGATCAAAAATAAAAGTGATAGGCCGCCAAAAAGTGCAGCCTTGGCACCCGATTCACGCCGAAGCCACCACCACACCAGCACCACGCTAGCTGTGCACCAGATTGTCGGCAATATTCGGGCAACCATGTCGGTTCCCCCAAGGGGTCCAAACAGACCCATCAAACACCAATATAAAAGAGGCGGTTTATCTAAATAGGCCTCGCCATCCAAAACCGGAACGACAAAGGAATTCGACTCGAGCATTGCCCGGGCCACCTCGGCGTTGCGCGCCTCGGTTGGCTCCATCAACGGAGCATTGGAACCCATACCGAAAATCAGAAGGCCCAAAGCCACCAACAATGCAAGCGCCCCGGCAACATTCCAGCTCCAAAAGGCTTCCTGCCGGGAACAATCGCTGCTGTGCAAAACCCGTGTCCACCAAAACGGCAACAGCCGATTGAGCACACGAGGTATCGCCATCAGATTGACTTTGCTGGTTCCTGCCGCCCTGGGTCTGTGACGAACACCAACCTCAGCGATGGAAAGGCCTTCCTGGCGAGCCCGAACAATCATTTCTGTGTTCGCGAAAAAACCCTTGTTCACGGGAAGGATTCGGCCAAGACTTTCCCGCCGAAATACCTTGAGTGCGCAGTCCACATCGCGCACACCTATCCCAAGGATTCCATCCACCAAAAGATTGAACCCGCGAGAAAGGAAAAGTCTCAGGGGTGGATCCTTTCGATCTTCGCGCCAGCCGGTCACCATGTCGTGATGCGGTTCAGAACCCTGCCCGGATTGGACCAAAGGTAGCAACCGGGCCAGATCTTCAAGGTGAAATTGGCAATCCGCATCCGTAAACGCAACCAGCTCCCCTTGCGCGGCCTCAAAACCAGTTCGAAGCGCAGCCCCATAGCCGCGGTTGACCCCATGGCTTAAAAGTCGAAGGGAGGTATTTTCTCGGGCCAAATCCCTTACCAGTTCGGCGGTTTTGTCGCGTGACCCATCATCCACAACCAAAATTTCGCCAACAATTTTCAAATGGTCAAATGCAGCCTTCGCTTCGGCGATGGCCTGGACGATGACGGCTTCCTCGTTGTGGGCGGGAAGGACCAATGAAAGAAGGCATCCACTTTCCAAAGCCACGGCCTCCCTGCCCCGCTGAGTGCATACGCCAATCGGGCCCTACACCTGCATGGGACCCAAATATCGGAATCCACCAATTCCATAAGATCTTCCCGGGAAGTAGGGTTTTGAATCAAGACAGGCCGGGAGAGGCCTCCAGCTGGGAGGTCGAGGGTTCATGATCAGGGATGGCCTTTGGATTCAAACCACCCGTGGCCTGGAACCGATCAGCCCAGGTTTTCTTGCGGAAATCCTCAAAAAATATGTTCCAAAGTTACGCCCCAGCACACTTCGGGAACTTTCCTCGGCTGCCTGGGAACTCCTTAACAACCAATCTTTTCCATCCACCCCATTCAACCTAACCACCCTCTCCCTGGAACTAAGTCACCTCTTGGCACAATTGGGGCAAACCGGGTTGGCCGAGGCGTTGGCGCTCCCCATTCCCAAGGAAACCGGCTCTTTATTTGGGGCTTTTGGCGAGGCCATTGATTCGGGACTTTTTACCCAACTGGGGGACAATCAAACTCCCTACCAGCTTCGCTGGGACCTGGTTCATCAGGGAATGCCTCCCCCACAAACCCATTTATTGATCCTGGAAGTTCCCGATCCCCAAATTCCCGGGGATGCTTTTGACCTCTGGTTGAGCCGTGTGGAAAACCTTCTCGAAACCCAAAAGGGAGATGTCTGTTTTTTCTGGAATCCACGCTCGGCAGCGGAGCCATCACTTTTTCACTTAAGCCTCTGCGAATCAAAAAAATCAATGGCCACTTTGGAATATGAGCCATTCCTTGAAGTATTATCACGCCACGCATCCCGACGAATTAGGGTTTTGGTGGGCACCACCGAAACCAGGGAAACCGGGACCATCGGGAGTTGTGATAAAACCTGGGGACAGTTTCCCGAAGGGATCCAGGTGGGAACAACTGAAACAGATTATCCCGGCAAGGTTTCAAACCTCTCCTCCAGGGTAGAAATTCAACTCCAACATCTGGCAAGGATGAGGCAAGACCCGGTCAATTGGCTCGTAAAGGAAGCCTCAAATTTGCGCAATCCGGGGGGTCCTCAAAGCTTGGCACTCAATCCCCTCGCCCCATCGGTTCGTTGGGTTTTGCGTGGGTGGATTGATCCCCGCGGTGCAATTCTTCTTGAACAGGTTTGGGCAGTCCTTCAAAAATTGTGGCCTGCCCGCGATGAGATCATGCTTGGCTGGGAAAAGGGATTACCCACCGAACCATTTGAACTGGAACGCTTCCACGAACAGCACCCGATCCTGAACCGATTGGAAGAAATACGCCATCCGCTTCTTTGGCCCCAACCCGATGCTTGGGCCCGATTAAGGAATTTGGGATTCAACCGACCGATCTGGCATACAGGGCTTTAGACGAAATATTGCAAAGCCAAATTATTCAAGGACTTTACGCAATTCCGATGACAAATCAAAACGATTTACATTGCCTTAAGCTTCTTGTATTCAAAGCTTTATCGAATTGCGCCCGAAGGGAGTCGAACCCCTAACCTATGGTTCCGAAGACCATTGCTCTATCCAGTTGAGCTACGGACGCGCAAGACACCGGTCGATTTTGCAAGAAAAAAGCCGGTTACGCATTTGCTTTTGATATTATCGGGATCCGCCTGCAAATCTTCCAGTCCTCATGCCCCTATGGACCATAAAAGATCATCCCGACCAAAATCCCCAATCCTGAATTGCCCAGGCAAAGCTAACCATTGGATTTCCAAGCCATTTTCCCCAATCAGGTTACCCGGGGGGTTGTTTTGGAGTTACTCCTTTGGGAATTACGACCGGGAAAGCTGCAATTGAAGGTCGAAATTCAAGGCACCGATTCTGGCTGAGGATTTAACGGCTGAAGTAACCAGCGCCTAACAATATATTAGTGAAAAACCTATTCAGGCGAGCTTGGACCTCAAACCGTTCCCCTTCATCTTGCCCTTTCGTTGAGAGATCCATGCCTGACACCAATGAAACTTTGTCATTAGGTTCAAACCCCAATGAACAAGGTTCGATGAGTGGCGGTTTAAACGACTTGACTGCGCCCCTGATTTGCCAGAACACCACCACACAAATCGGGGGCGATTCCAACCGGGAAAATTCTGAGGATTTCGCCCCAGTCGAACTGCCCCCGGGTTATCTCTTCGATGGCAAAATTGCCGCCGGCGGAATGGGTGTTGTCTATCGGGCCTGGCAAAAATCATTGAACCGGGCGGTGGCGCTCAAAATGATCCTCATGCGAGGGGCCGCAACGTCCGAGATGAAGCAGCGCTTTGAGGTGGAGGCCCAAGCCCTTGGGCGATTGAGTCACCCGGGAATCATTCAGGTTTACGATCACGGCGAGTACCACGGCAACCCCTTCATCGTCATGGAGCTTTGTACTGGGGGGAACCTTGCTGACCTGCTGGTGCGCCGTCAGGTCGCCCCTCAAAAAGCTGCTCTCCTTGCTGCCTCCCTGGCGGAGTCGATGGAAATGGCACACCGGGCGGGCATCGTGCACCGCGACCTCAAGCCATCTAACATCCTCATCAAGGAAAAAGTCGAGTCGATTGACACGCTTCTTCCTGGACAAATGCGCATAGCGGATTTCGGACTCGCCAAGCAACTCGACAGCAAAGACGCTGGGCTGACCCGAGCAGACCAGTTGGTTGGTACGGCCAATTACATGGCGCCCGAGCAATTGCGTTCCGCCAACAAGGCAGGACCAGCGGCGGATATTTATGCTCTTGGAACCATTCTTTATGAATTGCTGACCGGGTGCGTGCCTTTTCAGGCGCCTACCTTCATGGCGGTAATGAGGCTTTTGGAAAAAGAAGACCCACTACCCGTGAGTCGCCTGGCTTATAACTGTCCCACAGACCTGGAAACCATTTGCCTGAAATGCCTGGCGAAAAATCCGACCAAGCGTTATGCGAGCGCCGCGGATTTAGCCGCAGACCTGCGAAGGTTTTTGGCTGGGGAACCCATAATGGCCCGGCGTCCTGGCCTGGCAGAATCGGTTTGGCGCTGGGCAAGAAACAGACCGGGTGTTGCGACCCTGGCATTGTTGGCGGCCCTTTCGCCCCTCGCGGGAGTGATTTACATTCAATGGCTTGCAAACGAACTCGTGCGCCACACGGCCCTTGAAAGCGTAGCCCAACAGGCGGACCTGCTCCTGCATGCCAACGACGAGTATAGCGACATTGTCAAGAAAGTCCGCGATTTGGGATATCAAATTACTCATGACCCGATTCCCGAGAAAAACAAGATTCCGCTGAGCATACCGGCAACCTTCATTCACGACATCGGACACCGCCTTGAGAGGTCACCTACTTCGGATATCGATGTCAGGTTGTACAGCGAATACCCGTTCCCCTGGCGCGCCAAGGAAGGGGGTGCGCGTGACACCTTCGAGCGCGAGGCCCTGAAGCAACTCGAGGCACATCCCGAACAACACATTCACAGTTTTGAGGTCAAGGACGGAAAAAAGGTCCTTCGGTACGCCATTGCCCGGGTATTGAAGGATAGTTGCGTGGATTGCCACAATACACGCGCCGACTCGCCTAAAAAGAACTGGAAAGTAGGAGATGTGAGAGGCGTGCTGGAGATTACCCGACCGTTGATGCGTGACGAAAACGAGGTTAGGCAGAGAGTGAAGGGCCCCCTTTGGGCAGTCACCTTGCTAAGTTGTGGGCTGATCTTTGGGGCAATCACAGCGGTTGTAGCGAGCCGAAACCGTGGTAGAAGGAATACCAGGGAACATTTACCCGGTGATGCATCCGAAAAAGAAACTCCAAACTTTCGGATCGAGGCGTAATTATGTCGGGAATTGGAGGAGACCGTCCCCGCGAATTGCGGTGGTACCACGCCGGCCCGATGCTTTTTGGAGATTTGGGCACCAGCCGTCTGTATGTGCTGGGGCTTGCATTTTATTTCACACGACATGCTTCCTTTTTTCATATCATTGCGGTCAACATTCTGCTGGTGCTTGTGAGTTGTTGTTACCTGATCATTTGCCGGAAATACCC
>Ga0114972_10000695_pt1 | contig 25117 bp, 34 predicted proteins | sample M_140807_EF_Meta_FD_87354 | JGI IMG/M metagenome (GOLD analysis project Ga0114972, IMG submission 87354) | Freshwater microbial communities from Lake Montjoie, Canada to study carbon cycling - M_140807_EF_MetaG | ecosystem: Environmental > Aquatic > Freshwater > Lake | place: Lake Montjoie...
AACGCGTGCCGTGCAGGCACACTTTCCGGATCTCTATCGCTATGATCCGACTCCGGTTCACAAAGCACTCTGGAGAGTGGCGACGCGGTGCCACGTGGTGTCGAAGGACGACGAAGGCTGGAAATTCACCGGGCGACGCCACTGAGCCTTCCCCCCCCATGCCTCTCTCTGCAAGCGGTGCCGTGGAAGTGGGGCGGGTCAGCGGCGTGCTGGCAAGAGCCGCTGAGCGGGCGGCGACGGCCATCGCCGACCCTGCGAAGGGGATGGCGGTGGCGGGCGCTCACAATGGAGACGCTCCGGGCCACGCATTGGCCCCGAGGCCCGCGGTACGACGCGGTCAGATCAACGCCTTCAGATCAACGCTTCACGCTGTCGTCGGTGCTCGCGGCTTCAAGCGGCTGCCCGTCGTCGGTCGTTGATTCCGGCTTCGTGACCTCGCTGAACTCGTCGCTTTCCGGGGCGGGAACCGTTGCGGGCGTGCTCACGTTTTCAATCGCGACCGGCTCCGCGCGAAGTTCCGTCTCGCCTTCCACGGTTTCAGCGGTCGTAGTGGCGGTGGCATCCGGCATGTCGCTCCGCAGGCCGTCGAGGATCTGGCGGAGTCCCTCCAGCTGCACGGACACCGCCTGCGTGGCCTCTCCGAGCATCATCCGCCGCGTCTCATGGAGACGCAGCGCCGAGGCGTCGAGCTGCTGCTTCTGAGTCTGCAGTTCCGATGCCTGACCGAGCATCACGCTCTCGACACGGGTCATCGAGTCATTGATATTGCGGAGCAGTGTCGCCCGCTCGCCGGCGTCGATCTGCTGGTGCCGCGCGAGACGGTCCGCGACGTCGCGGCGGATCTCGGCGAGGCCGTTGTTCGCGATCACGAGCTGGTCGCGGATTCGTTGCGTGTCCTCCAGTTGTGCGGAGGCATCCTTGCCCAGAGCCGCCAGCGCGGTCTGCGTCTTCTGGCCGGCGGCTTCCACGTCCGCCAGCACGCCGGCAACGCGGTTCATTCTCGCCGCCTGGGCGGCGAGGTCGGTTGAAAACTGCTCCGAGCTCACCTGCGCAGCGGCTGCGGCCCGCTGCACGAGCAGCGTGCTCTCCCCGACCGCCGTCTGGATCGCGGCCGCGCGGTGAGAGATTTGCCAGACGACCGTCGTCGAGAGGAACGAGAGCAGTGCCACGACACCACCAAGGACGGTCAGCGATTTACCGCGGCCGGTCTGCTGCTGCAGTTCGTCCTCGACCCGTGCCATCCGGGTGTTCAGCTCGGCGACCTCGTACCGGCGATCCGTGACGAACTTCCGCAGGTCCGCCGTCGCGCCGCGGATCAGGTCCACGGTGGTGTCCGTGGTCGCTGCGGCCGGCGTTGTGTGGGGCTTTCCCCAGGAGGAATCACGGGCCGGACCGTCGCTCGGCAGAATGGACATGACAATCTTCTCCCCGCTGAAAAACAGCTGCAAACCCCGGTGTCATGGTGCGGGGGCGCACCGCCCCCATTGGTTCGACATCGGATTCCCCCTCCGCGGGCTTGAACGCCGCCCTGGCCGCGCGGTGAGGTCGGTGGCGCAACTTACGCAACCGGTTTCATCGCAGGGGTTTCTTCCTTGATCAAGCTCCACGCGTTCGTCTGTGCCATGAGAGGTCTGCCTGCCCCTCTACTCCACTAGGGAAAAGGCAGGTGCCTCACCCATCATTGGCACAGAGAGATGTGGCCATACGTATCTGAATCCTGTTGGGGTGTGGGTTCTTGGACCGGCTTGGTGGCAGCGTGGTACCTCGCCCGTGCCGCCAATAAGTGCCCTGGAGCGGCTATGATGCGGTCGCGTCACACTTCCGACGGAGCCACTTCAAGCAGATGCCTCGTTTTCTCCGTGCCGCATTCGGCCTGCTCACCGCATCCGTGGTCCTGCTCTCGGGCGTGGGGTTGGCCGCCGATCCGTTTTGGGGTGCGGACCCGGCATGGAGCCTGATCCATGAGCCGGCCGTCGAGCGGGAATTGAAACTCTCGCCTGCAAAAAGCCGGGACTTCAGGAGGCTGCTCGATGAGTGCGACGCCAGGTTTTTTCCGCTTCGCAACAAGCCGTTGGAAGAAGCCGCCAAGGGCGCCACGGAAGCAATGGCTGAACTGACAAAGAACCTTCAGTCGCTCCTTTCTGAGCCCCAGCTTCGGAGGTTGGCGGAGATTCAGACCAGACAGCAGGGGACATCGGCACTGCTACGAACGGGACTCGCATCGCTCATGGACTACACGCCCCAGCAAAAAGAGCAGTTGGAGCAGGCTGTCTCGGAAACGCTTGCGAAGACCAAAGAGTTCGAACAACGGGCGGCAAACGGTGAACCGAGGGAACCCCTGGAAAAGCAATACACGGCGCTCAAGCAAGATGAGCTCAAGACGGTCATCCGCACGCTCAGCCCTACGCAGAAATCCATCTGGCAAGAATCGCTCGGCCGGGATTTCGACCTGACGAAACTTGGTCAAGCCAGATTCAAGGCGCCGGAACTCGTGGACTCAGGTGTTCCCTTGCTGGAAATACTCCGGCTCCAGGCGCTCGGTCCCAGCCACGCCAAGAGCCCGCTCCAAGACGCGGGCGGAGTCGCCAGGATTCCCGAGCTCAACGGCCGTGAGATTTCATCCACAGCCAATACATGCCCGGGGGACGGCGTTCGTCCATGGCGCGGAGGAAGTGCCAGTGGTAGAGACGCTTCGCCAAAAAGCTTGGCTGAAACGGAAGATCTTCGAAGCGGCGACCGACAGCGGGGATCTTCTGAACTGAGTGGCTGTTCGTGAAGCGGTCGAGAATATGCTCCCCGACGTCGGGCACGACAAAGTCGTGCACTTCCACCAAGACATCACATCGACGCAAGCCAGCAACGGCTTCGGGGGCGACAAGCTCCTCTTCGGCACCCTCTGCGTCGACAATGACAAGACATCGCGGCGGGCTGTCACACACCACCTCGGCGAGATCGGAAATGGCACACAACCCCTTGGAGACGATTCTCTCACCCACACAGTTCTGCTCCGCCATTTCAACAAGAAGCTTCCGCCCCTCCGGAGCCATTTCGAACGCCACGATGCGGGCTTCTGGAAGTCTGCGCGCCAATCCGACCGCATAAAACCCTTCGGCAGCGCCGACATTTACAACTGTTTGATAGTGGCGTGCACATATTTCCTCAACAATGCCGTGGAGCTCGCGTTCATAGGTGCCCAGCAACTTGGGGAGATACTCGCTGCCGACCGACGAGTCGCAATAGCGCAAGCCCTTGAACGGCCCACTCATGACCATCCCGCGCGAACGATTCTTGACCAGGCGAAGAACTCTCGCCGCTGGACGCCATTCGGCAGGAATGAACGTTCGCGCCGCAGCATGCAGCATTCCCATCGCCAGACCGCCTATCCTCTCGCGGAACCATCAGAAGGAAATGAAACGTACTTCTCGTTGAACGCGCTGACCCGCTCCCGGATCAACTCCATGCGTCGCTCATGGCTGACGCCCGCAAAATGGATCAGATACGGAGTGTCTGCCCGATCAGGTGGGATGCTGTTCCATCGCTTGTCCAGCAAGGATAGCCCGCCATAATACCTGCTCACGCGACTACGCTCTACCGGACACAGGGTGTAGCCGAGCAGATAGAGGACGGCCGCCTGGTCCCACCACCGGTGAAGCATGTAGTGCTTCTGCATCGCAACATCGCGGAGAAATTCATCTGCCTCCGTGCACGAGCGCACCATGACAACGCCAGTGTTCAAGTGCGCACCTTCATTGGTGTGATGCTCCACCGCATAAAGCCACTTCTCTGGGATGAGTTCGGTGCTAATGTCGACCGTGGGGTCGACGAAAACGGCATCCGCGTCAATCCACACGACGAGGTCGTATCTCGCAAGCAACTCTCGAATCAAGGCGATCTTCCGCCATGCCGGTGGCGTCGCGATAGGGAGGCAACGAGCGAAGGTGCGCAGGCCGGCTTCGCTGAAACCGTCCATCGCCCTAGCCCTCAGCGATCCGGGAGGTGCAATTCCCCGGAACTTCCGGCTTGGCGGCATGCGTTCGGCGAGCCACAGCACCATCTCCCGCAGCCACCGCACCGTCTTGCGCCCTTGTCGCAGGTACCATCGGTCGGCTGCTGCGCTCTTCGGTTCGTAGGGCGTTGCACTGAATGAGCGTGAAGTGTCATCGTCATCGTGGGGTGGAACCACCAGATCGAATCCGTGCCTGGCCGCATACACCTGAAAAGTCGTTCTCGTCATGGCCAGGAGCGCCGAGTGCGGGCCTGACGCCATCGAACAAATGACCTTACGCATAGCGGGATCGGCCCGGAGACATGGAGACAGGAACGATCACAACTACGTGGCCTACGCCGAGGAACTCGAATCGCAGGCCCTCGCCCGACCCCAAAGAGAGCTGAGCGATACTGATGAATTGCGGATCGGCGACCACGTCGAAGAATGTGGCAAGACGATGGCGGATGATTCCGGTCCTACACCCGGCGGTCGCACATTCGCAGACATCTGCTCCCGCGGGTACACGTGCGTCGCATTGGAGCCTCTAGCGGAACGTGCGCGGTGCCAGCGTGAGCACCTTCCGCTGTCGGTGATTCACCGAGGAGACAGCTGCATTATACGCACGGCTACGTCGTGCCTTTCCCCGCCTCGACTTCGACCACCTGAAGCCTCGACGCGGTGACGCTCGACGACTCCCTGCAATGCGGCTGCCAGGACGAGGTGACGTTCATCAAGATCGATACCGAAGGGCACGAGGAATCGCTGCGGAAGGACGCTACGGCGTCCATTCGCAAATCCTGACCGAGGTTCATGCCGATCGCATTGAACAGGCACCAGTTCTTCCGGGGCAGGTCTCTTCAGTGGTTCCCCGATCAGTTGCCGGAGCATGACGTCTCCCATTTCATGCCAACGGCTGGGTGCGAGGAGCCCCGACCGACCCGCTCGCCAACATCTTTGAGTATTCCAACTTCGTGTTTGTTGGACGGGCATAGCAAACGGCAGGTCACGGGCCGAACGCAGGACGAGCTACTGGACAGATGGACGGTTGGAGAGGTGCCCGGCCCACGAGGTCGCCAAGTGGCTCGGTCATTCACCCAACGCGGCATCCGCCCGTTACCTCGAAGCCCGCGAGCACCACCTTGAGAACGCGGCGGCGGGCGGCGGAGCCGGTCCGAAGTGCAGCGCAGATTGCAGCGCAGCATCTTCCCGCACGTTCGGGCAACGATCCGCACGAAACGCCAGAACCCGCTGCCCCCATGCAGGTTGCAGCGGGTTCCTCGGGAATCGCGACAGACTCGCCGCCTGTCCTAGTGGGCAGCACAGGATTCGAACCTGTGACCTCTACGGTGTGAAGACGACCCAACGGAGGTTTTGTTGCGACTCGAAAATGCGTTCCCGTGCGAGGGATATCGCGATTGCAGATCATGTGCGATTCGCACCGAACGTGCAATAGTTGCATTCATCGGCACGAATAAGGGGTAGGAAAGGGGTAGGCGATCGTCTGTTCTTCGGCAAAGGCTCCCGCTGCGGCCAGCAGCACGGCGGCAGTCGTCGGTCGGATCATGTGGTTGGCGCTGGCGGCGCATCGTCCACGGCCACGGTGCCCGTGTTGTCGGCCTCTGCTCGCGTCCGCTTTTGGCGCAACGCCTTATTCGCGGCCCTCGCAACCAGTTTCGCCGCTTCGGTGAACTTCTCGCCCTCGATTGCGTCACGCTTCAGCACTTCATGCTGGAGCGCTTCAGACAGTTCCTCGACCGACACGCGCACGTCTGGCGAAAGCCGCTTCAACTCACGACGCAACGCATGCAAAATCGGCTCGCTTAAAATCAACGCCGCAAGGTTGTAGCGACTGCGGGCGCGGAGTTGGTCGTTGTATGCGTCCAGGCCGGATCGCTGAATGCCTTCCTTAGTCAAAAGAAACAGGTCATCGATGGTGTCGTCGTCGCCGTGGTCAAGGTTGAGAATGTCCAGTTCCAAAACCAGATCAGCGGAGATCGGCTTTGAGAATGACACGCTGAACACCTTCCAGAATTGGCCGTTCGTCAGCACGACCCATTCGACGCCTTGATTCGCCGCGTAATCGACGGCCTGCTTAATGTGGCTTTCCTTTAGCCCGACGTTGATTGCCTTCACCTCGATCAACGTCTGCAATTTGCCGTCCACCTTGGCCGCGAGATCGCAGTACGTGCCGCGGATCGAATACTCGCGGGTGATCTCGCTGTATTTGTCGAAGCCGAAAACGTCCGCGAGCATATCGGTGACGATCATCGAGGTATCGCTTTCGTTCACGTCGCGATCCTTCGCAGACTGCAGTACCGGCTTGAACCGTTTCAGACCAGCGGACAGGCGATCCGCGACTCTCTTGGGAACTGGCATGGGGGACTCCTGGCGCACGGGAATGCCATATCTGAAACCCCCTCGCGCGGGTTGTCCAGTGGCCGACGCCCCAAGGTTGTCCCATGTCCCAATTCATACGGATTCCGCCCGCCCACGGCACCTTGGCCGGCGGTGTGGGCCAGCCCGCATCGCCCCTAGGGGGCATCAATTTCGGCCCCGCGCCTACGTACCAGAACGGCGTGTTTCGCTGGTCGGCTCGGTGCCACACGGCCAGGGGCTTCCCGGTCGGTGCAGCGTGGCGGGCCGCCACCGTCTCCGCGTCGCACTGACGCTGCACGCGGGAAATTGAGAATGCTCTGCTGTTTCCCCTATCAGGCCGATCTAGTGCGGGCACATTGTTCCCGGTTTCCGTCTCAGCCTTCGGTTGCCCAGGCTTTTCGAGCATGGCCTCTCGGAACGCACTTGTAGTTAAATGTGTGATCTGTAGCGATAGCCTAGGCGTCTATCTCAATGTCGCTCGCTACATCACTTTGTGGAAAAAGAATCGACTCCGATAAGCCAGAGACAAATAGGCACCACGCGTTCCGTCCCCAGCCATACGGACACCATCAGCCCAACAAACAGCTGGTAGAACGTGTAGTAAAACACACACCACTGAAGCGGGACCTGATCGATGACGAGGAGCTTAAGCGTGTAGGCACCAATCCCAAACTGGGCAATCACGGCAAGCCAAAATACCCAATCGGCAATCAATAACGATTCGACTTCATACGTACGGCCGTACCAATCCAACAAATACAGCAGCGACGGGAGTCCGCTCGCAACACACCCAAGAATGCTGACAAAAAAGAACATGAATAGGTTGTCCTCACACCATCGCGCTAAGACAAACGTCGCTGTAATTGTGACAATGCAGTACACGGGCACAGCTACTGCGATCAGCAGGCGAGGGCTTGTGGCAGCGACAGCAGCCAAGGGCAGTCCAGCCAGCAGAAGAAGAACCATCGCGCCGACAGCCCCGCTTTGATTGGAGCGACGCCAAATACCGACTGCCCACTCCAGCGGTGCTGCCGAAATGCCTGATTTGTCTAAATCGGTCTCCGCCGAAGAATCTACTTGGCGTGATGACGGCAATGAAGGGATATTCTTTATGGAGTCCGCAAGTGAGCCGAAAAAATCACTCGGATCTTCGTCGTCGACGACCGCGCGGTCCACATAAGAGCCAGCAGTAGGCGCCCCGTTGTTGTGAAATGTCGAGAATTCAGCACACGCTAACCATGGCCCAGTACTCGCGAGCGAGAACTCATCGCTCATGGATATACGACCTTCCTTAAGTGCAGCTAGAACGCGACTCGCGGGAAGCGGACCGTGCACCTTGCCAGACCTCCTAATGAAAATCAGATTCTGTTTCATCGCGTGAGCCTCGGACTGTGAGAGTCGTCGAGAAAAGTGGTTTAAAATCTGGCCTGAAGTTCGCAGACTTCGACTAACAATCGTCGACGGTCAACGCAGCGAGCAGGCTGATCTCGTGAACAACGACAACGCCAGCGAAAATCTCCTAGTCATCGGCGGCGTTGTTTTGCAGAACGAGAACGGCAGCGTTGGGGGCGTCCGGCCGATGGAGTCGCCCCCCCAGTGGAGCGTAATGGCGGCAGTCTGTCTAGGGGGCAGGGCAAGAGACCACCAATGCGCCGTGGATCTGGCCAGACGTGACTAGCCGACCTATGTCGCCGTCACTTTCACCAATTCTTCGTTCACGTCGGACTACGCGAACACGCCTACGACAATCCGCTCGATGCTCTCGCAGATGTGCGCCATAAGTGCACGTCAACTCGCCGCCTACACCGCCGCAAGCGTCCCACGCACGTAGTGCGGGCACTCGCTGACGAACTGCTCCGCGACTTCGATCCGCACGGGACGGGCCGTCGTGAACGTCACCCAGCACCGGAGCGTGTCCATCTCGCGCCGCTCGGCCACCACATCCGCACCGGCCCAGGTGTCGATGTAGTTCGCGATTGCCTTCCGACGGCTCGTCCGCACGTCACGGCGCACGCCGTCTTGAAACGCGAACGTGAACTGCCGGGCTGTATCGCCCGCATCACTGGCATCGGCTCGCGGCTCGCCCGCACCGCCCCTAGTGGGCATCAATTTCGGCCCCGCGCCTACGTACCAGAACGGCGGGTTTCGCTGGTTGATTTTCCGGCTCGGCCTTTGGGGCATACCCAGTGCATGGTGCAGACCTACCCGGCATACGAAACCCGCAGCCGCGCACACGTGCCGGAACGGCGGGATTCGCTGGTCGGCACCGCTACCGCCGGCAGGGGGCTACGCGGTCGTGCTCGATGAACGCCCCGCGTGACCGCTATGGGCACGAGCGGGGGCATTCGCCGTCGTAAGGCCGTGGATCACTTCTGGATTCGTGCGTCGATCTTCTTTGCGAGAGGCGCTATTTCCTCTGGCTTCATGTCAGACAACCGGATGTGGACAACCGTTTTTCCGCGGAGAAAGACAATCTCAGCCATCACGAAGTCCGGCAAATTTTGGGCTGGAGGGGACTTTGTGACCCAGGTATTCGACCGGGATTGGTCGCCCACTCCATCGAGCACTTCTGTATCCCCACCCACTCCTTTGAGAATTATGTCGTACGCATCGGCTGCATCAGCCGCATCGTCCCACTCAAAAGCCGTAATGCCGCCTCTCACTTTCCCACGACGCATTAGCCGGCGGTCACCCTGCCGCCTTGCTGGCGGTAGGGTTTCAAACATCTTCGGCGGGGCAGCAAGCGGCCCTGCTTCCCATGCTTCGTGAAGATCGCCGGGGGCAAACAACAAGTCAGGATCAATAAACGCATTGCCATTGAGTGGCAAAGGTTGCTGACCGTTTGCAGCCGCGGCAGCCTTCGGGTTTTTCGCTTCCGCAGCAAAGTCCTGAGGGCTCTTCTTTTTGATCTCGTTGTATTCCCTCTTTGCTTGCTTGATTTGCTCAGCGACCCCGTTTCTGCGACTTAGCTCCGGCGTTTGCTTTTGAGCTCTTTCCAACGCCGCAACCTTGTCGGCCGCAGCCTTGATCGCATCGGCGCGGGCTGCCTTGCCAGCTTTCAATTCCTCCTCAGTGAAGTCGTCTCCGCAGCAGTGCACAGAGAAAGCGATGGTCATCGCGACTGCAAAAACGGTTTTCAATTGCATTGTCACGTCCCATTAGGAAGCGCTGAGAAACCACAAGAGGATACCCCCGCGGCCGCGGTAATGTCCACCCCATCGGTTCGGCCCTCCCGAACGCTCCGCTCGCCCGCCAGGGGCACGAATCCTCCCGCCAGTACGCAGGGTATGGCGACGAAACTAGCCCGCAGATCGCACGAGCGGGGCCGCTAGCGTGGCTGTTTTGCCGCGACCGCCCCGCGGGCCAGTGTGAGATACGCTTTCCAACGCTCGACCGCTGCGGCCACAACCGCCGGCTGCGAGCGTGCCGATCCGCTGGCACGAGATCCCCAAAGCGGCCGCAGCCCGCGGGCCTCGCGCTTCGCGTCGATGTTCCGGCGGATGAATGGCGGCGCGTTGCGGCACCGCTCGCTGATCTCCCAATCGGCCAGCGTGAACGCCTGCGATGCGCCCGCCCGCTCGATCACACCGCCCATCGAGGCCGCAGCGGACAACACCCTTTTGCGACGTTGGTTCATGGTCTGCCTCTCCTCATAGTGCCCGCATGGGCTGTGCCGGTGCCAGGAATCGCCGCAGCCCGTCTACCGACATTTCCCCGAACAGGTGCGGATTGCGGTCGTGAATGCGTCGGATCTGCGCGTGCTCCTCATCTGCCCGCTCATCGCGCTGATTCTCAACAGCCGACAACGCGCGATCCGCTTTCGTCACGGCGGCCTGGGCAGCCGCGAGCCGCTGATCGCACTCGGGTTTCACTCTGGCCCACTCGGCCTTGGCCGCGGCGTGCTCGCTTTGCAGCCGTGCCAGCGGCTCCCGTCGCTCCGCGTTGCGGGCGTCGATGGCATCGATCCGCTGTTGGATGTTGGAGAGCGAGATGAACAGCGCGGAATCATCCGCCATGCGATCTGGTGAAATGCCCAACGCCTGCGCCGCCGCCAACAGCTTGTCAGCATCTGCCGCCGGCAGAGCGCCGCCCGTCTGGGCCATCGCCTGCACGCCAGCCCGGTAGGTCTGCACGTCGTCTCGGAACTTCCGCTCCGCGTGCTCGCGAACGTCGTGCATCTGCTGGGCGAACGTCTCGACTACTGCAACGGCTTTCGGCATGGCATCACTCCGTAGGAAAGGGGGAATCAATGGCACAAGTGTGCCGGGGTGTACGGACTCCATGGCGCTTCATCGAGCACGTACCGCGGCTCGAACCCGGTGCGCCTCCACGCGAGATAGCGTTTCCACTCCGCACCATCGACGACGCCCAGATCGCGGAGGTACTCGGCCTGGCACGGTTGCCAGCGCGGGCCGCAGTGCCAAAACCGCACGCCGTCGATGTCGAGGTACTCGCGGGCCGACAGATAGTTCTCGGGCGGCGGATCGGCCAGGAGCGGGATCAGCGGGTACACGCCTATCGCGTACTGAAATCCCGGCCGGCAGCCGGGGGCCGCGGCCCTCATTTTCTCGAGGATGTGTTGCCCGTGCATCGCCGCGATGCCTTGCCAGTAGCGGCGCGTATTCGATCCTTCCTCGTGCCAGAAACCGCCGAAATAGCCGGCGGCATCCATCTCGACGTTCACGTCCAACGTCGTGTTGCACGAATGCTTGCGGATGATGCTGCGGCGCTTCGTCATTCGTACAGGCTCGCTTCCAACGGGTAGCTGTCGGCGGTGCAGCGGTCGCCATGCGCGGCGAGTGTCCGCAGCCATGCGTCGTGCCGACGCAACTCCCCGGCATCGACTATTCCCAACCGATGCAGGTGCCGTGATTCGTCCTCGATGTACGGCTCGGGCACGTCGACGTAGTGCGTCGTGATTCGCCCGCGGTTGTCGGGGATTTCCAGCGTCGTCCATCCGTGCCCGGCCGGCAGCGGCAGCCGCAGCTCGCGAGGCTCGATCTCACCGATGGCATAGAGCGCGAACGGCCGTAGCCCTGGCCGATGCTCCAATGCTTTCGGAAGGATGACGTGCCGCCACTCGATCCACGCTCGCCGCCAATCGTCGCGGCGTTGAAGCAGCCGCAGCGGCCCGAACATCGTGCGTCCATGCACGAGCGCCTGCTCCAGTTCCCAATCGAGCACGACGGTCACGCCGTCGATGTACCGCTTACGGCTATGTGCCGGTGCCCGTGGCATGGATCAGCCCTCCAACCGCGCCGCCAACTGTTGCAGCGTGCGTGATGCCAGCCCGCGGAAATCCCGCTCCAGCTGCGCCGCCGGATTCACCCGTACCGCACCGAACCTGTCGGTGAACGTCGCGCCCTGTTCGTTGACCTGGGCCGCCAACTGGGCCGCCCGTTCCAGCGACTCGCAGCCGTTTTTCAACAGCGCCTCGCTCGCAGTGTCGAGACTCCATCGAGCGCGGATCGACTCCCACAACCGCAGCCGGTCGCCCGTGAGCACGACGGCGGCCGGCTCCGCGGGCTGTGCGGCTCCCGGCAGCCGGTGCGGCTCGGCGGCACGAGTGTGGCGTGCTCGGGCGTTGGGGGGACGCTGTTTCATCGAGGGGCTGTTTTGGGTGTGAAAAAGAGGGTCGGTGCCAATCCGCCATAGGGCGCATCCCGCACACGCGCACGTAGGATTACAAGCCGTTTCGCTCTATGGCTGTGCCGACGCGAGGGGGCCATCGGGGTCGGGGCGTGAATGCCAGGCGGCCACGCGGGTCGTGTGCGTTCACGAGCGGTTCACTCGCTTCTGTTCGACCCACGCGGCGATGGAGGCTGCGGTGTAGATCGCTCGCCCCTTGCGCTCGCCCGTGAGGCTGTACGCGGGGCCGCGGCCTTGCTGTGCCCATCGGGCGAGGGTGCCCGCCTTGATGCCCAGCCGCCTTGCGGCCTCGGCTCGCGTGTAGGTGTCGGCCTCGGGTACGGTCGCAATCGTCACGTGCATGGTGGCGTTCTCCTGCCGTCACCATACCGGGCGCGCCTAGCGGCCATGCAGATGCCAACGCGGCATCATGCTGGTGCGATGCCGTGACGGCGTGTTCAGCGTCACCGCTCGCCGGTTCGTGCTCGATGTCTTGTCTGATGGGCGGCGGCAGCCGTCAGGCGGCCGCCGCCCCCTTCTGCTTTCTGTATATGGGTGAATCATTCACCCGGTTCCGGAAAAGATTTCACCCGGTTCGTCGTGCCAACCGGGTGAATCATTCACCCGGTTCGTTGCCTGCCGCACCGCCTGCCGCGACGGTCCCCGCCGTTACGCTCCCGGCGCTCGTGAGCCGCGATTTTTCGTCGCTCGTCCTCTGCAATAGCTGCGGCCAGGCAGGACGCAGGATTCGGCTGTAGGCCATACCGGCTCGTCGATTCCTTGCTCGTGGATTTCTTGATGACCCATGCCAGACGCAGATCGACCAGCCGTCGCAGCGCTCGCCCGGCCGTCGCCTTGTCGATGCGTGCCGTCGTCGCCAACGCTCGCTCCGACGTATCGACGGTTCCGTTCCTGGCATGGCGAAACATGACCAACCACACGGCCCGCTCGGCCAGCGTCAGCCGTGGCGCGATCACGTCCACGAACGTGTTGAATGCGATCCAGCGGTCGCCCTTGCGGAATGCGGGCTGCGCGGTCGTGTCGGCTGCCGGTGCGGTGTCGGTCGCGCCCTGGCCCCCGGCTGCGATGTGTTCCACGCTAGCGCGTTTCAGCTGTGCAACGCGAGCGGCTTGTCGGCGGTCAAGATCGGTCACGGCGTCCATGCCGATCACCTCGGTGCGAATGCTGAAAACTCATCGAACCCGCGCAGGCTGAACGTCTGGCTCGCGCCGTCGAAATACAACACGAGATCCCGTTTCTCGAGATTGCGGGCCTTCATGCACCGCCATGTAACGTCGTGCCCATTCGCGTCGGCCTCGCCCACGTACAGCAGCTCCACCGCGTAGTCGATCTCCGTCGCGCCCTTCGCCAACTGCCCGATGCGTGACGTGGCACCTACAGTGCGGGCCATCGACGAAATGCAGACGACTGCGCACTCGCGAGTGATCGCGAGATCGCGAATGCGGCCGATTATGTGCTCTAACTCTTGCACCCGGTCGGTCGCGTCACCGCCGCGAATCAGTTGCAGATAGTCGATCACGATCAACTGCGCGCCGGTCGCGATCACCCGTTCCTCGATGCGGTCAACCGTGAGCGGTGCCGGCACGATTGCGAGCCTGCCACCGATAGCGTTGCACAGTGCCACATTGGCGGCGCGGGCCGCTGCGGTGCGATCGCCTGCACCCTGCATCGTCACCGGGTCGCAGCCATCGAGCATCGTGGAGGCCACGCACGCGGTGCGGCGGGCCATCGCCTGCAACGTCATCTCGCCCAGCCCCCACACGGCCTGCAACGCCGGATCGCGGATCAACGCCGCGAGGGTCATCTGCAACGCCAACGGACTCTTTCCAGCGTTCGGAGGTGCGACCAGCGCGGTGATCCCGCCAACCGGCAGCCCGCCCTCGGTCGGGCCGTCGAACCAGCCCAGCCCGGTCGGCACGACGGGGGCACGTTCGTGCTTGGCCCACGCATCCACGGCGTCGATCAGCGTCAGTGGCCGGTTGCCGGCGGCAGCGTTGGCCGCCGCCTGCACCCGCTCTAGCTGACGGATCATGCCGGTAAGATCGTCTGGCCTGCCGCCGCTGCGGGCCACGGCTTCGGCCGCATGGATCGCCTGCCGTCGCTCGTGATTATCACGCACCTCGACGGCAGCCTCGCGGGCCAGCCGGGCGGCCTTCGGCTCCATGCCAGCCCATTCCAGTGCGGCATCGACGAACAACGTGAACACGTCGTCGCCCTGGCCGTGCCCCGCGCGGCGCAACGCCGCGAGCACGTCCGCACGGGACGGGTCAGCCACGTCTGCGATCACACGCTGCATGATCGCGAACAATGGCCGCGTGGCATCGCCGTAGAGCATCTCAGGGGCCATCTCAGCCATGATCCAGCGGGCAGCGGCTAGATCACGGTCGAGATTGACGACAACGCCAGCGATCACGGCCCGCTCGGCTGGCTCGCACACGAGCCGCGAAACATCGAACGGATCACGGTTGCGGCGGCTCGCGGCCTTAGCCGTTGGCATGGCGGCGCTCCTGGCGGGGACGATGCCGCGGGCACCGCGGATCGCACCGTGGATCAAGCCGCTGGGCTGGGTCGTGCTCATCCCGCCACGACGTGAGATCACGGGCGAGATCGGCCACCAACGCGAGGCAGTCGCGGACTATAGGGTCTGGTTCGCAGTCTGGGCACCGCGGCCAGTTATCAAGCCGTTGACGGCGGCGGTAGTCTGGATCCATCGTCGTGTCACCTCCATGACGGTCGCGTATGGCGGGTTGCAGCCCGCCCATACGAAAGGCTCGTTCGTCTATCGCGGCCCCGGTCGTCTGCTATGGCGGCCGGGGCTGCGGTCTTTACGGGCAGGCTTCGTGCCGGGCTTGTGCGTGCGGCTGGCCTTCCACGCATCGAGCGCCGCCACTTCGTAGCGGATGCGGCGAGGGCCACACTTCACGTATGGCGGCTGGTGCGGGTTGTCCAGCCATCGCCACTTCCGCATCGTGATCTCGGCCACACCGATGCGAGCGGCGGCCTCGGCTGTGGAAATCAGCGTCTCGGTACGTTGGGTCGGCATGGGCATCCGTTCCTCCATGTGGGCTACAGTCTCACGGTATCGGGCCGTATACCCACCCTTGCAGTAGCCGCAAAGATTTTTCAGACCGGATCGCTCGGTGTACGGCTTGGCCTCTATCGCATCGAGCACGACCAGCGCCGCGAGCATCCTCTGCCGCTAGTCTCACCGCTGCGCCTCGAGCCGTTGGGCTTCATCAATCCTGGCTCGCGCGATGGCCGCGTACTCCTCGCGTAGCTCGATGCCATGAAATCGTCGCCCGTGCTGAATGCACACGACGCCCGTAGTGCCGCTGCCAGTGAATGGATCGAGCACGAGATCATCGGGCCGCGTTAGCCCGAGCACGACGGGGCGCACGAGCGCGAGCGGTAGCCGCGTTGGGCGTCGTGCTGATCGTTTCGCGTCCATGCGATCACCCGGCCGATGCCGTGGCGGCCCTCGCGTAGTAGGCGACCCGCCGCCGATACTTTGCGACCTTGGTTTTCGCGAGCCGTAGCCGACGCTCCCATGCGGCCAACAGTTCACCAGCACGGTGGGCACGACGCTCCCCGGCCGTCGGCTGCAACCGCGCGGGGCGTGTCGTGACGGCGGGGGCGACCATCCACTCGGCTAGCAGCTCATCCCGCCGCTGGCGAAACGCCAGGAGCACGCGGTAGTCGATAGACCGCACGCGCGGCTCGCTATTCAAGCGGCGGCCGGTCGTGCTCCCGCGGCTCGCCGTCTGGTACGCGCGAGCGTGCTCCAGTTCATGCGCCAGCACTCGCACGAATAGCTCGATCACGTCGTCGGCGGTGCGGCCGGCTTCCTGCCGGTTGCGGCCGATCCTCACGGGAAACGTCTGGTTGCGACCGATCCACACCTCGACCGACCGCGAGCCGTGGCGATACCAGCCCTGCCAGCCGTCTTTCGCACGCTGGCGGTAGCCGATTGTGATGGTCAACCGCTGCCGGCGGCGCAGGCCGATCTCGCCTGCGATCCATGCGACGGCTCGCCGCACCATGTGCGCGGAAAACTCGGGATGCGTTGTGATGATTCTCACGTGGCGGCCTGCATCACTTAGCCCGGCGACGGCGGAAGAAACGCGCGATCTCGCCGGCATCGAGTTGCGATTTCCCTGCGCGGCCGAACACGTCACGCTGCACCGCGTGCTCGAAACTCGCGGTCGTCTGCACCATCCAGCACATGCCCGTGGCGGTGTTCACGATCCGCGGCTTATTGCCCGCGGCCAACATCGCCAGGAACAGGATGCCGGGGAAACCGTTGGCGGCTTTGGCCGGGAGGCCCAAGGATTTTCGCCATGCCTTGAATGCTGGCGGCACGGTGTGCGTCGGCGTGTCGAAATCCGCCCAGCACAACAGCCGCACAAACGGCCGCACCTGGCCGTGGCTGTCGAATAGCAGCCGCTTCGCCTTGTCGCAGACCTCGGGAATGTCGAACAGCTCGCGCGGGTCGTTATCGAATCCGAGAAACTGAATCGAGCGATGGCACGTTGGCGGGAATCTCGAGAACGATTTCAGCGCGAAGCGGTTTACCGCGTCTTCGTCCTCGTGAATGCCAACTAGCAGCGTTGCCACTACGGGCACGCCGTGCTCGTCGCAAAACGCATTCACCATGCAATCATCGAGGCCCGGCTCGGGCACGCATTCCATCTGCATCGCGGCACCGCCGCCCTCCATCACGGCCGCGATGCCATGCATGAATCGTTCCATGATCCTGCCCATGTGATTCCTTTCGTACTTCTGGCGTCCCTGCTCCTGGCCCGTCGCACCTCACGACGGGCACCTCGATGTCGCCGGCCCGGATCGAACGGGCACCGCGCCTATCGCGGCGGCGTGCCATCAGCGGTCAGTCGTCGCGGCGATGCACCGCCAATTCCCGACCGCGCTGAATCGCACGCTCGACCGCCACCGCAATCTGCACCAGCTTCGCGGCCGCTTCCCACGAGTTTTCGATGTCTTTGTGCTTGCGGGTGTATTGCCCTCGCCTGGCACGATGGATCGCCGCGATGGCTTCGTGCATGTCGTCGAGCAGGTCGCCGAACCCTTGATCGAACTCCTCCTCACCGTCGTTGATGTCGAACTCTAGCGCCGCCTGGACTGCACAAATGCAGCCGCGGCACGGGCCGTTGTCATCGTTGTGAAGTGTGTGTGATTCCATGCGTGTCATCTCCTGTCGTTCGATTCACTTCCGCCGCAGCCTTCGGCCACGGTCATCCCGCCCGCCGGGGCTTGCACCCGGCCGCCGCTACGGAGGGCGGTGTGCGGTCACTCCGCGATGGTTTCGTGCTCATAGAGCACGCGGTACTCGCGGGCGAGTTGCTCCAGGTCACAGTGCCGCCGGTCGGGGGTGCCGGTGTGTGCGTCTGCGGTGAAGTAGTCGCCTAGCTCCGCACGCTCCCGCTCGCTCCTCGGCTTACGGAGCACCTGGCCCTCGGCTCGCAGCGCCTTACGGACGCGAGACTCCACGGTGGCCGTCGTGCTCTTGCGCCACCGCCGCCGACAGAAAATCAAATGCATGGTCGTCATTCCCTTCATCACTGGGTATCGCCCGCCGACAACGCGCCGTCGGGTGTTTCGTCTGCGATGGCCGCGAGCACATGCCCGTGGCACGGCTGTGGGTCGCACCAACACGCGAGCACTCGACCACGCAGCTCGCGGCGGATCTCGTCTGCCGTTGGTCGGTGCCAGTTGCCAGACGGCAGCATGGCCGCAGCCTCGGGATCGCCTGCGATCCATCGGGCGAATAGGGCGACGGCCTTTTCGCGACCGTGATCCCACACGCTCCACGGGTTCGCCCAGCGACTCCGCTTGAACGATGGGCCACGGCCGCGGCCTGCGTGCTCGCGACCGATGTAGATCGCGTCGGAATGGCGGGCCAGATCACGGGCATGGATCACGCGAGTCTTCATGGCTGCGACCTCCGCAGTTCCTCCCGCTCGATCACGGCTGCGAGATCGACACACCGGCCAGCCAGGTGCGTGATGACGAGCGCAGCCTGTTCCAGCAGCAGCCGCGATGCGTCGTCGGTGTCGTCCTCCCACGCTCGTGCCATGCAGGCATCCGCGAGCACGCGAGGGGCGGGCAGATCGAACGGGTAGTCGTCGTGTGTGGCGTCCATGCTGGTGGCCCTCACTTCGCCTTGCGACGACCGGGCCGCTTGGGCGCGATCATCTGGTCGAGATCGTCGAGGGTGCGTTGCACCTGGGCCGCGCGGGCCGGGCCGGCAGACTGATCGACGGCATCCGCCGGCGGCGACGTGACGTGCCGCACGAACTCCTCGATGGCGGCCTCTGACGTGAACCAGCGGCCAGCGAGAGGCTCGGCCTGGAGCCGCTTCCCGCGCACTCCCTTAACCGCCCAGCGGATCAACGTCGAGCGATGCGGGCGGGGTGCCCCGGTGATGCGCGACCAGTAGGCCGCGCCTTGGTTCATGGAGATCTTGGGGATCGGCTTGTGCATGGCATCCTCCGCGTGTCGTTCGTCGTGCCGATCACGTTGATCGCGAACACGACGCATCGATTGCAAAACGCATCGATGACGCGAAAGAATGCCGGCAGCGGATCCGGCGGTCATTACTAGGCGAGGGTAGTAATCCGCGCCGCTGCTATTTCGAGGCCGGTTTGGGGTATTTGTAGTAGGCGTTGCGGATCGTCTCCGCAGCCGCGCCCATTTCTTCCGCAACCTCGACAAAGGCTTTCGTAATGGTCATGCCCGCAGCAACCTTGGCCGCGACTAGCCGAGACACAACCACGGGATCGACTTTGCAGTGTTTACGAACACGCTCCCGCCGGCCGACATGGGATGCCGCCACCCTGGCGAGCGCATGCACATCGTCGGCAAGTTTACGGAGTCGCATTCGTACATCGTGACACAGCTTCGCCGTTAGCTCTTGACCCTGCATCGCATCAAGAATCTGTGCGCAGGCTGCATCCGCAAACTGATCTCGCAGCCGGGCTTCCTCTATCATCAATGCGAGAACTTCACGATCCGTAAATGTGCCACGTGGCGTGCCGTCCGCTAATGGTGTGATCGTCATGCTCGATGGTTGGAGCCCCGCCGGCGGTGTCTCGCCGGGATCAGTAGGCGAGACATGCACGAGCGTGTTTCGCAACGGCAGCAAAGGCAGTGCGCCATCTCGGTAGCCGGCTGGTAGTCGCGGGACGACTCCCGGCCCTGGCGATCTCACGTTGGTGCGTGATGGTTTCTTTTTTGCCATGCGTCACCTCACCCGTGCTGTGCCGCGAACCGGGCTGCCTTGCCCCAGTTGGCCGGCGCGTAGTGGTCGGTCATCGTCGCCTCGCTGTGCCCCGCAATCGCCTGCGCAGCCTCACGGCCGCCTCGCTTGCGGATCTCACGGAGCCGCGTGTACCGCAACTGGTACGGGAACCAATGCGGCAACGGCGGCTCGTCTTGCTTCTCGCGAGCCTTGTTGGCCCGCTCGATGGCCCGCGTCACGGCGCGGAGGATGGAGTCTCTCGGGAACATCGCTTTCGCCCGCGGCGATGGCTTGCGAGGCTGCATCGACAGCACGCCGTTGCGAGGCTTGCGGGGCGGTACGCTCCGCTGTGGAGTGAACACGTAGTCGCGGTCGGAGCGACCGGCTGTGTGGGCCAGGATGATCGCCTGCGCCGCGGGGCCGATGGCGATGTGCCGCTGTTGTCCGCGGTGAGCATTCTTATGCCGCTTCGGCACGTATCGCCACACGGGCTTGTTTTGATCGCGAATACGGCAGAGTTTCATCCTCGCCGCCTCGCTGGGTCTGCATCCCGTTAGCCGAATGAACCAGACCAGATCGGCAACCTCCTGCGTCATGTAGGGCAGGGTGGCTTTCACGACGCTGGGCTTCACGGGCTTGCGTGGTCGCGTTTCCTTCGCCGTCGTCTGCCCCCTCGCCAGTGACGGCACGACCTCCAATGCCTTCATGCGGTCGTCGGGCACCAGCTCATTCAGCACGCCCCACCGGAACATCTGCCGCACGCGCTTCACCACGTCGTTGATGTATCGACGCGACAGCGGCTTTGCGGAACCGCTGATCGCTGTATAGCTGCCGTTGAGGAGATGCTGTTGCACCTCGACAAGCGCCCGCGATCCGAACGCCGCGACCGGCATGGCACCCAGCGGTCGCACCGCGCGGCTCGCCGCGATTGCCCCGTTCCACTTCGATGATCTGCGGTAGTTGGGCGTCGTCATCTCGATCTCCCGCAGCCATCGCACCGCGAGATCACCAACCGTCAGCCCTGCCGGAACAGGCTCGACCGGAGCGGCAGGCTCGGGCAACCTCGCAGCCTTGGGGGCGGCAGGCTTGGCCGTGGCGGGCCTGGGCGGCGCTGGGGTGCGGCCCAGCACTGCGAGGGCTGCATCGACACTGGTGCGGCCGCTCGTCACGTAGGCGGCTATGAACGTGTCGAACCGGCGTTGGGCTTCGTCGCTGCCCCATCGCCCTAACGAATAGACCTTGCAGCCGATCTTGATCCTGGCGGTATTCGTCGGCACATGCCGACGCATCTGTGGCAACGCGCCAGACGGGCGTCGTCCCATGGCAAAAACCTCCGCTACGGGGATCGCAAAGGGGTAGACCTCGCGGTTTACCCCTTTACGGCGATTTTCCCTAGCGGGCACTGCCGACCATCGGCAGGTGTTTTGCACTTCAAATCACGAACCAATCAACCAGTGGGCAGCACAGGATTCGAACCTGTGACCTCTACGGTGTGAACGTAGCGCTCTAACCAACTGAGCTAGCTGCCCGAAAACCTTGACGCAGCAAAGCGTAGCACGACTTCGCCAGCGGAAAAAGACGGCCAATCGCGGCAAGCAGATGGCCGAAAAGCACGAACCGCAACCATTCCGCCAGCCGCCTCGCCTGCCGGGCGTCACTCCGCCGGCGGTTCGAACCGGGGTGCCGACGCGACAGAGCCCGCGGCCTCATCGTCGTACCGCCGCACCGGCCGGGCCGGACGCACGTCACGGCCCTCCAGATGGGCCGACACGTCGAGATCCCGCGAGATCGTGGACCACTGCCGTCGCAGCTCCGCGATGCTCTGCCCCACCGACCGGCCCACCTCGGGCAGCCGCTTGCCGTAGAGCATCACCGCCAACGAACCGATGACCACGATTTCAACTGGCCCAAGACCGAACATCGCTCATTGACTCCTGGCTCGGCATCCCCTGGCTCGGTATTCCCTGGCTCGGCATCCTCCGGAGCGGCGGCCGTCGCAGAACCGCGCGGGCGACGACTGCCGGCGATTCTGAAGGGCAGGGACGCCGCCTTGCTTCCTGTGACCCCGAACGCGGCATCGACGAACACAGCACTCGACGAACCCCGGAGCGACGCCGGCGGCAGGGTGCACGCCCATTCCTACCGGTGGCTCTCCACGCGGCTCGAGTCGACCGGGCGGTCGACCTGGCTGTCGCCCTCGATTCCCTGCACGCCCCGCTTGAACTCCACGATCCCCTCGCCGAGCGACCGCATCACCTTGGGCAGCCGCGAGCCGAACAGAAGCAGGATCACGCCGCCCACGATCAGCAGTTCGACCGGTCCGAGACCCATCACGGCGAATAGGGTAGCCACAAGAACCGTCTCCTCACGAGGTGCACGTCCGACATGCTCAAGTCTAACTCGACCCGTACGGGGGTCAAATTGCGACCGCGACGAACCCCGGGGGAAATGCGGGATTTCACCGGTGTCCGCCCCCCGGAATGGTCGCCAGCGGCAGGCTCTGACGGTGCATCGGCAGATGCCGGTAGTAGACCTCGAGCGTCATCGCCGCCATCGCCGTCGCATAGACTCGGCCACCGTGGCCTCCCCAGACGGGATCGGGATCCCAGCTGCCGTCGAGCCCGCTCGACTCGCGCCGCTGCAGCCGCAGGACCGCCGCCTGCATCTGCCGGTTCCATGCGTCCCACTGCGGGCCACCGGCGTGAAACGAGGCGAGCGTCGCGTAGTACCAGGCATATGCGTTGGGGCTGCGGACGTCGGGCGGCGCTCGTGAGACCATGTCGAGCGCCTCGCCGACCGCCGGATGATCGGCAGGCAGCCCCACCAGGAACCTGCAAAAGAGCGCCTCGGCCGTCATCGCGACCGCCGGCCGCTCTCCCGGCCGGTACGCCGCCAGGCCGCCCGCGCGGCCGGACGAGACACTCTGCAGGAACGACGCCGCGCGGGACTCCGCCGCCGTGAAGCTGCCGATCCGGGCGTGGCGGGCGCTCGAGAGCAGCATCAGCTGCCAGCCGAGCTGGCTCGTGTCGCCCTTGTCACCGGCGGCATACCTCCAGCCGCCCGTCGCCGGGCTCTGCATCGTGAGCGTGTAGCCGACGGCCCGACGGACAGGCGGCTCGAGCGCCGCGTCGCCGGTCATGCCGCAGCACTCCGCCAGCGCGATGCCCGCCATGCCGTGGCAGTAGAGCGCCGCGAAGAACTCGGCATCCCCCGCGAGCGAGCCGTCCGCCCGCTGCCGCTCGACCAGATAGCGGACGCCCCGCGACACGTTCTCGCAGTAGGGGCCCTCGCGATGCGTGTTGCCGGCGCCCAGAAACGCCAGCAGCGCGAGCCCAGTTACGCCGTGATCGCTCTTCGCGCCGGCGCCGTGACGATGGTGCCCCTGCACGCTCCGCTCCACGCCGCCGCCGTGCCGCGCCGCGCTCCACCGGCCGTCGGCCGACTGCGCCCCGGCGAGCCAGGCGAGCGCAGCCTGCACCGCCCGCTCCGTCTCCTCCGACCCGCCGCGGGCGGCCGCAGCAGCCGCCCGCCGGCCGCCGACGCGATCGGCGTAGACGGCCGGCACAGCATGGGCCGTGACCTCCGCGGTGGCGGAGGCTGCCGAGGCTGCCGAGGCTGTCGCGGTCGAGGCGGTCGAGGCCGGCACATCGTCGGCCGCGGCCTCGTCGGCCGCTGCCACGCGCGGCTCCTCGTCATCATCGTCGGCCGCCTCGAGCAGCGGCACGTGGTCGGTCGGCGGCCCGTCCGGAGCGGGCGCCGCGGCGGCCGCGGCCAGGAGCGGCGGCATCGGCATTGCGGCGGGATCGACGAGGGCCCGGGCCTCCGAAGCGTCTGGCACGGCGACCGGGGGCGGGCCTCCCGACACGGTGTCGTCCATCACGGCGGCGGTGTCCGCCACGGCGGCCGCGTCGCCGTCGTCGTGCTCCGCCATCACCACGAGCATGCTCATCCGGCCGGTGTCGCCGCGGCCCCACGACGCGGGCGCCATCCCGCCGACGAAGCCGGCCACGGCCGCGAGCACGGCATGGAGCACCACCGACAAGAGCACGCACTTCTGCAGCGTGTGCGACTGCAGCCACTTGGTCCGCACGATCACGGCCAGCCCGACGGCCGCCGCGGCGACGAGCAGACCGCAGACGATCCAGATGGTCGGCATCACCGGCTCCCGTCAGCGGGTGATCGTGCCGCCGGCGGCCGCCCGCGGCCGCACCGAAATCGCCACCTGCCGCACGCCCGCCATACGGCAGGCCTCGTAGACCTCCGCCATCCTCCCGTGCGGCACCGCGTTCTCGCCGCGGATCATCACCGCCAGATCGGGGCGGTCGGCCCGCAGCGCCGCGAGCCTGGTGGCGAGATCGCCGATCCCGATCTCATCGCCCGCCAGCCGCAGACCGCCCGAGGCCTCGACCTCGAGCACCTCCGGCCGCGGGCCGTCCACCGCGGCGGCGTCGCCCGCCTGCGGCAGGTCGAGGTCGAACTTCCGCTCGTCGCCCGAGAACTTCGTGGCGCACATGAAGAAGATCGTGAGCACGAGGATGACGTCGATCATCGGCGCCAGGTTCGGCGCCGGCTCCTCGTCGTCCGACAGCTGCACCAGCGGCATGGTTCACCCCGCGGCGCGGCGCTTCACGTCGCCCAGCGCCTCCTGCGAGATCTCGTCGATCACCTGCTGGCACGCCTCGTCGAGCCGCATCGCCAGGCGGTCGACGCGGCTGGTGAAGATCCAGTGCAGCACCATGGCGGGAATGGCCACGAGCAGCCCCATCGCCGTGGTGATGAGCGCCTCCCCGAAGCCGCGGGCCAGGAGATCGGGCCGGCCCATCGCCCCGGCGCCGGCGACGTCGTTGAACGAGCGGATCAGCCCGAACACGGTGCCCAGCAGGCCGAGCAGGGGGCCGATCGTGGCCACGCCGTTGAAGATGCGGCGGTAGCGGCGGAGGTGGTTGATCTCGCGCTCGCAGGCGTCGATCGCCGCCTGTTCGATCTCGACCTGCGGCCGGCCCCAGCGACGGACGGCGGCGGCGAACACCTTCGCAGCCGGACTGCCGTTTTCCTCGCAGGCGTCGAGCGCCTCGCCCCTGGCGATCTGCCGCGACTGCACCTGCTCGACGAACCGTGTCACGAAGAGCCGCGGCACGACGCGGCCGGTCCGCAGGCTCACCGCCCGCTCGATGCCGAACACGGCCAGGAGAAAGGAGCAGCCCAGCAGCGGCACCATGAGGATGCCGCCGTCACGGATCGTGGCCAGCAGGTTGCCGGTGGGGATGAGTGTCTCGGCGGCCGCGGCGGGCCGCGTGTCGTCGGCCACGGAGGCCGTGCCGCCCGGCGCCTGCGCCATCCGCACCGGCTGCCGCGTGGGCTCGCGGGCCGGCAGGTCGGAGCCGGCCCAGTTCCGCGGCCCCTGGGCGGCGGCCGATGGCAACACGCAGCACGCAGTGACGGCGGCCGCGACGATGCTGACCCGCAGCAGGCCGCGGGCCCGCACCATCGCCTTCGAAAGCGTCGCTTCGCGCATCGCCATCATGGCAGGCCGCCCGTGAAAAGCCGCGGCCACCGCACCCAGTCCCTTGGGCGCCGACGACCGCTTCCTCGTCATCGGCGTTTGCGGCAGCCGGCCGCCGATCCTTCGGCCGCGTCGTGCCCGCTTCGCGAAATCGGCACGACCGGAAGGCTTGCAGATCGCCCGCCACGCGGCTGTTAGCGGGCCGGCATCCGCCGGCCGGGGCGATGCGCCGCGGCAAGCCTTCCCGGCAGCGGCCTCAGACCGCGTCGCATGGATGCGACGCTCAGCACGAGCGGGCGGCCGCCCGCCACGTGAAAACGGCGGGATGCCGTGTTTCGCGTGAGGC
>Ga0114972_10000696_pt1 | contig 25112 bp, 22 predicted proteins | sample M_140807_EF_Meta_FD_87354 | JGI IMG/M metagenome (GOLD analysis project Ga0114972, IMG submission 87354) | Freshwater microbial communities from Lake Montjoie, Canada to study carbon cycling - M_140807_EF_MetaG | ecosystem: Environmental > Aquatic > Freshwater > Lake | place: Lake Montjoie...
AAATTTCCCTGCCTTTGAGCATCTCCCTGGCTTGATCGCCGTGGATCCGACCCACGCTGATTGCACTTTACATGTGAAGCGGTTCTCTCATTCTTTTGTCATTGATTCTCAACGGATCGTCCTGTCGTATGAAATCATTTCTCTTGGTCATTGTTTCTCTGAGTCCTGTGGTGTCGCATGGTGAAATTGTTAGCAAAACGATCAAGCCCAACATTGTTTTGATTCTCGCTGATGACCTTGGATACGGAGATGTCTCATGCTGCAATTCGCAATCAAAAGTGTCCACGCCACACATTGATGCCTTGGCGGGTGAGGGCATGCGTTTCACCGATGCCCACTCCGCAAGCACGGTATGCACGCCATCGCGCTATAGCCTGATGACGGGGCAAATGGCCTTTCGCGTTCCGCGCGGCGGCACGGTTTTTACCGGGGTGGGTGGGCCCTCGTTGATCGCTCCGGCCCGGCTGACACTTCCCGGGATGCTGCGTGATTCCGGTTACACCACGGCCGCTGTCGGCAAGTGGCATATCGGCCTGACATTTTTCGACAAGGAAGGACGGGCGATAAACAGTGGTGCGCCGGAGGCGATCGGGAGAGTGGACTTTTCCCATCGCATTGACGGTGGACCGCTCGACCACGGCTTCGACAGTTTTTATGGCACCGCCTGTTGCCCCGGAACTGATTGGCTATATGCCTTCATCGATGGCGACCACGTGCCTGTGCCACCGACTGCCAAACTCGACAAAACCGTGCTGCCAAAACATCCTTATGCCAACGACTGCCGCGACGGGATGATTGCGAAAAATTTTCCGATGGAGGAGATCGATCTGGTTTTCCTGAAAAAAAGTCGCGAGTTCCTCGAGTCGCACGCGAAAAATTCCCCCGGCAAGCCGTTTTTTCTCTACCATGCATCGCAGGCGGTGCATTTGCCATCATTCGCGGCGGATCAATTCAAAGGGAAATCCCATGCCGGCCCGCACGGTGACTTTATTCTGGAGCTCGATTACGTCGTCGGCGAGTTGATGACGACATTGAAAAATCTCGGACTGGCCGACAATACCCTGGTGATTTTCAGCAGCGATAATGGACCGGAAACCACCAGCGTCAGTCACATGCGGGCCGATTACCAGCACGACGGTGCCCGGCCGTGGCGCGGCGTGAAGCGCGATCAATGGGAAGGCGGGCATCGTGTGCCCTTTATCGTTCGTTGGCCCGGAAAAGTAAAACCGGGATCGACAAGCGCACAGCTCACCAGCATGACCGATGTGATGGCGACCGTAGCTGCGGTCATCGGCACAGAGCTGCCCGATGATGCGGCGGAAGATGGTTCCAGCATGCTCCCGGCCTACCTCGGCAAGGACACAGTGGCAATCCGCCCCTACATGCTTCAGCAGGCATTCGGCAATGTGCCCGCGCTCTCCATTCGTCGGGGCAATTGGAAGTATCTCGATCACAGTGGTTCCGGCGGCAATCGGTATGAAAAAAATCCCGAGCTGGAACGCTTCATTCTGCCCGATACCGCGCCCGGTGCCAAAGGACAGCTTTATGATCTAGCAACTGATCCCGGAGAGACGAAAAACCTCTATTTTGAAAAACCGGAAATCGTCAGGGAATTGAAAGATCTGTTGGAACAATCCAAGGCATCCGGCCGCAGCCGATGAAAGGATGAAACATCCACCAGTTGTTGGAATTTTTCCGTTGATCACGACTTTTGCCACGGCACGGCGACTTTGACAGAGAAATCGGAGTATGAACCTGGAAGAATGCAAAGTATCATGCTGAGCCACCCGCACCGTACCTGCGCTGCCCCGCAAACCGACGACATGACATTTTCAAACTCACCATCATGAAACACACTTTTGCCTTATGTGCCGTTTTGCTGATCTTGCCGACCTGCGTTTTGCGCGCCCAACAAGCCGTTGCGACTTCGCCCGACGCAGCATTGCCGGCGATCCTGCCCGCGCCCGCCAACATGATTGTGAAAACAGGCACTTTCACGATTGATGCCGACACGGTGATCGTTGCCGATGCGGCCAGCGCCGCCACCGCGCGGCAGCTTGCGGACTACCTGAGACCCGCCACAGGCTGGGCACTGACGGTGGTGCAAAGCGCACCCGACAGAGACAAAGCCGTCATCGAACTCAGTCAGAACAAGAACCTGGCTTCCCTGGGCAAAGAAGGTTATCGGCTGAGCGTCACGCCGCAGCGCATCAGCATCGCCGCCGCCGGGCAGGCCGGGGTGTTTTACGGCGTGCAGACGTTGCGGCAGTTGCTGCCCGCGCGGATTTTTTCGTCGCAAAAAGCCGAGGGCGTGACGTGGAGCGCGCCGTGCGTGACCATCGAAGACAAACCGCGCTTCGTATGGCGCGGCCTGATGCTCGATTCGGGGCATGATTTTCAAAATCTGCCGTTCGTTTATCGTTTCGTGGATTTGATGTCGGCGCACAAATTCAACGTGTTTCACTGGCACATCACCGACCTTGGCACCTGGGCTATGGAAATCAAAGGCCGCCCCAAGCTGCTGGAGGCCGCCACGCGCGGGCCGGGCGTGAAGCCGGGATTTTATTCGCAGGATGAAATCCGCCAGGTGGTGCGCTACGCCGCGGAGCGGCACATCACCATCGTGCCGGAAATTGACATGCCGGGACACGAGCCACCGGCGCTGATCGCCTATCCCGAACTCGATTGTCCGCTGCCGCGCGAGGGGCGTCCGTGGCAATTTTGCGTGGGCAACGAAAAAACCCACGAGTTCCTGCAAGAGGTGCTGACGCAGGTGGTGGAGCTGTTTCCCGGCCCCTATGTGCATATCGGTGGCGACGAATGCCCCAAAGACCGCTGGCTCAAATGTCCGGTTTGCCAAGCCAAAATGAAAGCCGAGAACCTGAAAACCGGCGAAGAACTGCAAAGCCATTTTATCCAGCGCATGGAAAAATTCCTGACCACGAAAAACCGTCGACTGGTCGGTTGGGACGAAATTCTCGAAGGCGGCCTCGCGCCGGGTGCCACGGTAATGAGTTGGCGCGGCATGAAAGGCGGCATCGCCGGGGCCAAAGCCGGTCACGATGTGGTGATGGCACCCACCGAATGGACGTATTTTGACTACCCCGACACGCCGCTGGAGAAGGTCTACAGCTTCGAGCCGGTTCCTGCGGAGCTGAACGATGCGCAAGCGGCGCACGTGCTGGGTGCGCAGGCACAAATGTGGACGGATACCCATCCGTCCGAGAGCCGGATCGACGCTCTGGTTTACCCGCGCGCCGTCGCGCTTTCCGAGGTCGTCTGGTCGCCCAAAGAGGCGCGCAACTACGAAGCGTTCGAAGCGCGGTTACGCCGGCACCTGCCGCGATTGGCGGCGCTGGGCGTGCGCTACAAGCCGCTGCCGGCCGCGGGCACCTTGGTTGGCCGCTGGGGCACGCAACCCACCACCGGAGAACCCGGCACCGTGGAGTGGCCCATCGAAAAAGGCATCACCGGGCCGGGCGTTTACGAAGTGACATTTCAATATGAAAAAGGCAAAAGCCGCCTCGAAATGCACAGCGTGGAGATCGTGCAGGACGGCAAAGTGCTGGCGGTTGACAAGCATTTCGGCTTCACCGGCGCAGGCACACAAAACAACGTCTATCGCGTGGAGCTGAAAGACCTTTCAAACGCGCCGCTGACGTTGCGCGCCGCCATCAGCACCGACTGGGGGCCGGATTCGCACGGTCGCATTACCCTCGAAAAAGTTCAGTCGCCGTAAACAGGAATGGGGTCGGCAGTTCGATAGAGTGATGAATCAATGATTCAAAGACTGCGGGTTTTTCCTGCCAAAAACTCCTCAATTCCCTCAGCGGCGAGCTTATCGAGCTTCCCTGCGGAAATGTCGCGCTCAATCTGCGCATCCCACTCGGCGGCCTCGAACGATAGAAACCATTCGCGGAAGACAGCTAAGTCCTCGCGTCCCAATTGCTCCACAGCCCTTTCCAACGATGAGACTGTCTGAATCATGGCAGTAGCATAGCGCCTGGATACTGCGCGATCAATGATGATTTTTTGCAGAACTTTTGAGTCCTCCTACGCCAGGCCGGGGGCGAGGGGGGAACACAGGGTTGAGGTTGTAGCACTCTTGGCAGCGGGAACGGGAGGCATGTCAGCCGTTAGGAGGACCGTTTTTTTCTCCTCTTGTATCCGGGCGGAATCTCGTCGCCTTCAGTCGCATCCCCGGCGGGAACCATCGACATCGCTTTGAGGAAGCTCTTCCGAGAACCCTTGGCCGCCTTCCGGGTGATCAGGTTGAATGTCTGCAATGCCGACAACTTCTCAGCGACCGCGAGACTCACGAACTGGTTGATGGAAACGCCATCTTGCTCGGCCGCGTCCTTCAGCGTCCGATGCAACGAATCCGGTATTCTTAGGCTTAGTGTGCTCATATCAGGTTCAAGAACTCGGAGGGTGTTACGACAGAAATCCCAAACTCCGAGGCTTGTTTGAGATGCTTGAGGTTGAATGTGACGATGTGGGTAGCACCGGCGGCCACGGCAACTTCCAAAACCATGTCATCCTTCGGATCGGGAAGGACGCCACGCCACAGATAGTGAATGACCTGCTGCCGGGAAATCTTTGCAATCCGATTGATCACGGCGTCCACCGCTGTAGGGGGGATGGGTATCCCGCTCTTCAGGCGGTGGCAGACATCATCATACTCCGCAAGCAACGGAACGGACAGAGCGACCTCAAAATCACCCTGGTCGGCAGCCAGCAGTATCTCATGACTGGCACCGGTGGATGAACGCTAGGCCGCAACAAGCACATTCGTGTCAATCACGGCTCGAATCACAGCGATACCGTATATGCTACCGCATACGATGTCAATGCTGCAGTTGGAAGATTTTTGGAGAACGTTAAAGGTGATGCGTCGGCGCGGGGGACTCTGGTTTAACTACGGGGCTTCTCGCCGTCGCATCCACCGACTTGTTCGCCGTTGTTCATGGCTCCAAGACTTTGATTGCTTCTTCGATGCCCTTAAGAAATGGCGGCAGGTAGCTCTGGTCGGCCACAAACCTAAATTGGAAGACACGTTCCAATCCCCCATAATCCATTAGCATGCCTGTAATATTCAAATGCCCACTCGGACCCATATCGAACCGGAGATATTCCTTCTCGTATCTTGTCCTTAGTTCTGCCACACCACCGATCACTCTATAGATCTCCTTCAAATCACCCAGAAACTTCTTCAAATCATCAAAATAGAATAGACGTCCAAGGCATGCATACTCGCCAGATCCAATACGGATTTGTGCGCAATAGCCTGATCCATCATCGAATCGCTCGATGTCCGACAGTTCCACGAATTCAGTGCTACTTGCTGTGAACGCGATTGGAGGGATGTATTTCATTATTGGGCGAACAGAATTTATTCGTAGGCTATCGCAGGGTTAAATCTGTTGTGGCTCACGTACGAATTCAACTCAATTTTCGACGTTGTGACAAGGAGTTTTGTTGTTTTGCGTGTGTCTATCAGGAAAATGGATGTCAGATTTTTCTTGGGGCTTTTCCCGCTTGATAGATCGACGCATTTTCCCTGTTTTCAGTGGGAGAGCAGAGTGGATGGGGGATGTCCTTCAGATCGCTTAAAACGGCCGGTGGCTGGTTGGTGCAAGTCGGTTCATTTCATCGTGGTTGGCAAGAGGACACTTCCGAACAGCGCACCTCTTCCCTTTTTGCCGCGCGTTGCGGGATGTCCGCCATTTTTCTGCTTGCGCCCGCAACATCGAATCCCTAATTTTCGATTTGTCGAGGGACCTGTAGATTCCTCTTCGAACCCATTAAATCCAACCATACCCAGCAAGATGAACCCGATGTCAAAACTCTCGATGGCCCTTTGCGCCGCCTCCGCCTGCCATGCAGCCGAAATCGCACCCGCACAACCCGGCGGCAAACTTCCCGGTGCGCCGGCGATTCAATTGGTCAAGGTCGCCGATGGCCTGGTCGATCCGATCCATGTGGCTTCGGCCAACGATGGCAGCGGACGCCTGTTCGTCTGCGAGCGGCCGGGTCTGGTGCGCATCGTCAAGGATGGGAAATTGTTGGAAAAACCGTTTCTCGATCTCAAGGACAAAACACTCAGTTCCTTTCTCGAAGAGGGCTTGTTCTGCATCACCTTCCATCCGAAGTTCAAGGAAAACGGCTTGTTCTATGTGTCCTACTCCGACCTCTGGTTCAATGGCGCGACCCTGCTGACACAATACAAGGTTTCTGAAAAAAATCCCGACAAGGCGGACATGGACAGCGCGAAGGTGATCATGCAGATCGATTTCCCGTATTGCAACCACCACGGCGGCAAGATGGCATTCGGACCCGACGGCTACCTGTATGTGGGTGTCGGCGACGGCGGCTGGGAGGGCGACGTGCTCAGCGCCGGCCAGGATCTCAATTTGTTGTTAGGGAAAATGCTGCGCATCGATGTCGACCACAGCACACCGGATCGCGCCTATTCGATCCCGAAGGACAATCCCTTTCTCACGCCACTCCAGCAAATGACCTTGTTCGGGGTGACGGAAAAGCAGTTCTCACAGATTCATCCCAAGGCGCGTCCGGAAATCTGGGCCTACGGCATCCGCAATCCGTGGACCTTCTCCTTTGACCGCAAGACCGGGGACCTGTTCATCGCCGACATCGGTCAGAACCATTGGGAGGAGATCGATCACCAACCGGCAGCCAGCAAGGGTGGCGAAAACTACGGCTGGAAGTTCATGTGCGGCAGCCATACGTTTCCGATCGAGGACGACAAAACAAATCCGCGTCTGGGAGTGCTGCCGATTGCCGAATACAGCCACGTTGACCAGGGCAACTGTGTCATCGGTCTCGGCATCTACCGCGGCAAGGATTTCCCTTCGCTCGAAGGAATCTATTTCGCCGCCGACTGGGGCAGCGGCAAGGTCTGGGGCATGAAAAAAGACGAAGCAGGCAAGTGGCAGATGCAGGAACTGCTTGATCTCGACACCCCGCTGCGTCCGACCAGTGGTGGCGAGGATGAAGAGGGCAACATTTATCTGACCCATGCCAGTGCCAACTACGGCGGTCCCGTCGATCCCTACACCGGCGAACGCGGTGCGCTGTGGAAACTCGTTCCCGCCGACAAAGTGCCCGCAGGTGCTGTGAAAGCACCCTTGCAGGCCAAGTAAGCCGCCACCGAAAATCGCCGTCCTTTTCCCATTTTTGTTCGATATTTATCCCGTCATGACCTTGTTCACCCGCCTTGCCACTGTTGTTCCTTTTTTCCTGCCCGTCTTCGCTGTCGAACCACCGCCTGCCAAAGAGGATCATTCCCAGCATGCGTCGGCCGTGACCGAGGGCCGGAAAATGGAGATGATCGCAGGCATCACGGCGGCGGATTTCCTGCGACTCGGCAGCAAGCCGAACACCGTGGAGGCGGTGGTCATCGCGGTGTTCAACGACGTCAATTACGGGATGAATTTCAACGGCTTCGCCAAGGGCGGTGCGACCTACGTCATTCCCAAGGGCTGGACGGTGAATGTCACCTACATCAACCCCAGTCCGATTCCGCACAGCTTGATCGTGATTGAAAAAGACAGCCTGAAAAAACTGCAGGTGCCCGAGCCCTACTTCAAGGGTGCCGCGATCCCCGACCACTTGAAAGGCCTGGCCTATGGCAAAAGCAGCTTTTCCTTCGTGGCGGACGAGGCCGGCGATTTCGCTTTCGCCTGTGGGTTTCCGTCGCATGCGATGAACGGCCACTGGATCGCATTGGAAATCTCCGCCGATGCCAAAACCCCAACGCTGAAGCTCGGCGATGCCGCCGCTGTGCCGGCCTCGCCCGCGAAGGCGAAGGAATGATCCACGGCGGCGACTGCCCGACTGCCCCACGCTTTTTTTGTCTTTGCACGCGGTCCCTTTCGCGATTAACTTCACGCCGGAAATTTTCCCACAAACATGAAAAGCAAAATCATCTTGGGCATCGCAGGAATCGCGCTTCTCGCAGGCGGTGTTTATCTCGGCAACAGCATGGCCAACAAGTCGAGTCCCGTGACAGCAACATCGAATGGCGCTCCACAAACCCAGGGTTTGGGAAGTGCCGGTGAGAACGCTCCGGGAGCAGCAGGAAAAAAATCCTCCAGCAAACGTGAAGAAGGATCATCGTGGGCGAAGCTGACGGAGAAGTATGGCGATGGCAAAACCAAGCTCTCGAAAAAAATCACCCAGGACATGGCCGGCATGCTCGATGATGCCATGGATCTCGCCGACATGGGTGCCGAACTCGGCGGAGCGACGTCCGCCAGGGCGCTTGCCAGCAAACAGGCGCTCGATTCGCTCACGGCGAAACTCGGCCTCACCGAAGAACAAAAAGCAAGGGTGGCCGATATCGTTGCGGAGCGCGTCGGCAAACGCATGGATGCCGTCAAGGAACTCACGACAGCCATGCGCGACGACCCGGGCGGCATGATGGAGACCATTCTCGCAGGTGATGCCTACTCGCGCAAGGAGATCACCGAGGAAGAATACAAACAGGCATCGGAGGAAACGCTGGCGGTGCTGAAAAATGTCAGCGGCTTCGCTCTGTCGGGCAGAGGTGCCGGATCGGACATCACCGACCCGTTGCTCGCCGAACAACTGCGGCCGGTGCTCGGCACAGACCAGCAGAAACAGCTCGACGATCTGATGCAGCAGGCGGAGGCGGCCAAGGCGAACTCGAACCGACCGGAAATGCCCTTTCAGAATGGCAACCTGCCGGCGATGGAATTGGAAAAGCTCGATCAAACCATGGCATCAGCGCAAAAACTCACCACCGGACTCAAGGCCATGATGGAGGGATTCAAGGGTCTGAAGTCCGCGAACCCGGTGCCGACGGAACATTGAAAAATGGTGATTCCTGCAAACGTAGATGAGGCAGTCCGACTCAACCGGCGCACCGCAACCCATGACACCTAATCCGATGAATTCTTATCCCATGACTTTCTGCACCCGACTGTTACCGCTGCTCGCACTCTTTGCAGCGTCACTTTCACTATCTGCCGAGGAGCCCGCCAAAAAGCCGGAAGCGCCAAAGGAGGAATGGAACGGTTACGAAATCCGCAAGTTCGATGTACTTAGCCGCGGATCCATGCTGGTGATTCCCAAGACTCCGGCAGCGGGCAAGCCGTGGATCTGGCGCACCGAGTTCTTTGGCATCGACCCCCAGGCTGACATCGCCCTGCTTGGCAAGGGCTTCCATGTCGGCTACATCAGCGTCGGCGGGCTTTATGGAGCTCCGGTCGCGCTCGATGCAATGGATGTTTTCTACGACTATGTCGTCAAGACCTACGGCTTGAACGCCAAGGTGGTCGTGGAAGGATTCAGCCGCGGTGGATTGTATGCACTCAACTGGGGCATCCGCCATCCCAACCGCGTGGCCTGCATGTATCTGGATGCGCCGGTTTGTGATTTCAAAAGCTGGCCCGGCGGCGGCGGCGGCAGTCAGGGCAGGCTGGTCAAAATGTACGGCCGCGAGTGGGGGGAGGTCCTCGCCGCCTACAAGATGAACGATGAACAAGCGCGGGCCTACAAGGGCAATCCGATCGACAAGAATGAGAACCTCGAACCCATGGCCAAGGCGAAAATTCCGATTCTCGTCGTTTGTGGAGACATGCACGATTGGGTCGTTCCCATCGACGGCAATACCCTGGTGTTGGAAAAACGCTACAAGGAGTTGGGCGGGGACATCACGGTCATCCGCAAACCAGGTGCGGGACACCGTCCGCACAGCCTGCCGGATCCGACACCGATCGTCGATTTCGTGCTCAAACACACGAAGGGGCTTAAGTGAGTTGACTTTGGCGACAAGCGCTGCACATCACCTGGCGGCGAAACATTTCCGCCGCGCATGAGATTCTGCGTCTCCCGCCAATCACGCCAACAGGCCGCGAACCACTTCCCCCTCGACGTTGGTAAGACGGCGGTCGATGCCATTGTGATAGAAAGTCAGCGCCTTGTGATCGAGCCCTAACAAATGCAGGATCGTGGCATGGAAGTCGGGCATGGTCACTTTGTTTTCGCCGACGAAATATCCAAGTTCATCAGAGCTGCCGTAGCTGATGCCCTTCTTGACGCCAGCACCGGCGAGGAAACAGGTGAACACCGAGGGGTGGTGATCGCGCCCGGGGGCACCGACACCCTGGGTCACCGGGCTGCGTCCGAACTCGGTGGACCAGATGAACAGCGTATCCTCCAGCATGCCGCGCTGCTTGAGGTCCTGAATCAAAGCGGCCACGGGTTTGTCCATCGTCGCCGCCTGATTGTCGTGATTCTCCTTCACATTCTCATGACCGTCCCAATTGATGCGCGGACTAACGAATGTGCTGCCGTTGATGATTTGCACAAATCGAACGCCGCGTTCCAGCAAACGCCGCGCCATCAGACAGTTGCGGGAAAATCCCTTGTTGGCAGGTTCGCCGATGCCATAAAGTTTCTTCACGCTTTCCGGTTCGCTGTCGAGGTCGCTCGCCTCGGGGATGCTGGCCTGCATGCGCGCGGCGAGTTCATAGGAGCGCAATCGGGCGGCGAAAACCCCGTCATCGGGATGTTCGGCGGCGAATTTCCGATTCAAACTCGCGAGCAATTTCATGTCCGCGTCGCGCGAGGCGGGAAGAATGCCCGGCGGTGTGCGCAGGTCGGGGATCGGATCACCGCCCTGGGTGCGGAATGCCACACCCTGATGGTTCGCGGGAAGAAAGCCCGATGTCCAATTGATCGACCCGCCCGCCGGAAGTCCGCGGGGATCGGGCAGCACGACAAACGCCGGGAGGTTTTCATTTTCCGAGCCGAGACCGTAACTCAACCACGCGCCCATCGAAGGAAAGCCGTTGAGGGTGAACCCGCTGTTCAGTTGGAACGCCGCCGGCGTATGGTTGTTGCTCTTGGCGAACATCGACTTGATGAAACAAACATCATCCACGCAACCGGCGAGATGGGGCAGCAGACTGCTTACCCAGGCACCCGACTGGCCGTGTTGTTTGAAGTCATAGACACTCTTCATCAGCTTTCCCGGCTGGCCGAAAAAACCCAGATTTTCCCCCTTGCCTTCGAGGGACTTGCCGTGCATGCGTTCGAGTTCGGGTTTGTAGTCGAAGGCATCGATATGGCTGACTCCGCCGACGCAGAAAATCTGCACCACCCGTTTGGCCTTGGCGGGGAAATGCGGCGAAAGCACGATGTCGGAATGCTTTGTCGATGCCGCGGATTTTTCCTGATTCATCATCCAGGCCAGGGCGATCGCGCCGAGGCCACCGCCTGAATTCCATAAAAAATGCCTGCGCGACAAGAGTGCGTTATCGCTCGTGTCAAATGCGGAGGAAATCAGCGGGTCACCTGACATACAAAAATTCGGTTGAGTTCAGCAGCGCCCAGCACACGCTGGTGAAATCCCTTTCCGTTGCGGCGGCTAGCGCGAGTTCCGCTTCGTCCGGACTGGGCGGGCGGGCGAGAACCAATTGATAGACGGCTTGGATGGCGGCGTGCGGATCATTGTTCGATGATTTCAACACCCGCTCCGCAAGCAGTTTCGACTGACGTTGCACAAACGCGTTGTTCATCAGTTCGAGCGCCTGCAGCGGCGTGATCGTAACGCCACGACGTGGCGTTTTCACGGCGGGATCCGGGCAATCGAAGGCATCGAGCAAAGGATCCTTGCCGCTGTTGATGTTCATCCGATAGACCGAACGACGATTGAACTGCGCGCCTTCCTTGTTGTTTTCCACATAGGTGTTGCCTTGAAAACCGGGGCCGCCCGGTTGCAAATTGATCTCACCGCTCGCGGAGAGCATGGCATCGCGGACCGCCTCGGCCTCGAGACGACGCGGCGCGTACCGCCAGAGCAACTGGTTGTCGGCATCGACGGCCGCCGCCTTGCCGTTGAAGGCGCCCGATTGCCGGTAGCTGCGCGAGTTGACGATCAATCGATGCATCGCTTTCACGCTCCAGCCCTTTTCGATGAATGTCGCGGCCAGCCAATCGAGCAATTCCGGGTGGCTGGGTGGCATACCGTTCACACCGAAATCGTTAGGAGTCGAAACGATGCCCTGGCCGAAATGCAGGTGCCAGATTCGATTCGCCATGACCCGGGCGGGCAGGGGGTTTTTCGGACTGGCGAGCCATTCGGAAAACATCAGCCGGCGCTGTGCTTCCGGCGCATCCGCAGGCAGACCGAAATCGGACTTGAGCGCCGTGATCGCGGAAAGAGCGCCCGGCGAAACGACTTCCGCGGGCTGGTTGACATTGCCGCGCACCAATCGTTTGGTTGGCTCCGGCTGAACTCGTGTGCCCACATAGGACTTGCCCAGGGCAATTGGTTTGAAGCCATTCAGCTCCTCGCGAATGCCTTGCAATTTTTGCAGCGCTGTTTGTCGCGCGGTGCGTTGATCCTCGCCGAGCGCTGCGAGCATTGCCTGCTGCGACACCGCGGAGCCGCCACTTTGAAACGCCGCGAGAACCTCGGCATCACTCAGGGCCCGGTCGTACAGCGCGGCTTGCTGGATTTCCCCCGTGAGCTGGCCATTGCTTGCACCGGTATGACGCTTGCCCAGCAGCACGTGGGCATCACCGGCCGCAAATGTTGGCAGCTCGGCAACTTGATAGGTTTTGCCGATCATCGCGCCATTGCGATACAGGGTGAGGCTGTTGTCGGCGCGATAGACCGCAACCACGTGGATCAACTCGTTGGGTGCGGCGGTCTCATCCGCCACCTCAAGCTCGCGGGTGCGGGTGAAGTTGTTGCTTCCCAGCATCCATTTCTTCGGCTGTTTTTCGGCAAAGACGATCGCGTCAAAGATCGAGCCGTTGGCGCTTTCGAGGGAAATCGCGGCACCACCGGCTTGATTCAGGGTGGCCAGGGTCAACCAGGCCTCGATGGTTTTTTCGCGAATGCCGCGCGACAAGGGTTCGGAGACAAAAAAATCACCGTCCTTGCGCAGTTGCAATCGTCCTCTTTCGATGATTGCCGAACCCTGCATTTTTCCCGCTGCTTTCAACACGTCCGCGTCGTCGAATTTCCATCGCAACATGGCAACAGGCCCCACCACTGCGGGGCGTTGCGGCTGTTTTGCAACGGCAAGCCTGGCGCCCTCCGCATCGATCTGCGCGATCTGTTCCGTTAGAGTCGCCAACTGCTTCTCCAGCGCTTGTTTGCGCTCCTGCCGGTCTTTGGATTCCACGGTGCCTTCGATCATGCGCTCACCGTGTTTGACACCCTCGAAGACCGACTTCATGCGGTAGTAGTCCTCGTGGGGAATCGGGTCGAACTTGTGCGCATGGCAGCGGGCGCAGTTCACCGTGAGTCCGAGAAATGATTGACCCACAACGCCTAACAAATCCTCGAGTTCGTCCTCGCGGGTGATCATTTTTTGCGTGGGATTGGCCTGGGCGTTGCCCGCTTCATCCCAGGGACCGCAGACCAACAGGCTCGGCCCGATCATGCCCTCGCTGGTCAGCGGCGCCATTGTGTCGCCCGCCACCTGTTCTTTCATGAACCGGTCGTAGGGTTTGTCGTCGTTGAAGCTCTTGATCACGTAGTCGCGATAGTGCCAGGCATTGTCGCGAGGGCGGTCATATTCGAATCCCTGGCTCTCCGTGAAGCGGGCCACGTCCAGCCAGTGGCGGCCCCAGCGCTCGCCGTAATGCGGCGAGGCGAGCAGGCGATCGACCAGGTTTTCGTAGGCTTGGGGAGAGGCATCGGCAAGGAAGGCGCGGACTTCCTCGGGTGTCGGCGGCAAACCTGTTAGATCGAAACTCAAGCGACGGATCAAGGTGGAACGGTCCGCTTCGGGTGCAAAGGTTAGGCCTTCTTTTTGCAGGCGGGCGGCAATGAAGTCGTCGATCCCCGTGCCAACAGGTTTTTTGACCGGTTGCAGCGACCACAGATCGCTGCGCACTTCGGCGACTTTGCCATCGTCCGGCCAGGCCGCTCCCTGATCGATCCAGGTTTTGAGCAAGACGATTTGATCGGCGTGCAACCGTTCGCCCTTCGACGGCATGAACTTCCCCTTGTCGCGCTCCGTGACCAGGTGGATCAATTTGCTTTCGTCCGCTTTGCCAGGGACGATGACTTGTCCGTCGTCGCCGCCGCGCAGTGCGAACAATTTTGCATCAAGCCGCAGACCGCCCTTTTGTTTTTCCGCGCCGTGGCATTTCACGCAGTGCTCGTGAAGGACCGGCTCGATGTCGCGTTTGAAATCGACCGGCCCTGCCGGGTCCGCTGTCGCCCTGACAAGACCCAGCATCAGCAGGGCCCCGGCACAGGAAATGGGCGACAAGGACATGTCAGTGATGCATCAGGGAGCCGGTTTTGCTGCTGGATCCGCCCAGCTTGCTTTTGCTTTGGCGAGTTCCTCGTCGCTCAGACCGAAAGCCTTGAGCACGCCAAGCGCCATCATTTGATCTCCCGCCGGATTCATGTGCACGCCGTCACCGGTGAGGATGTTGCCTTTTTTCTCGGCACCCGCCTTGGCGATGATGGCCTGCATGTCGGCATTCAAATCGGCCAACAGGCACTTTTTCTCTTTCGCCAGTTCCTTGAGGAAATCATTGTAGGCAACCAATTTCTGATTGTTGGGATTCGGCTGGTCCTCGCCGATCATGGTTGATGTGAGAATCATCACCTTGACACCGGCGGTCTGGCACTGGTCGACAATCTTGGTGATGTTGATTTTGTATTGATCGAGCGGCACGCCGTTGGCACCGTGCCAGACATCGTTCACTCCGCAGCTCAACGTCATCCAATCGGGTTTTTTGCTCAAGGCATCGCGATCCAGCCGTTCGAGCATGTTGTTGGACTTGTGGCCGCTGATTCCCGCAGGGATGGCGGTGGTCTTCACACCTGCGGCCTCGAGGCCCTTGATCACCAGGGTGACATACCCCTTGGGTCCGGCACCGGCCTGGGTGATCGAGTCGCCCATGAAGGCGATTTTCTGTCCTTCCTTCACCGCGATTTCCCCGGCCATCAAGGTGCTTCCTGTCATCAGCGCTGCCGCTGCCATCATGTTGAGTACGTTTTTCATATTGCTTTGGTAATTTCCTGTTGTGATAAAATAATCATTTTGCCTTGTCCGGCTCCAGCACCTTTTTCTCTGGGTAATCCAGACCCTCGCGGCTGTCATACACCGACTTCAGCCAGGCCTGCATTTCTTTTTTCATGCGCGCCGTGACATCGGGCAGTTTGTCCGCCAGGTCGGTTGTTTCGGAAAGGTCATTCGTTAGATCGTAGAGTTCGTATTTGTCCGCACCGCGCCGATGCAGTTTGTATTGGTTGTCGTTCCATGCCACATAACCGTCTTCCAGGCTGGTTTGGCCGTGATGAAAGAATCCGATCGGCCGCGGGCGTTGCTTCATTTCACCATCGAACAACGGCAACAGGCTCAGGCCATCGATGGGCAGCACCTGGTTGGGCAGTTGGATTTTCAGGATGTCCATCACCGTCGGATAGATGTCACTGGTCACGGCGGCGACTTCGGTGATCGCCGGTTTCTTGATCCGCGACGGCCATTCGACAATGCCCGGCACGCGGATGCCGCCTTCCCAAAGTTCACCTTTGTGGCCGCGCAGGTTTTTGTTGGAACCGAAGGCATCCGGCTCCTTGCTGTCTTCCATCCACGCGCCGTTGTCGCTGTTGAACCAGAGAAGCGTGTTGTCGGCGATGCCGAGTTTGCGCAGTCCGCTGCGCAGCGTGCCCATGCTGCGGTCGACGCCGAGGATTTCACCATAATACGGCGAGCCGCCGGCCGCCTTGAGATCCTCGGGAGTCGGTTGCAACGGGACGTGCGGACTGCCGAACCAGACGACCGCAAGAAACGGTTTGCCATCCTTGTTGCTTTTTTCGATGAACTTCAAGGCCTCGGCAACAATGACATCGGACCCGTCGCCTTTGGTTTTTTCCGGCACGCCATTGCGGCCGAAGGTCCAGTCGGGTTCGAAGTAATTCGACACCGAGAACGACTCGTCAAAGCCGACATTGAGGGGTGAAAAGCGTTCGGTATTGGCGATCACCTTGCCCGGTCCGGGAACTCCGTTGAGATGCCACTTGCCGAAATGCGCCGTGGTGTAGCCCACGGTTTTGACCGCCTGGGCGATGGTGACTTCCTGTTTGCGAAGGGTCATGCCCGGCCACAGGCAGTTCATCCGGTAGGGATGCCGACCCGTCATCACGCTGGCGCGCGTAGGCGAGCAACTCGGATGAGCGGAGTAAAAACGGTTGAAGCGAAGTCCGGCTGCGGCCATCGCATCGAGATTGGGCGTTTGGATTTTTTTCAGACCGTTGTAGCTGACATCGCCCCAGCCCTGGTCGTCGGTCATGCACAGGATGATGTTTGGTTTGGCCGTATCAGCCGCCTGCGCGGTGACCAGTGCAAGCGCGCTCAAGGCGCCGAAGAGGGCGGATTTCATCGTGGTTTTTTAATGAGGTGCAGCGTCGGTGGTTTTGTTCCCGAGCATAACGGACGCAAAACGATCCATCTTTCATCCCAAGTCAAACAGCAGGGCCTCGCTGTCGGCGGCGGCGTGGAGGGCGAAAGTGCCCGCCGACTCCGCATGCGCGGCATCGCCGTCCCGCAAGGTTTCGCCGTGGACCGCAAGTTCTCCGCGAATCACCTGCAACCACAAACCGCGACCCTTCGCGATGTCATGACCCAACTGTTCACCTGCTTTCAGTCGAATCCGATAGACATCGGCGTCCTGATGGATCAATGCCGAATCATCGCGACCATCCGCCGAGATCACCAGGACCTTTTTTTCATGGTCGCTGTCCTGATGCGGGTGCCACTCGGTGTAGGACGGATTGAGTCCGTTTTCGCGTGGCGTGATCCAGATTTGCAAAAACCGGGCCTCGCTGGTTTTGCTGGGATTGAACTCGCTGTGGGTCACTCCCGAACCCGCGCTCATCAGTTGAATTTGCCCGGGCGAAAGAGTGCGGCCATTGCCCATGCTGTCGTGGTGTTCCAATTGTCCCGCCACCACATAACTGAAGATCTCCATGTTGCGGTGCGGATGGGCGGGGAAACCAGCGCCTGCCGCGACCCGATCCTGATTGATGACCCGCAGCGAGCGAAAGCCCATGTGCTGAGGGTCGTAGTAATCGGCGAAACTGAAGGTATGGTACGATTCGAGCCAGCCGTGGTTGGCATGGCCGCGCTCGAGTGATTTTCGGACAATGACGTTCATGTCCCTGCTGTTACCATGGGATCGGGACCAGTCAACCCGGGATCAAGGCTTTTTCTCCGCCGTGGGTTCCGCCGGCTTTTTCGCGCCCGCCTTTTCCAGCAATTCGCCGAGATGTTTCACGTAGGCTTCGGGTCCGCCTTCGCGATAGCCGATGTCTTCGGAAAGTTTTTTGCCCTCGGCATCAAGCAGCAGCACCGTCGGGTATCCTTCGAGCGGATATTGCTTTTCGAGTTCCTTGTTCTGTTTTTTCAAATCGGCCGCCTGTTTCGATTTTTTGGGGAAATCGACTTCCATCAGCACCAGGTTTTTCGCGGCGTAATCCTTGAATGCCTTTTGTGCAAAAACCTCCTTGTCGAGCTTGATGCACCAGCCGCACCAGTCGGAGCCGGTGAAGTCGATCAGGATCGGTTTGTTTTCGGCCTTGGCTTTTGCTTTGGCTTGTTCCCAGTTGGTCATCCAGCCTTCTCCACCGGCGAGGGCGAGGGAACTGCAAAGAAGAAATCCGGCGGCGATGCGTGTGATGTTTTTCATACCTTACCAATTAGCGATGTCGCGGACGATTTTTGTTCATTGTTTCTTTTGCCGCAGTTGTTCCAGCCTGCTGAGCGGTTTTTCGGCGGGTGCGGGCGCAGGGGCGGCCTGCGACGGCGGAGCGGCCTGGGCAGCCACAACAGGTTGGGCGGGTGCGGGGGCCGATGGCGCATCGATCCGCAACACCCCGCCCTTGGCGCATTGGTGGGTGATGCTCCGACCGTTCTGCGGGATCAGGATTTTGCAGAACAAATTCTGGTGCTTGCCGATCGCCGCGTCGGCGGCAACTTCCAGCGCGAAGTTCAGCTCCTTGGCGCTTTTGTCGAACGACATCACCGCCGCCTTGACCCCGTGAGGCAGGCCCAGCAATTCCGCGCTGGCATTGCCTTCGAACGGTGTCGCGATTTGAAGTTTGCCGAGAATCGATGTCGCTTTGTTCTGTTCGGTGGCGGCCATTTCGAGGCTCATGGTGAGAAACGGTTCGGCCACGGTCAGAGTGGCGAGTTTCGAGGACACCAGCACCGTGCCTTTGGGGGTTTTCGACTCGGCGAGGATCACGATAGGCCATGAACCGGGAACGGCATCGTTGCTGGCATTGATTTCATAAACCGCCGCCGTCGCATCCTTGGCGACATCGATGCTCACCGGGGCGCCGATTCCCGGCGGCGACCAGAGAAATCGCAGCACGACCGGCTCGGCGAATCCCGGCGCGCGGAGAACTTTGACGTTCAAGGGCAGCACGCCGTTCTTGACGATCGGCGCGGCGGGTTGTTCGAGCTCGATTTGCAGAGGAGCTTCATCGATGACCGCCATGCTGATCCGGTCGACCGAAGTGCCGTGATACGAACCCTGGTTGTTGATGTCCACGTGTTCGATGCGTTCGCCCAGCAGTCCCGCGAGTCCCTGCGGGGTGCCGTCGCCCGCTGCCTTGAGCTGGATTTGATACAATCCTCCCGCCACCGGGGCATTGGCCGCCGCCTCTAACAAAACGGGAAATGCGGTGGCGTTTTTGGGAACGACCGGCGCGGTCATGGTCATGCCCGCCGGCAGGGCATCCGCTTGCAGGCGGAGTTCGCAACCGACATTTTCACGGGTGAAATTCACCACGGTGGCGTAGCGGTTGCCGCGCGGCACGGTGAGCATTTTCCACTTCTGCGTCTGGCCGCGATCGACGGTGGGCAGCGCGGCGCTGATCGCGGGGGATTTTTCGGAAATTTCTACCCGATAGGTGAAATCCTCGCGACCATTGCGCAGTTTGTCGGTGATGCGGACGAAATAATCGCCGTCGGCAGGACATGGCCAGACCAGCGAGCTGTCGAGACCGCCCTGATCATCGTTGCCTTCGATTCTTTTCCCGGCGGCATCGTGCAGGGAAAGCACCGAGTCGAGCGGCGAGCGCAGCGCCAGAGCAAGGACCTTGATGACAAGCTGCTGGTCTTTTTTTGCGGTGAACCGAAACCAGTCGCTGTCCTTGTCCTCCGCGATGATTCCCTGCGCGGCGCAGGGCAGAGCAGGCAGAACGGTGGCGTTCTTGAAGTCGTTGTTCGGTTCGCTCTCATTCGCGTAGTTCAATGCGCTCAGGGAAATCCAGTTCGGCGAGGGCGCGGAAAGTTTGCCGCTCAAAGCAAAAAGCGGAAACGGGTTCGGACCAGCCGCAGGGAGGGTGACGGACTGCTTGATCGGTCCGGCGGGGTCGCCGAGGAAGGTGAACTCGACCGTTTCGCCGGGTTTCGCGCCACAGGGGAAAACCGCGGCAGGACGCGGGGCGGTGGAAATGTGCAGCCGATACTGGCACTTGTCATTGCCCTCGTAGGCGGCTTCGCGGACGACGATGCGGTAGTCGCCGTCTTCCGGGGCGACAATCGACGCATAACAGTCGGTGCGCAACAACGGGCTGTCGTCGCGGGCGCTCAGTTCGAATCGGCGGGGATCGAGAATCGCCACGAACGCATCGAACATTTCCTGGCCGAGCCGGATGGCCTCCACTTCGGCGATGAGGCGCTGGCCTTTTTTCATACGACAAACATAGTAGTCCTCGTCCTCCAGTTTGACGACCCCGTGAACGGTGGTGTCGGCCGCGATTTTCTGCACCTGTTCGAAGCTGTTGTTCGGCTCCACTTCATCGACGCACGGGAACTGGCCGACCATGAAAAGTTTCATCTCGCTGATGCCGCCGGAGCAGCGCACACGCAGCGGGTGTTCGCCGAGCGGGGCATCCGCGGCGATGCTGGCCATCGCGGTGAAATGCTTGGCATCGACGATCTTGATGTCGGTGATCGCCAGCCCCTTATGATAGCAGAGGATTTCCTTCACGTCGTCGAGGCGCTCGCCGTGAAAATGGAGCTGCACCGTCGTGCCGCGCTGGCCGCCCGGCGGTTGCACGATGGACAGCAGCGGGGAAAACGCCTGGGCTGCGGCGGTGAGCAACAGCAACATCAGGGCATGGAGGACGGCGGGTTTCACGGCATCGACCGGTCATGCTTTTTTCGCAAGGATTTCCTCGATGACCCGTCCGCCGTCGCAGATTTCGATCGGCCGATTGCCCGGAGCCATGAGTTCCTTGTCGGCGGCAATGCCGATCTGATTGTACACCGTGGTCGCGAGGTCGGCCACCGACACCGGGTCGTTTTCCGGTTCGGCACCGAGAGCGTCCGAGCTGCCATGCACGTATCCGCCTTTGACTCCGCCGCCGGCGAGCATGGTCGAGAACACCCGCGGCCAGTGGTCGCGACCACCGGTGGGACCGATCTTCGGCGAGCGACCGAATTCACTGGTGACCATCACCAATGTGGAGTCGAGTAATCCGCGCTGATGCAGATCGTTGATCAAGGCGGCGATCGCCTGGTCGGTCGGCGGCAGGTTGGTTTCGATGCCGGCCTTGATGTTGTCGTGATGGTCCCAGCCGCCTGCGGTCAGGGAAACAAAGCGCACCCCGGCTTCGACCAGCCTGCGCGCAAGGATCATCCGTTGCCCCGCCTGAGTGCGACCGTATTCGTCGCGCAACGCCGCCGGTTCCGCCTCCAGATTGAAGGCCTCGCGCGCCTGCTGCGAGGAAATCAGTTTGTACGCATGCTGGTAAAAGGCGTCCATCGAATCGAGTTCGTCCGATTTCTCCATGCTGCGGAAATGTTGATCGACCGTCTGCAAGAGCGATTGCCGACGGGCGAATCGCTCGTCGCTGACGCCGTTGGGCAGACTCAGGTCGCGAACCTTGAAGTCTTTCTGCGAAGGGTCGGCACCGAGCGCAAAGGGACCGAATGCGGAACTCAGATAACCGGAGTTCGCGTATTCATTCGGCACGCTGGGGACGCAAACGTAGGGCGGCAGGTTGTTCCGCGGCCCGAGTTCGTGGGAGATGATCGACCCGATCGACGGATATTCCACGGCGGGCGAAGGCCGGTAGCCGGTGAACATGTTGTGCGTGCCGCGCTCGTGGGCCGCTTCGCCGTGGGTCATCGAGCGGATGACGGTGATCTTGTCGGCCACCGCGGCGGTTTTTTTCATGAACTCCCCGAACTGCACGCCGGCGATTTTCGTATCGATCGCACCAAAGGGCCCGCGGTACTCCGAGGGCGCGAGCGGTTTGGGATCGAACGACTCCTGATGCGCCAGTCCGCCGGGCAGGAAGATGTGAATCACCCCCTTGGCGACCCCTTCCTTGGTTTCGTAGAATTTCTGCGCCGCGCTCGCCTGCTTTTGCAGGAAGCCCGGCAAGGTCAGGCCGAGACCGCCGAGCAGGCCGACGTAGAAAAATTCCCGCCTTGAGGAATACTGTTCGAGTGGATTGCCAGGGCACTTCGGTTTCATGGGTATGGATGGGATGATAACCGCTTCGCGCGGTTATGCAATGGTTAGATCATCGACTACGCGACACATCGCAATCATGTTTCACCGAACTGGCGGCTTGCAATGTGTCGGCCGCTTTGCAAGAGTCCCGCCATGGGGAAATGGCTGCTGATTTTGCTGATGATCGCGCACGCCGCAGGTGCGGAATCCCCCGAAAAAAACCAGGGGAAACGGCAGTTGCGCTTTCTGCCGGTGGGCGACATGCCTCCTTTCCGACAGGAGATTCGCAATGGCGTGCGCTACGAACTGGAGCCCGATGCGGGTTCGATCCCGCCGGGCCTGCTGCAACTTCCGCTGGGCAAGGAAACGGCCATCGAAACCACCCTGAATTTGGGAAATTTCTCCCCTTCGCTGCCCTGGCCCGCCGGTCCGCTGCGGCTGGAGTTGATGCAGAAAACCGGCGATGCGGTCAAAAAATGGCACGAAATCACCCTGCCCGAAAAAGGCGACATCGCGGTGCTGCTGTGGCGCGATCCCAAGGTCAACACCTGGGAGTCCGCCCGATCACTGGTGCTCGGCGACGGCCTGGAAGCGTTCCCTGCGGGCAGCGTCCGACTGGTGAACCTGATCCCGTCGATGGTGAAAATGGTTTTCGCCGACAAAGCGGTGGAGTTGAAACCCGGCGTCAGCCAGGTAGAGCTGCTGAGCAAGGAAATCACCCCCGTGCAAATTTCCGCCCAGGACGCCAAGGGCGACTGGCACGTGGTGTTTCAAAGCGCACTCACCCAGAACCCCGGCGAACGCGGCAACGTGATCGTCTATCGCGCCGATGGCGAGTCCCCGCGCAGCCCGGTCAAGGTCCTCTGCCTGCGCGAACAAGCTCCCGTCCCCCCCGAAAAAAAACCGCCGACCGTCAACACACCGAAAGCGAAATAACATCAAGGCTTTTGCCACCAGGCCATTGCAAAATTACAAACGGCACTCTGTTAACCTCTTCCCAATGAAGAGTCCATTCTCGCAAAGAAACCTTGTGGACTACTTTCCAAAAAAGCCAAAAAACCATAACTCACACCGAGTCATGGGAAAAAGCCCCCTTTACCCCTTTGACCCGAACGTTTGATGTGAGCCCGCCGGCGCGATTGAAAGGAAAATGAAGTGAATTTGAAATGCTTATGGCCGGTTAGTGTGCCACGACTTGTTAGAACTGAGTGTGGTCCACTTCATTGCCCCTTGACCATGAAAATATCAAAGAACAATATCCTCTTCACCTCGAGGTTGTCCATTATTGGTCCCTTGCCGAAACGATTTCCGACCGTATAAAATATGTCCTTCGGCGGAGTCTGTTCCATGACTTCGCCCCGGATTCGCACCGTTGCTGAAGGTCCGGTCGTGACGATCTCACGCACCAATACCGCTTCCTCCATTCGGAAATATCCGCCACTGCCAGGGAATTCCTCTACAGGCACAGCACATGGGCGGATAGCACTCTCATTTGTCACAATGCCCGGACTGCCGCCTCCCCACTTCGCTAAGGATATCGCAAAGCTCTGAGTGAGGTTGCACATAGATAATTCCAAATCGTCGGCAGATCGCTTCGCGTCGACTGGAATGACAATGTTCCAGCGTTTACAGTAGGGCTTGCCGGCTTCGCTATTTCCAATATCAAGGACGATTCCATCATTGCGCTTTGCCAAGTCAGCAACCATTTGTGATTTCGCGTCCCACCAAGCTTGTTTCTTGGCTTGGTCCGAACTGTCCTTCTCGCGCTTGCAGCCAATTGCTGTTGCTAGTATAGCTCCAAAAATGAAAGTGAGCAGGGTTAATCTCATGTCTTATTCCTTCGAACAGTGTAGTTCGTTCAGGAAGGAAGAGAACATTTTTCTTCGCATTGGCCAAGAAAGAACTGCCGCTGCATCGTGTAACCTATACAGCACAAGGGAAAATTTACTTACTGCCAGACATACAAATTTCCGCAGAAAACAGGCAAACAGAAAGCATACACACAACCCTAATCCCACAGGCGACGCGGTAACGCCATCCTCATTTTTCCTTGTGGCGTCATCCAGCAGGTATTGGTTGAAGGAATCGGCGGCGCGCTCGGTGCGATACCGAGGCCCAAGTGTTACCCATGTTCTTAACCTGAGCCACACGCTTGGTCGGCCTGGAAGGCCGATGGAAATTAGCCGGTGGCGTCAGCCACCGGAAGGCAAAAAGAAAGGATTGCGCCCCGGCAGGGGTGCGGGAGAATGACAGCCATGCCATCGACACAGCTCTCACTCCATTACCACGTCGTGTTCAGCACCAAAGACCGGGTTCCGAGTATTGCCGCCGCGTGGCGCGAAGACGTGGTGCGTTATGTGAAAGCGGTGTCTTCCCGATGGGTGCATGAGGAAATCGGTGAGCACAGCTTTGCATGGCAGGGAGGCGAGACGCCTCCGCCACGGGTGGCGCCGTTTGCGAATCCATCGCGCGGCAGAGGTGTGGACTATGACGAGCGGTTTCTTTGGTGAGAGCCTGACCTTCCGCCGCCCCTCCGGGGCGGGTTTCGTCTTGAACGACTCACCGGTGGCTGACGCCACCGGCTAATTTCGGTTCAGCCCTCCGGGCTTGCCATTCGGGTCTGGCCCCTATGGTGACCCCTATGTTGACCCATCCTTATTGATCGAGGTATGTGGGGGACAATCGCCGCATCAGGCTGTCAAAATCTTTTTCATTAACGGCATCCAGTGGCGCAGACTCGATTGCACGGATGATTTCTTTTGCATTTGCCGTTTCCCAATCTACTTCGGTGGAACCGGGAACCAGGTACCAGTCGCCCCGAATCCACTCAAACGAGGCAAAGTAGTCCCCCTGAGGGCCATGGATCGGAACGATCATTCGGCATGTCCTTCCTTCCGTATCCAGCACAACATAAAATCTCGATAGGGAAAGGCTGTTGGAATCATCTTTAAAACGATCCATCACGTAGGTTCGTTGATTTTCGATTTGTTCGGGAGTTATGTCTGTTCTGCCATACAAAGCCGCGCACTCGGTATTGTTCAGGAATTTCATGTAGTCGGTCTCACTCAACAAAATCACCTTTCTCCACCTTTCGATTCCCGTGGGAGCCGTGCTGAGATGAGTGGGAAAAGTCCACGCCGGCTTCACGTCCATTTTGAACACGACACGATCTTCATTCAGAATCTTGATTTTTTTGTAACGGTACGTTGACACAGGGGGGGAAAATTTCCCAAAGAAGAAAATACCAGCGATAAGCATGATCACGAACGCAATCAATGTTGCGAATGTCTTCTTCATGTCTAGAAAGTGTAAATTTCTTGTTTTCCAGTCTGTGCTTCGTCTCCCTCAAAGATAACAAAATCCACGGACCCGACCTCCCATGTTCCTAATACTTTTTCTGTCCCCATCCCATGTATCGCCACATTATGCGCGTTCCTTTCATCTCAGACCCCGCTATCTCACTTTATAGGGAACTTTCCCGGGAACAATTTTTTCATGCGTTTTGACAATTGCTCATCTTCAATCATCCCGGCCCATTTGGCCGCTTCGATGATATCTCCTTCGTTGATGTATTTCAAAACCAAAGCTTGAGCTGCATAGTCCCTGACAATGCC
>Ga0114972_10000698_pt1 | contig 25105 bp, 25 predicted proteins | sample M_140807_EF_Meta_FD_87354 | JGI IMG/M metagenome (GOLD analysis project Ga0114972, IMG submission 87354) | Freshwater microbial communities from Lake Montjoie, Canada to study carbon cycling - M_140807_EF_MetaG | ecosystem: Environmental > Aquatic > Freshwater > Lake | place: Lake Montjoie...
AATGGCAAACGAAACCATGGGCATTGCCCTCGGCATGATTGAAACCCGAGGTCTGGTCCCGGCCATCGAAGCCGCTGATGCCATGACCAAGGCCGCAGAAGTGCGCCTGATTGGTCGTGAATTTGTCGGTGGTGGCTACGTCACCGTTTTGGTCCGTGGCGAAACCGGTGCGGTGAATGCCGCCGTCCGCGCCGGTGCCGATGCCTGTGAGCGAGTGGGTGACGGCCTGGTGGCTGCCCACATCATCGCCCGCCCTCACCGTGAAGTTGAGCCTGCTCTGAACAGCAGCTTCGGCCTCGGTTCCAAGGACTGAGTGGATAGGCGCTTGAGGCGCTGACCATCCTTTCCATCCCACGAACCAACCGGAAACACCCATGAGCAAGAAGTACGACGCAGGCGTCAAGGAGTACCGCGACACGTATTGGACTCCCGACTACGTCCCCCTCGACACCGACCTGCTGGCCTGCTTCAAATGCACCGGCCAGGAAGGTGTTCCCCGTGAAGAAGTAGCCGCTGCCGTGGCTGCCGAATCTTCCACCGGCACCTGGTCGACAGTTTGGTCAGAACTCCTGACCGACCTCGATTTTTATAAGGGCCGTTGCTATCGCATTGAAGACGTCCCTGGCGACAAGGAAGCCTTCTATGCCTTCATCGCCTATCCCCTCGATCTGTTCGAAGAAGGTTCGATCACCAACGTTCTCACCTCTTTGGTGGGCAATGTGTTCGGCTTCAAGGCCCTGCGCCACCTGCGCCTGGAAGACATCCGCTTCCCGATGGCCTTCATCAAGACCTGCATGGGTCCCCCGAACGGCATCGTCGTCGAACGGGATCGCATGAATAAGTACGGCCGTCCCCTGTTGGGCTGCACCATCAAGCCCAAGCTTGGTCTTTCCGGCAAGAACTATGGCCGGGTGGTGTACGAGTGCCTGCGGGGCGGTTTGGACTTCACCAAGGACGACGAAAACATCAACTCCCAGCCTTTCCAGCGCTGGCAGAACCGTTTCGAGTTCGTCGCTGAAGCCGTGCAGCTAGCCCAGGAAGAAACCGGCGAGAAGAAGGGGCACTACCTCAACTGCACCGCCGCCACTCCCGAAGAAATGTATGAGCGCGCCGAGTTCGCTAAGGAACTGGGTCAGCCCATCATCATGCACGACTACATCACCGGTGGCTTTACGGCTAACACCGGACTGGCGAAGTGGTGCCGTAAAAACGGCATGCTGCTCCACATTCACCGCGCCATGCACGCGGTAATCGACCGCCATCCCAAGCACGGCATTCATTTCCGGGTGTTGGCCAAGTGCCTGCGTCTCTCCGGTGGTGACCAGCTCCACACCGGTACCGTGGTCGGAAAACTCGAGGGGGATCGTCAAACCACCCTCGGTTATATCGACCAGCTGCGCGAATCCTTCGTGCCCGAAGACCGCACCCGCGGTAACTTCTTCGATCAGGACTGGGGTTCCATGGGCGGCGTCTTCGCCGTTGCCTCCGGTGGTATCCACGTTTGGCACATGCCGGCCCTTGTCGCCATCTTTGGCGATGACTCCGTGCTGCAATTCGGTGGTGGTACCCACGGTCACCCCTGGGGTTCTGCCGCTGGTGCCGCCGCCAACCGGGTGGCCCTCGAAGCCTGCGTCAAGGCCCGTAACGCCGGACGTGAGATCGAGAAAGAAGGCCGCGACATCCTCACCGAGGCCGCCAAGCACAGCCCCGAGCTGGCGATTGCCCTGGAAACCTGGAAGGAAATCAAGTTCGAGTTCGACACCGTCGACAAACTCGACGTTTAGTTTCCAGGACCCGGTGCAGGGCCATGGTCATTCCCCCCGCCCTGCACCGGAATCATTCGTTAGGTGATTGGATCCTGGATCCGTCACCAACACTTTCAAGGATTTAGCGCTTCCGCGTCGACCCCATCCCTTCACCAAGAAACCCCATGCCCTTCATGAGCACCGTGGGTGACTATCAAACAGTCGCCACCCTGGAGACCTTCGGCTTCCTCCCGCCGTTCACCCAGGACGAGATCTACGATCAAATCGCTTACATCATCGCCCAGGGTTGGAGCCCCCTGATCGAGCACGTTCACCCCAGTCGCTCCATGGCCACCTATTGGTCCTATTGGAAGCTTCCTTTCTTCGGAGAGAAGGATCTTGGGGTGATTGTCAGTGAGCTTGAGGCTTGCCATCGCGCCTACCCCGACCATCACGTTCGTCTGGTTGGCTACGACGCCTATACCCAAAGCCAGGGCTCCTGCTTCGTTGTCTTCGAAGGCCGCTGATTGCGACGTTCGTAAGGAATCACATTTCGTTGTGATTTGTTTAGCTGCTAGGCCTTATTCCGGCTGTTATCCCTAGGGGATTTCAGCCGGCTCTTCTCAGGCAAGCGGTTTCAAGATTTTTGTTATTTCCCTCATTTTCCGGGCGGACATGGCCAGTTCAACCAGTCGTGAAGCTGCTCTGGAGCGCCGCAAAGCGCTCACCAACGGTGGCAAAAAAGCCGAAGGTCGTTTCAATTCGGCCCCCGTACGGGTGCGATCAGCTGCCGATGCCCGTCCCACCCGCACCGAACCTGTCGCCGCCACTCCTGTCACCTCTGCCCCTGCTGCTGCAGTCCCGGTAGCCGCAGCGGTTGTTTCTCCGCGAGCCTCGGCAGCCACCAGAGCCAGGGCGGCCAGTCCCGCTGTGGCACGCCAGGCATCAGCCCTTGCGGGTCCGTCAGGGGATGCCCGCCGCAGTCCCGCCCGGGCCATCCCGAACCCCAGTCGCGATCTTGTGTTGGCGCGCCGTGAAGCCCTCTCCCGCCGCGGTAAGCGCGCTGACAATTCCCGCGATCGCACCCGTAGTGATATCGCTCATCAACAGCCCCCTGCCGCCAAGGTTGCGGCTGTGGCTGCCCCTGTTGTAGCCAAAGCTGCCGAACCATCCCGTTCGTTGAGCAGCAGCGCCGCCCGCAGCCAGGCTGGCCGGAATGGCAATTCCGCCGCCAACGCCGCTGCGGATCGTCGCGCCACCGCCAAGCGTTCGGCCCAATACAACCCCAGTCGGGCCCTGGTCCTGGCCCGTCGTGAAGCCCTCTCCAAACGGGGTAAATCCGCCAATACCGCCACCAGCACCTCAGCCGCCGCTGTGGCACGCCAGGCCAATCCCGACCTGACAACCCGGGAGCTGGCGCAGAAGGTGCGCGAACTCAAGAGCAAGGTGGGCTCGGCTGGCACGGCCCGAAATGGCGGTGGTTGTCGCCCCTCCGGCCCCAACCGCAACGGGGCCCGCTTGGCTGCCGCGGCCGAAGCCAGTTGGAAGGTCGGTTTGACCGAAACCAGCCAGGGCCAGACCGTCACCGGTACCCAGGCCAACCGTTCTTTGGCCACCACGGGTAACGAAGCCGGGACCTGTCGCGCGGTCACCGGTACCGAATATCTCGGGGCCGAGATTTTCAATACCTTCTGCCAGAGCGCTCCTTTGGGGACTCAGCCGGCGAAGGTGCGGGTCTCCGCCACCAACCAGGGCAATCGTGTCACGGGCAATGAGGTCGGTCGCTCCGAGAAAGTCACCGGCGATGAACCGGGCACCTGCAAGCTGGTCACCGGTACCGAATACGTCTCGGCCAACCAGGATGCGGCCTGGTGTGGGCTGTCGACTCCTGGCCCCCGCAAGGTGGGCCACGGCCTCAGCGCCGGTGGCCAGGCCGTCTCCGGAGTCATGGTGGGCCGCTCCGAGCGGGTGACCGGCAACGAGAGCGGTTCGGGCCGTCAGATCTCTGGCGATCAATACGTGAGCCAGCAGAACCAACTTCCTGGAAATGCCCCCAACAAGGTCAGCCAGCTCCAGACCCTGCGGGGGACCGGGGTCACCGGGACATCGGTGGGGCGCAGCGAAAGGGTCACGGGCGACGAACCGGGTTCCTGCCGGCTGGTCACCGGCGACGAATACGTCGGTAACCAGCAATATCAAGCTTTCTGCGGCATCACCGCTCCCCCAGAAGCCGCCAAGGTCGGCTTCAGTGTCACCAACCGCAATCAGGTCGTCAGTGGCACCCGCACCGGCCGCTCTGAGCTGGTGACCGGCGACGAACCGGGCACCTGCAAGGCCGTCACCGGCACCCCCTACGCCGGGCTGGAGCAGGCCGGTGGCTGGTGTTCCACCGAGCAGGTGGACAACGTGCGCCGTCGCACACCGGTGCGCATGGGCACGGTCATGACCGGGATCCAACCCGGCATCGGCGGAGTCATGACCGGCGCCGAACGGGGCGCGTGTGAAGCCATCTCGGGTACCCAGTACATCGGTGGCGACCAGACCCGGGCCGTCTGTGGCGCCGCCCAGGAAAGTGATGCGGATTTTCCCCAGACCCTTGGAACGGAACCCTGGCAGGAATTCAGCGTCCAATCTCCGGCGCGGATCGCCCAGACAGAACGGGATCGCACCGGCTGTGTCACGGGCAGCACTTACGAGTTTGGTGGACGCATCACCGGCCCCTTCGATATGGCCAATGACAAGGTGACCGGCACCGAACAGTTCCGTTTTGATCGTCGCGGTCCTTCGGCCCCCCGTAATGCCCTTCCCGCCGGAGCCGCCCGTGGCGCCGCCGCTCCCCTGGTTGCTGCCCCCCCTGCATCGGCTCCAGCGGCAGGGGGCGATGCCACCGGCCGCCAGACCTCCCGAGTCACTGGGGCAGGCCAGTCTTCGGGTCTATCGATCAGCGGCGATGACTGGAACCGGGGCAAGCATGTGACCGGCACCGAAGGGGCCTCCGCCCGCCGCCGCAATCCCACCCGTCCCGGTCCGATCGCAGCCATGCCTGCGTTCCAGTCCAAACGCAATGAGGCGCTTCCCGAGCCCGTGAGTCGCATCACCGGCGCTAGCGGCAACACCCTGGCTGGATCTCTGATCACCGTTTCTGGCGGCGCCCGGGGCTGATCGCGATGCCCCCCCGCCGTCCCGCCTCCACCACGAATCGGGTTTTGGCTCCGACGGCACCACGGCGGCGTCCCAACCCGGTGGATGGCGCCGATCGATTGGCATCCCTGGACAGAACCCAGACCAGCCCTGCCGCCACTGGCACCCTTGGCGCCCCTGCGGCTGCTTCCAACCCAGCGCCCCTCCCCAGCGTCCCCAGTCCGGCATCCATCCGGCGGCTGCCCTCTCCGGGCCCCGTTGCCACCGTTGCCTCCAGCCGCTCGGGCGGCCTCCATCCCCTGAGTGACGGCGCCCGCAATGCGGCTCTGCACGCCTACGACGCCCAGGTGAAGGCGGCCTTTGATCGCATCGTGCCGGTGCTCCAGAAGATCTCCGCCCTTCAGCACGAAAGCGATTTCATCATCAAGGCCCAGGCCGTGGCCCAGGCTGAGCTCGGTTACCCGCTACCAATGCCGATTCTGGAGCGGGCCTGGGTCACCCAGCTGGACATGCGCACCCTGTTTGCTTGGTGCGTTTTTGAGACTTACGAGCAGACCAGCGCCGCCTTTTACGAACAGGATCCCCTTGGGGCCCGTCCTGGCAGTCCCGCTACCGAGGCCTTCGACGCCTTTCTGCTTTCCTGTGGCTTCCACCTCCTGGATGTCACCCCCTGTGCCGATGGACGGCTGGCCCATGCGATCGCCTTCGCCCTACGTCTGCCCTACAGCTCGGTGCGGCGGCGGCCCCATGCCGGTGCCTTGTTTGATGTGGAAAATACGGTGAATCGCTGGGTCAAGACCGAGCACAGACGTTATCGGGAGGGTCTTCCCAATCCAGCCCATGCGGACACCCGGTATCTGAAGGTGGTGCTTTATCACTTCAGTTCCCGCGATCCGGCCCATGAGGGCTGTGCCGCCCATGGCAGCGACGATGCCGCTGCGGCCGCCTGTGGTTTGCAGCGTCTCAACGATTTTCAGGAGGCTGTCGAGAACAGCTTCTGTTGCGGGGCCTCCGTTGATCTGCTGTTACTTGGCATCGACACCGATACCGATGCCCTCCGGGTCCACGTGCCAGGCCTCGATGGCACCACCCGTCTTGATCACTGGTTGGATGCCGAAGCGGTATACCAGGCCACCCGCGACCTCAGCGCCCAGGAGGCCTGGCAGCGCCTCGAGGCCATCGTGCAAGATGCGGCCGCCTCCACCCCCGACCCGGGCATGGTCAAACTGATTGCCCGCCTGTTGGCCAACAACTTCTCCCAGATCGATTACGTCCGTCAATACCATCAAGATTGCCATTACGCCGATGCCGGCCACGCTGAGAGATTTATTGGGGTGGGCATCGGCTTTAAGGAAATACATCTACGCAATCTCACTTACTTCGCTTATATGGATACGGTCGAAGAGGGCGCTTCTGATCTCGATGTGGGTGTGAAAATTTTCCAGGGACTCAATGTTTCCCGGGGCCTGCCCGTGCCGGTGGTCGTGCGGTTTGATTATCACGGTACGGTTCCCGGTGCCCGGGAGCGGGCGATCCGCCATGCCCAAAGGTTTCAAGTAGCGATTGAAGAACGCTATCATGAACTTTATTCCCAGGGTTTGTTGCACGCCCTCCTCACCGTTCGCGACCAGGACCGTCATGTGCCGGCGGAAGCGGTAGGGTCAACAATCAGTTTCGCTACCGTAGGAGGCCATTGAAATGTTGATTTGCAAAGTTGTTAAACCTCTGGTTTCAACCAATCGCATTCCTGATTTCGAACATAAGCATCTTCAGGTTGTTCTCGATGGCAGCACCCAAAAGGTGGCGGTTGATGCGGTCGGCTGCGTGCCTGGTGATTGGGTGATTTGTGTCGGCAGCTCAGCTGCCCGTGAGGCCGCGGGCAGCAAGTCCTATCCCAGTGATCTGACCATTGTGGGAATCATTGACCATTGGGACCCCGAGGCCGCCAAGGCCATGACCACTAATACCGTCCCGGCGGCAACTTTGCTGCCTGGCACCGTCAATGGAGGCAAGGCCTGATGGAGATTATGCAGGTGGCCGGATCGTTGGTTTGCACCCATCGGGTCGACGGACTGAGCCACATGAACCTGCGGATTCTGCGCACCCCCAAGGGAAAGCTCAGTGTGGCGGTGGATCCCGTGGGTGCCGCTATTGGTAACTGGGTTTTCACCGCCAGCGGCAGTGCCGCACGGTTCGCCTGCCCCGATCCTGCCGTTCAGACCGACCTGACCATCGGCGGGATCATCGATTTTTGGGAACCCGATGGGTAAGTTCCGCTACCCCCCGTGATCCCCCCTGGGCTCCGTTTCGGTCCTTCCCCTTTTCCCCTTCCTTCTTGCCATGGCCAACAGCACCCCCCGATCCGGTCGCAGCCCTGCCCGGCGCCGGGCTGCCAGTGGCCCCTCCCGCGCTTCGGCCCAGCCCGTTGAGCCCGCCGTGGCCAGCAAGCAAGAGACGACCCTACCGGCCTCCTACGACCTGCCATCCCCCACGGCGGACGCTTCCACCAATATCTCTGGCGCAACGTCGGCCAATCCCGTCGCCAGCTCGGAGCAGCCCCCCGTGGTCCAGTCCTACGGGGTCACCGTGGAGGCCCAACCCGTGATCGACACCAAGGTGCCGGCCGAGGTCCCAGCCTCCCGTGCCCTGCCCGCGGCCACCAGCGGGCCTGCGCCAACGAACCGCAGCGCCCCCCCACGGGCGACCCGTTCGGTTCCTTCCCGCTCCAGCCGATCCCGTAGCTCAGCCTTGGCGGCCCCTGCTGCCAAAGCGGCATCGACCGCTGGCACCGGCCAGCCGGCGGCGGCCGGATCTCTCAAGGCTGGCAGCCCGCCTGCCGCTGGTGGGTCTTCCCTCAGCGGCGGCACCCCGCCCCGTTCCCCGTTTTCCATTACCCCTTTTCCCATGGCCTCCTCAGTGCAGGGCATCGCCCTCGGCATGATTGAAACCCGCGGTCTCGTCCCGGCGATTGAGGCGGCTGACGCCATGACCAAGTCGGCAGAAGTCACTCTGGTGGCCCGTGAATTCGTCGGTGGTGGCTATGTCACCGTCATGGTTCGTGGTGAGACCGGTGCCGTCAATGCCGCCGTGCGCGCCGGTGCCGATGCCTGTGAGCGGGTCGGGGATGGTCTCGTGGCTGCCCACATCATCGCCCGCCCCCACTCTGAAGTCGAGCCGGCACTGATCGCCAGCGAAGGTCCCCGTCGCCTCTGAGCTCCATGGTGTCTGTTCATCCGCGCGTCTCGGGTTACCTGGGCCGCGCCCTCAGTCTGGAACTTTCCGCCGTCCAGCAGTACATGACCCAGGCTTGCCTGGCTGACCAATGGGGCGACCAGGAGGCGGCTGTCCGTTTTCGCCGCGAAACGGTCGAGGAGCTCCAACATGCCGAACGGATCGTGCAACGCATGTTGCAGCTGGGCCTGGCCCCCGGCGCCTCCCAACTCAAGCCCATCAGCCACGCCCCCGATCTGGTGGGATTGCTGCGCCTTGATGCGGTCCTTGAAGTCGATCTGATTGAGCACTATGCCGAAGCCGTGCGGTTCTGCGAAGCCATCGCCGACACCGTCAACCGTGATTTCTTTGCTGCCCTCTGGCAGGAGGAATCCCACCATGGCCAGGAACTGCAGGAATGGTTAGCCACCCTTCCCTCTGCAGCGGCCCTTGCCGAGCCCCAGCAAGCCACCTTCTGACGAGGGCCTGACCCTGACCGGTGGGCCTTCTTCACTGACTAGATTCCACCGCCAGCACCCTTGCTGTCGGACCCAGTCGACGGTCGTTTCCATTGTCTGAAGAACTGCCCCTGTCGATTCAGACCGCTTGGTTGATCCCGCTTTACGGGTTCAGCGGCATGCTTCTGTCCCTTCCCTGGGCCACGGGCTGGATCAAACGTCAGGGCCCCCGGCCGGCGGCCTATCTCAATTTATTGCTTTCGGTGGTGGCCCTGGTTCACGGCAGCTTGGTGTTCCAGGAGGTTTTGAGGACGGGGGCACGCCATCTGGAATGGAACTGGTTCCAGCTTGCTGACCTGAACCTGAAGATTGGCTTCGACCTCTCCTTCACCAATCTGGCCGCCCTGGCAATGGTGACCACGATGAGTGTCCTTTGCCAGGTGTTTGCCCTTGGCTACATGGACAAGGATTGGTCCCTGGCTCGTTTTTATGCCTTGGTGGGCTTCTTTGAAGGGGCGTTGGCCGGGGTGGTGCTGAGCAGCAATCTTTTCATGAGCTATTTCCTGCTGGAAATGCTCACTCTTTCCACCTATCTCCTGGTGGGATTTTGGTATGCCCAACCCTTGGTTGTCACCGCTGCCCGCGATGCCTTTCTCACGAAGCGGGTCGGGGATGTGTTGCTTTTGATGGCGGTGGTAGCCCTCTCCGCCTGGGCGGGATCCCTCGAATTTCCCGATCTCTACGCCTGGGCGGCCCGCGGTCAAGCCACCGGCTCCATCTCCCCCCTGGCGGGCACCCTGCTGGGACTGGGGTTGATCGCTGGGCCGATGGGAAAATGTGCCCAGTTTCCGATGCACCTGTGGCTGGATGAGGCCATGGAAGGGCCCAACCCTGCCTCCATTCTGCGTAATTCGGTCGTGGTCACCTGCGGAGCCCTGGTTCTGCTCAAGGTCATGCCCCTGCTCAAACTCTCGCCCCTGGCGGTGCATGGCTTGCTGGCGGTGGGCACCATCAGCGCCGTGGGCGGCGCCCTGGTCGCCATCGCCCAGGTGGATCTCAAACGGGCTTTCTCCTATGGCACCAGTTCGATCCTCGGCTTGGTCTTTATTGCCATCGCCTTGGAGGAGCCCGTCGTGGTCTTGCTGTTGCTGCTGGCCCACGGTCTGGCCAAGGCGTTGCTGTTTATGAGTGTGGGCAGTGTGATCTCCACCACCAATTGCCAGGACATCACCGAACTCGGTGGGCTGGGTAGCCGCATGCCCGCCACCACCGGCGCCTATCTGGTGGCGGCCGCCGGTCTGACAGGAATCTTGCCCCTGGGATGTTTCTGGTGTTACGGCCTCATGGTGGATCGGTTGATGCCCCAATCCCCCTTCTTCGCCGCCGTCGTGCTGCTGGTCCATGGTCTGACGGCCTTCAATTTGGTGCGGGTCTTCCGCCAGGTTTTTCTTGATGTGCCCCATGCCAAGACCAAACGCACCCCAGAGGTCAACTGGCTGATGGCGGTCCCCATGGTCAGCCTGATGGTGATCGTGCTGCTGACCCCTTTCATCATGGCCCGCCTTGATCCCTCTCCAGGCGTTGTTCCAGTCTCCACTGCCAGTGCCTTGCTTGTGGTGGCCACGGGTGTGGTGGGTGTGGTGATTGGTTGCTTGGTGCGGCTGGATCGCTTCTGGTCCCGTTCGATGTTGCGGCCCCTGCGGACCCTGCAGGATCTGTTGGCCTTTGATTTCTATACTGATCGTATTTATCGAGCCACCATTGTTGCTTGGGTGGCCGGGCTAGCCCAGTTCACTAATACCATTGATCGGGTCGTCGTCAATGGTCTTGCCCGCCGGGTTGGCAGCCTCTCACTGGCTAGTGCTGAGGGTTTGAAACTCGGGGTGAGTGGCCAGTTGCAGACTTATGTCCTAACGGTGCTTGTGGCGATTGTCTTACTCTTTGGCAGCCTGATCTGGTTTAGGGGATAGGAGAAAATCATGCTGAGTGCCTTGCTGTTGATCCCATTGCTCGGCAGCTTGCTGCTGCTGCTCTGGCCGGGACATCCACCTCCAGGCCGCATGCGATCCCTTGCCTTGGTGGTACTGATTGCCCAGCTCGTTTGGAATCTGGTGTTACTGAGGTCCTTTAACCCCGCCCTGCCCGATCTGCAGTTGGTCGAGACCCTGCCCTGGCTGCCCGGACTCGGCCTTGAGTATCGGCTAGGAATTGATGGTTTATCCCTGCCGCTGTTGTTAATCAATAGTGCCCTTAGCCTGGTCACCGTTGTTTGCACCCGGGATATCAGTCAGCGGCCCCGGCTTTATTTCGCCCTGCTCTTGATCATCAGCGGTGCCGTCAACGGTGCTTTTATGGCCGGGAATCTACTGTTGTTCGTCCTGTTCTATGAGCTGGAGCTAATTCCCCTTTGGCTGTTGATCTCCATCTGGGGCGGCGTCGATCGCGCCGCCGCCGCGACCAAGTTTTTGTTGTTCACGGCTGTTTCAGGGATGTTGATCCTGGGGGCCTTTCTGGGCCTGGCCCTGTTGACGGGGGTGGCCGATTTCAGCATTACACCGATTGATAGTGATCGCCTGGCCATGGGCAGTCAATTGGTCCTGCTTGGGGCCCTCCTGATCGGTTTTGGCATCAAGATCCCCCTGTTCCCGTTCCATAGCTGGCTGCCGGATGCCCACACCCAGGCCTCCAGTCCGGTTTCGGTGCTTTTGGCTGGGGTGCTGTTGAAATTGGGCACCTATGGATTACTGCGCTTCTGCCTGGGACTGTTTCCCCAGGCCTGGGCCCTGGTGGCCCCCTGGTTAGCGATCTGGGCTGCGGTGTCTGTTCTCTATGGCTCCTTGGCGGCCATCGCCCAGCGGGACATGAAACGGATGGTGGCCTACAGCTCGGTGGGGCACATGGGCTACATCCTGCTGGCGGCTGCCGCCGCCACACCGGTCAGCCTCGCAGGAGCCTTGTTCCAGATGGTGAGCCATGGCTTGATTTCAGCCCTATTGTTTCTGCTCGTAGGCATCGTCTATCGCAAGACCGGCACCCGCGATCTGGAGGTGTTGCGGGGATTGCTCAATCCAGAAAGGGGATTGCCCCTCACCGGTAGCTTGATGACCCTTGGGGTCATGGCCAGTGCCGGCATGCCAGGAATGGCCGGTTTCATCTCCGAATTCCTGGTCTTTCGTGGCAGCATCGAGCGCTTCCCGCTGGCGACGTTGCTGTGCATGGTGGGTTCCGGTTTAACGGCCGTGTATTTCCTGCTGTTGGTTAATCGGGCCTTCTTCGGACGCTTGGCGATCACGCCCCCCAGCCTGGCTGAGGTCGATGGTCGCCTGGATATCCGTCTGGCGGCCGTCGCCCCCCGCGAAACGATTCCGGCCCTGGCCCTTGCTTTGGCCGTCGTTGCCCTTGGCTTGCTGCCAGCGGGGTTGGGCTACCTCAGCGAGAGCACCAGCACCGCCATGGCCCGATTGCCCGATCTGGTGGCCATACTGAATCCCGGAGGAGTGGGCTGATGCCAGTCATTTCCGAGCTGCTGACGCACCGCGGTGGCATGCCCAGTTCCCAGGAGCTGCAGCAGCAGCTACTGACGGGATCAACCCTACTGAGTGAAAGCGAGGAGAATCGCATCGAAGTGGTCGATGTTTTACATAGCTACGGAGAAGTGTTAGATGCCTATAGCCGCAATCTGATTTATCAAGCTGAAGCTCAGTTTCTTAATCCATTACCAATTTTTCGTTTTTTGGATGGTGATCTAAGTCCAGGCAAGATATGGCGTCATCTTTGCCATGATCGCATCAATTTTGAGTATGCTGAATATTGCATGAAGACCATGCTCTGGCATGGAACCGGTGGTCTCGATGCCTATCTCGACAGTGATGCCTTTTTGCAAAATAGTGCCGCCATCATTGCCCGCAAGACCAAGCAGGATCCCCTGCTCGCCATCCTCCATCCCCTCTTTCCTAACTTCCTACTGGAAGCCATACGGGTCGCCGCCACTACCCACGCCCTGGGCCAATTTTGGCGGGTGATGAGTGATCTTTTTATCGACTTGGCCCAAGCTGAAGCCCAGGGATCGATCAGCTCGATTCGGGGCGTGGTCGATTTCCTCCGTCAGGGCTTGGTGGCCGCCGCCGCCAATCCGATTACCTATGGGGTGACCGTGGCCGGTGAACGGTTCTGGGTCTTGCCCCCCGAGGCCTGCCTGACCTTTCTGGTTGATGTGGCGGTGCCCTATGTCGAAGCAGTGTTTTTACGCGGCACGCCCTTTCTGGGCACGGTGTCTTTCAACGCCCAGGCCCAGCAGATTTCGCCGGATCAGGGGCAATTCAGCTACGGCGCCCTCTATGCCGATCCCTTGCCCACCATGGGAGCCGGCATCCCCCCGAGCCTGTTGATGCAGGACATGTACCGCCATCTGCCGGAGCGACTGCATGCGTTGTACCTCAAGCGCACCCGGGGCGAGGGCGATGAGAGGGTCAAAATTGCCATGAGTTTTCAGAAGTCCATGTTCTGTGTAACCAATGCGGCCATCGAGGGCACCTTCCCCTTCGAGCTGGCCAGCGTCGATCCCAGCCAACAGGCCGCCAACTTGGCCCATGCCGCCGCCTGGGCCAACCGTTTGGCGACCGCCCGTACGGATTGCCTTGCCGTGGTGGCCTAAGGTCATCTCACGAAGCACGTAGACCTGTTGGCAATGGATCAGCCTTGGAAACAACGCTCTCGACCGGAACGTTTCGAGCGTCGTGTTGAATTCGGTGACTATGAGGCCACCCGGGTGTTTCTGGAGAGACTCAACCAGCTCTCAGAACGTTTAGATCAATTCCCCGATATCAGTTTTGGTCGTACCTATGTCAATTTAACGGTGAGGCCCCAGGAGGGACAGGCCTTGGGTGAAGCCGAACAAAGCCTTATTGCGGCGATTGATGAACTCCTCTGACGGAACGGATCCAGCACCAAGTCTGAACCAGGACGAAACCACCGTCGATTTACGCGGGTCCTACGAAGCTTCTGGGATTCAGCAGGTTCTTGATCAGCTGGATCACGAACTTGTCGGCCTAAAACCCGTTAAGGCACGAATACGGGAGATTGCCGCCCTACTCGTTGTTAACAAAGCCCGTCTTCTTATCGGTCTGGAGACGACCCGACCCAGCTTGCATATGTCTTTTACCGGACCTCCTGGCACCGGTAAGACCACAGTTGCCGAAAGGATGTCCAGAATTCTCCATGGACTTGGCTATCTGCGCAAGGGTCATGTGGTGACGGCGACCCGTGATGATCTGGTCGGTCAATATATTGGCCACACCGCACCCAAGACCCGTGAAATGCTTAAGAAAGCGATGGGCGGAGTTTTGTTTATTGATGAAGCTTATTATCTTTATCGCCCGGAGAATGAACGCGATTATGGCGCTGAAGCTATTGAGATATTGTTGCAAGTGATGGAGGCTAATCGTGACGATCTTGTTGTTATATTTGCTGGCTACAAAGAGCGTATGGATATTTTTTACCAATCAAACCCCGGCCTTTCGTCAAGGGTGGCTAATCATATTGATTTTCCCGATTATAGCTGTGACGAACTATTTACCATTGCCCAGCTGATTCTTGCTGCCGAAAATTACCGTTTTAGTGATGAGGCAAGGATGGCTTTTGTTGATTATATAAGCCTTCGCAGGAAGTTACCGTTCTTTGCTAATGCCCGCTCCATACGCAATGCCATCGATCGGGCCCGCATGCGCCAGGCCAATCGATTGTTTAATGGTATGGGGTCAAGGCTCAACAAACAGGATCTGATGACGATTGAGGCGGAGGATATCACGGCGAGCCGGGTATTTAGCGGCGAGGTTGAGGGAAAAGACCGTAGTGAACCCATTGTTAATTTGTAATTTCTTGTCCGCTTCTTTTTTGCGATATATTTGACTTTTTTAGAGTCGCCTGAAGGATGTTAAATGTAGGCTATTTTTAAGAAATAGAATGGGGTAGCTCTTCTCGATCTGATCTACAAATTTATGGGATTACTTGCGCTTGCGAGAATCAATTTGCAGCAGATCCCGCACCTGTTGCACTTGACGGGCCAGGCCGGGATCACTGTTGAGCTTGCGTTCCACCTGTTCGACCGCATACATCACCGTGGAATGATCCTTGCCACCAAAAGCCCCACCGATACGGGGCAGGGAGAGATTGGTCGTCTGACGCATCAGGAACATCCCCACCTGGCGCGCCTGGCTGACGGCTCTTTTGCGGCTGGGGCTCAGCATTTCCTCAATGCCGACGCCAAAGACCTCTGAAACCTTATCGAGAACCTGCTGGGGTGTGACTTCGACGTCATTGCCCACCGGGTCCAGCATGGGGGCCACCGACTCCACCGTCATCGGTAATCCCGTGATCGAGGCGAAGGCCACCGCCCGGGTCAGGGCCCCTTCCAACTCGCGGATGTTGGAGGTGAAGCGGCCGGCGATGTATTGAATGAGATCCCGCGGCAGGGCCATCTGCTCCACTTCGGCTTTCTTGTGCAGAATCGCCATACGGGTTTCTAGATCGGGAGCCTGGATATCGGCAATGAGTCCCATCGAAAAACGGGAGATCAGGCGTTCCTGCAGGCGGGGAATTTGGCTGGGGGGACGGTCACTGGCGATGACGAGTTGGCGCCCCGCTTCATGCAGGGCATTGAAGGTATGGAAGAATTCTTCCTGGGTATATTCTTTGCCCTCGATAAATTGGATGTCATCGACGAGAATCAGGTCGGCGGCGCGATAGCGGTCTCGAAAAGCCTGCATCCCATCTTTGCGTATGGCCTGAATCAGGTCATTGGTAAAGGTTTCTGTTGAGACATAAAACACCCTGGCTAAAGGGTCAATTTCGTGGCGGTAGTGGCCAATCGCTTGCATCAGGTGGGTTTTGCCCAGACCCACGCCGCCGCAGAGGAACAACGGATTGAATTCCCTCCCCGGCGACTCCGCCACCGCCAAGGCCGCAGCGTGGGCCATGCGGCTGTTGGGTCCGACCACAAAACGGCTGAAGCGATAGCGGGGATTGAGGCCCGCTGGGGGGCGTTCCTTGGACGGGGCACCCTTAGGGGTACGGCTGTCATCCCGGGCTGGGGTGCGGCTCTCCCCCTCGCTCACGATCATCACTTCCCCCTGGGCTCCCGGAATGGCCTGGGGTTGTTCCGGGGCGCTCACCACCTCGATGGCCACCGGATGACCGCTCAGTTCGGTGCCGAGGGCCTGGATCTGGGTGAGGTAGTGCTTGCGCAGCCAGCCGCTGGCGAAGGCGGTTGGGGCTTCCAACCGGAGGGTACCCCCAGTAAAGGTGAGGGCCCGAGCGGGTCGGATCCAGGTCTCGAAGGTGGGCTTGCTGAGGTTGGCCTGCAGGGCCTGCTGAATTTGGTGCCACAGTTCCTCCCCCTGCTGCACCGCCTGCTCACCGCACTAGAGAGTGAATATACGCAGGTTCCCAGGGAGGCTTGGTCTTAAATGGACAGTCCCTCACCTCTCTTCGGTTGTCCTTAACTGGCCCCCGTTCCCTAGTGAGCCTGGCCTCGATGCTGACCGTGGCATGGGCTCTGGCAGCCTGTTCCAACGGCATGCCCCTGCCGGGCAGTGCCCCGAAGCGGGAGCTGGTTCGCCTCAGCGACGCCCCCTCCCGGCCGCCGCTCCAGCCCACCGGCAACCCGATTGTGGCGGCCGTTGAAAAGGCCGGGCCCGCCGTTGTCCGGATTGACACGGTCAAGCGCACCGTCAGTCCCATCGGCGGTCCCTTCGGCCAGGGACCGGCGATTCAACAGCAACAGGGCCAGGGCTCGGGCTTCATCACCCGCTCCGACGGGGTGCTGTTGACCAATGCCCACGTGGTCGACGGCGCCAACGAGGTCACCGTGACCCTCACCGATGGACGCAGTTTTACCGGAAAAGTGATCGGGGCCGATCCCCTCACCGATGTGGCGGTCGTCAAGGTGGTGGCCACCCGGCTGCCCGTGGCCCCGCTGGGGGATTCCGACAAGGTGCGGCCCGGCGAAACGGCGATCGCCATTGGCAATCCCCTCGGCCTGGACCACACCGTCACCGCCGGCATCATCAGCGCCATCCAACGCACCAATGCCGTCGGCGAAGGTCAGCGGGTGCCCTACCTGCAAACCGATGCCGCAGTGAATCCCGGCAACAGCGGCGGTCCCCTCATCAATGATCGGGGCCAGGTGATCGGCATCAACACCGCCATCCGCCAGGCTCCTGGGGCGGGTCTGAGTTTTGCCATCCCGATCAACACCGCCCGCCAGATCGCCGCCCAGATCCTGGAGCGGGGCTATGCGAGCCACCCGTACATCGGCGTGCGGCTCCAGGCCCTGACCCCCCAGCTGGCTCGCGAGATCAATGCCTCCACCAGCCAGTGCCGCCTGCCGGAGGTCAACGGTGTGTTGGTGGTGGATGTGATGAACGGCAGCCCCGCGGCCACTGGTGGCCTGCGGCCCTGCGACTTGATTGAGAAGGTGGATGGGCAGACGGTGAACAACTCCTCGGAGGTGCAGATGGCCATCGACCGGGCCCGCATCGGCCAGCCCCTGGCCATTGGCATCCGCCGGGAGAATGGCCAGCTGGACCTCACCCTGCGCCCCGCTGAACTGCCCCACAAGGGGTGACACCTCCCAAGGCCAGATTGGGGCGGGACCGGCCCAGGGAATGGTTGTGTGTGATGGGCCGTTGGCCGGCGCCGGGCCGCTGTAAGAGCCGCCTTGCGGTAGGCCTGGGGACGCGGCGGGCTGCCGCCATCCAGCGGGCCCTCGGCGGCCACGGCATGGCCGAAGCCCGTCGCGCAGCCGCCCTCAGACCCAGCCTGGCCCTAGTCCTGGCGGTGAGCGGCCTGGGGCCCAGGGCCAGCCGCCGTTGGGCCAGGGGCCTCGGGGCCGATTGGGTCGAACTCCAGGGGCAAGGCCGCCTGGGCCGGCGCCTGCAGCGCCAGTTGATGCTGGCAAGGCGCCATGGGGCCGAGCGCGTGGTGCTCATCGGCAGCGACCTGCCGGAGTTGGCGGCGGCGGACCTGTTGGCCGCCTTTGATGCCTTGGCCCGCTGCGATGTGGTTCTGGGCCCCGCCGCCGATGGCGGTTACTGGTTGATCGGCCTGGCGGGCAGCTGGCCCCGCCTGTTCGCCGGTGGCCCCCAGGCCATCGCCTGGGGCGGCGACCAGGTGCTGGCCCAGACCCTGGCCGTCGCCGCCCAACTGGGCCTGGTGGTGACCCTGCTGCCGATGCGCCAGGACCTGGATCGACCTGGGGATTTAAGGCGGTGGCGCTGAGGCCCAGCCCAGCCCGGGGCCGATGACGGGCCCGCCCCTGGCTGTCGTTATTCCGGCCTATCAGGAGGCGGCCCGCTTGCCGGGGCTGCTGGCCCAACTGGCCCAGGCTCCGCAATTGGTGGGGGAAGTGGTGGTGGTCGACGCCAATAGCGACGATGGCACGGCCCTGGTCGCCCGCTTGGCGGGGGCGATGGTGCTGCGTAGCGGCGCCAACCGGGGCCTCCAGCTGGCCCTGGGGGTGGCGGCCAGCCACTCTCCCTGGCTGCTGTTGCTCCACGCCGATGCCCGCTTGCCGGCGGGCTGGGCGCCGGCCCTGGCAGCAGCCTTGGCCGCCGGCGATCGGCAGGCCTGGGCCTTTCGGCTGGCGATCGACGGGGGTGATCCGGCCCTGCGGTTGGTGGAAGCGGCGGTGTGGCTGCGCTGCCTTTGGCGGCAGTTGCCCTACGGAGACCAGGGCCTGTTGCTGAGCCGCCGGCAGCTGGAGGCCGTGGGGGGGATCCGTCCCTTGCCCCTGATGGAAGACCTCGAATTGGTGCAGCGCCTGCGGCGGCAGGGTCCGATTCGCCTGTTGCCCCTGGCCCTGCGGGTCGATGGACGGCGTTGGCGGCGGCTGGGGGTGCTGCGCACCAGTTGGAGCAACTGGCGCTTGCGGCGGGCCTGGCGGCGGGGGGTGCCCGCCCCAGTCCTGGCGAAGCTGTATCGCGGGGTCCCCCGGAGTTAGGTGGAATACCAGAAGGCGCAGCGGTGCTCCAGGGGCTCCAGTTCCCAGCCCTGGGCGGCATAGAAGCCCACGACACCGGGGTCGGCGAACAGGCTGACCTGGCCCACGCCGCGGCGCCGTAACTCCACCAGGATGTAATCCATCATCTGCTTGCCCAAGCCGTTGCCCTGGTAGTGGGGATGGACGGCCACATCCCAGACCGTGGCAGCGACCACCCCATCGCCGGTGCAGCGGGCAAACCCCACCAGCCGCGGCAAGGGGCCGTCATGGCGCCACAAGCCCACCGTCAACAGGCTGTGGCGCAGGGCCCGGCGCACCCGGCGCATGGGCCTGCGGCTCCAACCCACGGCTTCGCACAACCATTCCAGTTCCAGCAGGTCGATCTCCCGTTCGAGGCTCAGCACCAGGCGGACGGGGGAGTTGGCCACTGGACAGAGGCGGTATTGGTGGCCGAAGAGCTTGGTGTAATGCTCTTCGAAACCGACGGCGTCCGAAGCATTCAAGGGGCAATGGGCAGGCGCAGGACCTGGACTTCGGCGGCAGAAACCACGGTTTTGATGATTGTTTTAATACAAGATACGGCCAGAGCCACGGTTGGCAGGCTGCGGGCTTTTGGATGGAAGCTGACCTCGCCTGGCCCCCATGCGCGCCAGCCCCGGCCCCCAGGGCGCCCAAGCGTCCCATCCTCCCCTGGTGGTGGCGGTCCATGGCTGGATGCTGTCGGGCCGCCTTTGGGACCCCCTGCGTCCCTGCCTTGTCTCCCCCTGGAGCCTCTGGTGCCCCGATCTGCCTGGCTTTGGCGAGTGCCCCCGCCCCAGGGAACTCCAGCCCAATCTGGCCAGCTATGGCCGCTGGCTTGCCGCCGCCGCCCAGGACCAGGCCCAGGGGCGATCGATTGTGCTGATGGGCCATTCCCTCGGGGGCAGTGTGGCCCTGCATGCGGCGTCCCTGCTGGGATCCCAGTTGGCGGCCATGGTGCAGATCGGATCGGGGGGCGGCGTCTATCAACCGCGCCCCTTCGCCCGGCTGCGGCGCGGCGGTGCGGCCTTTCTGCAGTTGCGACCCCGCTGGCTGGGGCCCTGGGCGGCTGAATCCCCCTGGCGGGGACCCCTGATGGCGGAAACCCGGGCCGCCCGGGGTCTGTTGGCCACCAGCACCCATCGGGGGGCGGTGCGGCAGTTGCCCATGCTCACCGCAGCCCTGACGGTGCCAAGCCTCTGGATCGTCGGTGAGCGGGATCGGGTGATGGAGCCCCGCTATGTGCGGCACCTCGCCAGCTTTGCGCCCAATCACCGGGTGGAGCTGCTGGCCAGGGGGGGCCATTTGCCCATGTGCGAGCAGCCCCAGCTGCTGGCCGAACTCTTGATGGGCTGGTTCGATGGCATCGGCCTTGACCCAGGAGCAGCGTTGGACCCCCTGGATGGGGCCGGGGCCGTGGGGGGACTTAACTCGCCCGGGGGGGCCTAAAGGGAGGCCAGCCCTTTCTCCTGCAGCTCCGCCAGCTGGGCATAAAGGCCGCCAGCGCGGCGTAATTCCCGGTGGTTGCCCTCTTCGATCAGGCGTCCCTGGCGCAGCACCAGGATGCGATCCGCCGCTTCCACCGTGGCCAGGCGGTGGGCGATGACGATGGCGGTGCGATCCCGCAACAACCGGTCCAGGTCGGATTGCAGGGTGGCTTCGGTGGAGGGGTCCAGGAAGGCGGTGGCTTCGTCCATCACCAGCACCGAGGGGTCCCGGATCGCCACTCGCGCCACGGCCAGCAGTTGCCGTTCGCCCGAGGAAAGGTTGGCGCCCCGTTCGCGCAGTTCACTGGCCAGGCCCTGGTCCAGGCGCTCGAGCAGGGGCTTTAATCCCAGTTCGCCGCAGAGCCGTTCCAGTTCGCTGTCGTTGATCGGTGCATCCAGCCGCAGATTGTCGGCCACGTTGCCGCTGAACAGAAACGTGTCCTGAAGAACCACGCCCAGCCGTTGCCGCAGGGTGGCGATGGGGAGCTCGCGGATATCTACGCCATCGAGCAGGATCCGGCCGCTCTGGGGTTCATAGAGACGGCACAGCAGGCGGATGACCGTGGATTTACCGGATCCGGTGGGCCCCACGATCGCCACGTGTTCGCCGGCGGCGATCCGGAACGACAGGTTGTCCAGGATTGGTTCGTCGCTGCGGTAGGCAAAACTCACCGATTCGAACACCACCTCCCCTGGGCTGCGCCCCTGGCCGCCGCTGCGCCGGGCGGCGGCACTGCGGCTCGAATCCGCCATTTCGACGATGTCCAGCGGCTCGTCCAGCAGTTCGCCGATGCGCTCGACGGCGGTCAGTCCCCCCTGGATCTGGGTGAAGCGTTCGGCCAGTTGGCGCAGGGGATCAAACAGCCGCTGGGAAAACAGAATGAAGGTGGTCAGGCTTCCCAATCCCATGGTGCCGCCGGTCACCATCCAGCCCCCTACGGCCAGGACCACCGCCACCGCCACCAGGGAGACCCATTCGATGAAGGCGGAGATGGCACTATCAAAAAAGATGGTTCCGGTGACGGCCCGGCGATAGATGTCATTGCCCCGGGCAAAGCGCCGGCTGTTCTCCTGCTCACGGCGAAACATCTGCACCACCTCCAGCCCCTGCAGATTTTCCTGCAGTTCGGCGTTGAGGCCGCCCAATTCTTCTCGGACGCGGTAATTGACCTTGCGATAGCGCCCCTGCAACCAGATGATGGCGAGGGTGACGGGAATCTGGCTGGCGAGCAGCAACAGGCCCAGCCGCCACTCGATCGAGACCATTGTGACGCCGACCACCGCCAGGCTGACCAGGTCGGCCAACACCCCCACGGCTCCGCTGCCGAAGACCTCGGCCAGGGCGTCGACATCGCTGGTGAGGCGGGTCAGCAGGCGGCCCACCGTGGTGCGGTCGTGAAAGCGCAGCGATAGGGCTAGGGCGTGGCGGAACAGGTCGTCACGGATGCGGGCGGTGAGCCGCTGGCCCACCACCTGGACGTTGTACAGCTGGGTGCCCTGCAGGCCCAAGCGGACCATCACCGCCAGCAACAGCAGGCCCACCAACAGCCGCAAGGCCGCGGGCACCGGCAGGCCCCGCAGCCAGGGCAGCACCGGCTCGCCCCGCAGGACGCTGATGGCTTGACCCACCAGCAGGGGCTGGATGGCGCCGGCAAAGGCCAGGGGCACCAAGAGGACCAGGGCCAACAGCAGGCGGCGGCGATCCTGGGCCAGGTAGGGCCCCAGGCGCCTGAGGCGCTGCAGGTCGAGGGAGGCCATCAGGCGGAGGCCCCAGCGGCCAGCACCCCGGAGGGGATGGTGTCAACGGGATGGGCAGCCGGCGCCGTGGACCCAGGGCCCACCGCCTTGAGCTTTTCCACCAGGGATTGCAGGCGCCCGTCATCGAGGCGCAGGGCTAAGGGATGGCCGATCAGGCGGGCGGTGCTGTGGAACAGGTCTTCGATCGCCACCAGGCCGTTGTCCTGCAGGGTGCGACCGGTGGCCACCAGGTCCACGATCGCTTCGGACACCCCGGTCAGGGGGCCGAGTTCGACCGAGCCGGTGAGGTGAATCAGATCAACGGGCAGGTCCAGGGAGCCGAAAAAGGCCTCGGCGCAACGGGTGAACTTGCTGGCGACGCGGCAATGGGCCGGCAGGTCGAGGGCGCGGCGGTAACCACTGCTGGCCTTTACGGCCACGGCCATGCGACAGCCACCGAAGCCCAGGTCCAGCAACTGGGCCACCGGCTGCTGGTGTTCCCGCAGCACGTCGTAACCCACTACCCCTAATTGGGCCTGGCCGTAGGCCACGTAGACGGGCACATCGGCGTTGCGCACCAACAGGGCCCGGGCGCTGCCGCAGGCACTGGGGACCATCAAGAGGCGGTTGTCCGGATCAAGCAGAGTTGAGAAATCAAGGCCCGCCTTGGCGAAGCGCCGCACTGAATCCTTAAGCAGGGCGCCTTTGGCCAGGGCGACGGTGATCATGGGGAGCTCCCGCGGAGCGGTCATCATGGGAGTGCCGCCAGTGGACTTTAACGATGTCGATCCCCGGGTCGCTTGCCGCGTCGGTCCCTGCGCCCGTTCCTGCGCCGGTGCCCGCCCGAGCCGTGGCCCTGCTGCCCGTCCTCCGCGATAACTATGTGATGGTGCTCCACGACGATCACCAGGCGGTGGTGGTCGACCCCGCCGTGGCGGCGCCGGTGGCAGCCTGGCTGGAGGCCCAGCAGTTGGAGTTGGTGGCCGTGCTCCAGACCCACCATCACAGCGACCACATCGGTGGCACGGTCGAACTGTTGCGTCGCTGGCCCAACGCCCGGGTCTATGCCGCCGCCGCCGACCGGGAGCGCATTCCCTTCCAGAGCGATTCCCTGGGCGACGGAGACCGTTTCATGCTGTTGGGGCGCGCCGTCGAGGTGATGGCGGTGCCGGGCCACACCAGCGCCCATCTGGCCTACTTCCTGGCCGGCGGCCCCGGCTACCAGCCCGAGTTGTTCTGCGGCGACACCCTGTTTGCCGGCGGCTGCGGCCGGCTGTTTGAGGGCACGCCCGCCCAGATGCACGATTCCCTGCAGCGGCTGGCGGCCCTGCCCGCCGACACCCGGGTGTGGTGCGCCCATGAATACACCGAAACCAACCTGCGCTGGGCCCTCAGCCGCCGTCCCGAGGACCGGCCGATCTTTGAACGGTTGGCGGCGGTGACGGACCAGCGGGCGGCCGGCCGGCCCACGGTGCCCAGCTCCATTGCCCTGGAGCGGGCCACCAACCTGTTTGTGCGCTGCGGTTCGGTGGCGGAATTGGCTGATTTGCGTGCCAGCCGCAATGACTGGACCGGCTGAGCCCCTGGGTCGGACGCCATAAGCTCGCCCCACCGCCTCCGCACCGCCCCTTCCCGCCATGGGTTCCCTTCCCCACTCCCCCCTGGAGGCCATCGAAACCGCCCAGGCCCCGGCTCCGGTCGGGCCCTATAACCAGGCCGTGAGGGCGGGCGATCTGCTGTTCTGTTCTGGCCAGATCGCCCTGGATCCGGCCACGGGAATTCTGGTGGGAGAGGGTGATGTGGCCCTCGAGACCCGCCAGGTGCTGGTGAATCTGGCGGCGGTGCTGGCTGCCGCCGGGGCCCGGCCCAGCCAGGTGGTGCGCACCACGGTGTTTTTGGCCGATCTGGCCGATTTCGCCACGGTCAACGGCCTTTATGCCGAGATGTTTGGGGCGGGAGTGTCGCCGGCCAGGGCCTGTGTCCAAGTGGCGGCCTTACCCAAGGGCGCCCGTGTCGAGATCGACGCCATCGCTGTTCTCGCCTGAACGCCCTTGCCATGGTCGGCCCGGCTTGGCCTAGGCGATCTGGATCCGCCGAAAGGTGAGGTTGATGCGTTCGCCTGTCACGCGGCGACGCTCGGGCAGGGCATGGAGCCAATGCTTTTGGGTGGGGGCCTCCATGACCAACAGATCGCCGTTGGCCAATTCGAGCGCCAAGGGGGGGGCATCGCTGGGGCCTGCCGGGGCTGGTTTGGGCCGAAAACGCAGGCTGCGACTCACCCCCAGGCTGATCGAGGCGATGGGGTGATCGGCCACTAGCTCCGGTTCATCATCCGCATGCCAGCCCATGCGATCGAGCCCATCCCGATAGCGATTGAGCAAGAGGCTGTTGAAGCCACAGCCCAGGGATCCATCGAGCAGCTGCCGCAGGGCCAGCAGCGGGGCGCTCCAGGGTTCGGGGGTTTGGAGCAGGCCGCTATAGCGGTATTGGCAGCCCTGGTCGCCGATCCAGCAGCTTTGGCGTGGGATGGGATGGAGGCGGCCATAGACGCGGATCGTGGGTTGCTGCCAGGGGATCTCCTGGCGCAGGTGGGTCAGCAGATGCTCCGCTTGCAGCTCTGGCATGGTTTGCTGCTGCAGCCAGTGGGGCCAGTGACGCAGGGCCAGACCGCTCTGTTGGATGGACCTGGGGGAGCCAGGGGCCAGGACGGGGTCAACCACAGCCAGGGGATTGGCAAATTTCGCCTACGGTGGCGCCCCGCCGCCGGACGTCGCCAGGACGCCCGTTTCCAGCGACCCTTTCCAGCCCCTCCATGGAGACCCCGTTCGGCTTGCGGTTACCCGAGGTGGTGGTGATGACCCCCGCCCGTTTTGATGATGCGCCGCTGGCGCTGAAGGCGGTGCAGGAACTCAAGACCGTGGTGTTGCACCTGGGATCGATGGATCCAGTGGAGGCCCAGCGGGTGATTGATTTTGTCTCCGGTGGTGTTTTTGCCATCGATGGCCAATCCGAGCGGCTGGGGGAAACGGTGTTTCTGTTTGCCCCGGCCCTGGTCTCCATTGAACATGCCACCGCCTGGGGCCAAGCCGAACGGCCATGAAGGCTGGTGGGCTGGTGATGACAATCACTGACCAGGCAGGACTTTGCCCATAGCCTGGAGCTGCCCAAATGACCTGGACATGGCCTCCTACACCATCAAGATCGAAGGTGGCGCCACCTTCCCCTGCGATGCCGAGACTTACATCCTCGATGCCGCCGAAGAACAAGGCATCGACCTGCCCTATTCCTGTCGGGCCGGCGCCTGCAGCACCT
>Ga0114972_10000702_pt1 | contig 25061 bp, 25 predicted proteins | sample M_140807_EF_Meta_FD_87354 | JGI IMG/M metagenome (GOLD analysis project Ga0114972, IMG submission 87354) | Freshwater microbial communities from Lake Montjoie, Canada to study carbon cycling - M_140807_EF_MetaG | ecosystem: Environmental > Aquatic > Freshwater > Lake | place: Lake Montjoie...
ATCTTGAACTCGTGAAAATCCTCGTCCTGGAGATGAGCCGCGTGCCAGAGCGCGCTTTCGACCAGCGCCCCCGGGTTGGGCTCGCCGTATTTCTCCAGCAGGTGCTTCTCCAGGCTGCCGCCATTGACGCCGATGCGGATGGAACAGCCATAGTCGCGGGCGGCCTTCACGACCTCCTTCACCCGTTCCTTACTGCCGATATTGCCCGGGTTGATGCGCAGACAGGCCGCGCCGGCCTTCGCCGCCTCGATCGCCCGGCGGTAGTGGAAATGGATATCGGCAACGATCGGGACATTCACCTCACGCACGATCTCAGCCAGCGCTGCCGTGCTCTCGGGGTTCGGGACCGAGACCCGGACGATGTCGACGCCGGCGACCTCGGCGCGGCGGATCTGCGCGATGGTCGCCGCCGTATCCTCGGTGATGGTGTTGGTCATGGTCTGGACGGTGATCGGCGCATCGCCGCCGACCGGCACCTTGCCGACCATGATCTGGCGCGACTTGCGCCGGAGGATTTGCTGATAGGGCCGGTAGCTCATCGCGGATTCCTCAGGGCTTGCCCGGCAGGGGCGGGCCAATTTGCGAAATCACCAGGCGGCGGCGGCCGCCCGGTCTCAGCCACGCGGCGCGGCAGGCCGGGGCTTCGACCGCTCGGCCACCGCAGGTATCTTCTCGGTTTTTAGCCGCTCTGGGACCAGGGCGATATTGCTCCGCGGCCCTAGCCCTGGATCGAAGCCGGCATAGGGCTTGTTGTCGACGAAGATTTCCAGCTGCGCGATGTTGCCAGTGGACAGAATGAAGATGTCCTCGACCGGGACCGCGACGACATCGCCGGCCTTCAGCACCTTGTTGACGATCGATTTGCCGCCCCTGGCGGGCCTGACCCTCACCCAGACCTCATCGGTGGCACGCAGCGCGATCCGGGTACCGGCCGGCAGCCCGGGGATAACCGACGCGGCCGCCACGGGCGCCGGCGCCGGGGCAGACTCCGCCGTGGGATTCAGCGATGGGGAAGGCGGCATGCCAACCGGGGGCGGCGCGGGCGCCGGCGGGCGGGCCGCCTGCTCGATGGCCGGCGGCGGCGGCGGGACGATATCGACGGTGCGCGGCCCCCGGGAGGACCATGAATACCAGCCGAGATAGGCGAGGAGCGCGAGCGCGGCGCCGCCCAGCAGCAGGGCCCCGGTTGGGGTGCCCCGCTCGGGGACCGGCTCAGGGAAGACCAGCGTCGGCTTGCGTGGCGCCGTACCGCTCACGTCCAGGAAGCGCCGGACGAAGCTGTCGGCATCAAGGCCAAGCGCGCGGGCGTAGCTGCGCACGAATCCGGTGGCATAGGCCGGTGCCGGCAGCTCACGCAGCCGTCCCTCCTCCAGCGCCGCCAGGTAGACCTGCCGGATGCGGAGGTTTTCCGCTATGTCCTCAAGGGTCAGGCCGAGGCCCTCGCGGGCCTCGCGCAGTTGATCACCGAAGCGCGCGGCTTCACCAGCGATCTCGGACTTGTTCAGACGGGTCATGTCATCGGGCACGGCGACAGGGTTTAACGGCTGAGCGGTCGGGCGGCAAACCCGAACATTGCCGGACTCGCGCGCCTCATGATCCGGTCCCATGGCCCCGGGCGGTCAGCGCGGCTGCGGCCTGACTGACCATTTCGGCAATAATCTCGGCAGCCGGCTGGATCTGCGTCACCATACCCACGCTCTGCCCAGCCATCAGGCTGCCCTGTTCGACCTCGCCATCCATCACCGCCCGGCGCAGCGCCCCCGCCCAAAAATGCTCGATCTCCAGCTGTCCGGCCTCCTTGCTCACCTCCCCGGCGATGAAGCGGGCCAACACGGCGGCCTGGTGCTCCAGGAAGCGCTTGGTCCCGGCATTCTGCAGCGCCCGGACCGGGATGACGGGAAAGCGCTCGTCCAGCTGCACGGTCGGCAGGGCATCGCGCGCGGCGGCGCGGATGAAGGCCTCCTTGAAGCGGGGATGGGCGATGCTTTCGCTGGCGCAGACGAAGCGGGTGCCGATCTGCGCGCCGGCCGCCCCCATTTCGAGGTAGGAGAGCACGGCTTCGCCGCGCCCGATGCCGCCGGCGACGAAGATCGGCACCTCGGCCCCCAGCGTCGGCAGGATCTCCTGTGCCAGGACATTGAGGGAGACCGGGCCGATATGCCCGCCCGCCTCCGATCCCTCGATCACCAGCGCATCGGCGCCAGACCGCACCAGCCGCCGCCCGAGGGCGAGCGCGGGAGCGAAGCAGATGACCTTGGCGCCGCCCTCCTTCGCCGCCTTGATGGCGGTGGTGGGGGGGATGCCGCCGGCGAAGACGATGTGCCCCACCTGCGCGGCGATGCTGGTCGCAACCAGCGCGTCCAGGCGCGGATGCATGGTGATGAGATTGACACCGAAGGGCCGGTCGGTGAGCGCCTGGGTGCCGCGGATTTCCTCGGCCAGCCGGTCCGGCTCCATGGCGCCGCAGGCGATCACGCCGAAGGCCCCGGCATTGGAGAGGGCGGCGACCAGGTGCCGCTCGCTCACCCACGACATCGCGCCGCCGAGGATGGCATAACGCGCGCCGAGGAAGGCGGCGCCGCGGGCCATCAGGCGATCGATCGCGGCCAGGGCGGCGGGGTTGGCGGGGGGGATTGCCATGCTCAGCCCGCCGGGCCGTCGAGGCCGTAGGCGGTGTGCAGGGCGCGCACCGCAAGCTCGGTGTACTCGGCGCCGATCAGCACGCTGACCTTGATTTCGCTGGTCGAGATCACTTGGATGTTGATGCCCTTATCGGCCAGGGTGCGAAACATGGTGTTGGCCACCCCGGCATGGCTGCGCATGCCAACGCCGACCACGCTGATCTTGGCGACATCGGGGTCGGCCAGGATGGACTCGAAGCCGAGCGTCGCCTTGGCCTTGCCGAGTTCCGCCTCGGTGCGGGCCAGATCGGCCTTGGCGACGGTGAAGGTCATGTCGGTGGTGCCGTCGGCGCCGAGGTTCTGGACGATCATGTCGACGTTCACATTGGCCTGGGCCAGCGCGCCGAACACCCCGGCGGCAATGCCCGGCCGATCCGGCACGCGCCGCAAGGTCACCTTGGCATCATCGCGGGAATAGGCGATGCCGCTCACGATCGGCTGTTCCACGATCTCGTCCTCATCCACCACCAGGGAACCTGGCTTGTCGTCGAAACTAGAGAGCACCTGCACCCGCACCCGCTGCTTCATCGCGAGTTCGACCGAACGGGTCTGCAGGACCTTGGCACCGACCGAGGCGAGCTCCAGCATCTCCTCATAGGAAATGCGATCGAGCTTGCGCGCGCGCGGCACGATGCGGGGATCAGTCGTATAGATCCCATCGACATCGGTATAGATATCGCAGCGGTCCGCCAGCACCGCCGCGGCCAGCGCCACGGCCGAGAGGTCAGAGCCGCCCCGGCCCAGCGTGGTGATCCGATTGCTGTCCGGCTCCACACCCTGGAAGCCAGCCACGACTGGCACTTCCCCAGCCTGCATGCGGGCGATCAGCGCCGCCCCTTCGATCCGTTCGACCCGCGCCTTGCCATGCGCGGCATCGGTCAGGATGGGCACCTGCCAGCCCTGCCAGGAGCGCGCCTCAACGCCATGGGCCTGCAGCGCGATGGCCAGCAGGCCGATGGTGACCTGCTCGCCGGTCGCCACCACGGTGTCGTATTCCCGGGCATCGTGCAGCGGCGAAAGCTCCTGGCACCATTTCACGAGTTGATTGGTCACGCCGGACATGGCGGAGACGACCACCGCCACCTCGTTGCCGGCGGCCACCTCGCGCTTGACGCGGTTCGCGACGTTGCGGATACGGTCGAGATCGGCGACGGAGGTGCCGCCGAACTTCATCACAATGCGGGCCATGTCGATGCTTACCCGGTCCGGGGAGGCGTTGCCCCGGCGCTACCACGGTTGCGCCGGCGCGCGGGGCGGCACAGATACCGGCGGAACGGGCGCGGCGCAACATTCGCCGCACAGGGGCAGTCAATGAGCCAAGAGAGCAGCGCGATTCCGGCTGAGATCGCCAAATTCGACCAGCTGGCCGGGCGCTGGTGGGACCCGGACGGGCCAATGGCGCCGTTGCATGCCATGAACCCGGCCCGGATGGGCTGGATCATCGAACGCCTGGCCCTGGCGCACGGCTACGATCCGAAGGCACCACGGCCGCTCACCGGGCTCCGGGTGCTCGATGTCGGCTGCGGCGCCGGTTTGGCCAGCGAGGCCCTGGCCCGCGCCGGTGCCTCGGTCACCGGGCTGGACGCCGCCGGCGCTGCGCTGGCCGCGGCCCGGGCGCATGCCGCGGCGGCGGGACTGAGCATCGAATACCGCGAAGGCCGGCCCGAGGATCTGGCCGGCACACGCTTCGATGCGGTGCTCGCGCTGGAAGTGATCGAACATGTGGCGGACCGCACGATTTTCTGCCGCCATCTCGCCGCCCTCGCCGCCCCCGGCGCACCGGTGTTTCTCTCGACCCTCAACCGGACCTTGCGCAGCTTCGTCATGGCGAAGCTCGGCGCTGAATATCTGCTGCGGCTGTTGCCCGTCGGCACCCACGACTACCGGCTTTTCGTCCGGCCGGCGGAGTTGGGCGCGGCGTTGCGCGGAGCCGGGCTCAGGATCGCCGATATCGCCGGCCTCAGCTTCGACCCGCGCACGCGCCGCTGGCGGGTCACCCGCGATGTCGGCGTGAACTACCTGATGATGGCGGTGGCCTGATCAGCGCCACGTATCGCGACCCAGCGGCCGGCCGCTGGAATCATAGCGCTGGAGCGTATCGCCGCGCATGACATCGCGCCCGATCGGCCGGCCGCTCTGGTCATAGCGATAGAGCGTATCGCCGCGCTGCTCGATCCGCCCGGTCGGCGCGCCGGCGGCGTTGTACTGGCGAAGGGTATCGCCGCTCCGCTCCATCCGGCCGCTGGGGGCCCCGGCGGCGTCATAGTGGCGGAAGCTGCTACCGGATTGTTCGGTGCGCCCGGTCGGCCGCCCCGCGGCATCATAGCGTTGCAGGGTGCTGCCGCGCGTCTCGACACGGCCGATCGGCCGGCCGGCGGCATCGTAGTCCCGCAGCGTGCCGCGCTCCTGGCTCCAGCCCTGGATCGGGGCTGCCAGGGCGAGCAACAGGAGCACCGGGAACCTTAGCATGGCCGCCGCCTCTCATGGTTCGAAACGCAGGCCGCCCATAAGCCACCGGCGCTTAAGACACCCCACATGCCCGGCGCCCGATCAGCCGTCGGCGCGCGGCACCCAGGGGATGCGGGCGACTTCGATTCCCTCATCGCGCAGCGCCTCGGCATCGGCATCGCTGGCCTCACCATAGATCCCGCGCAGGTCGCTTTCGCCGCGCTGCATCTTGCGCGCCTCTTCGGCGAACTCAGCCCCGACGTAATCGCAATGCTTTTCAACCTCGGCGCGCATTCGCTGCAGCAGGGCGACCACCTGGGCCGGCACCGGACCGGCGGCAGCCTGCCCGTCGCTGGACACCGGCGCGCCAGAGGGCGGGCTTGGGACCGGGGGCGGGGCCGCGACCTCCTTGGTCCGGCTACGTCCCTTCTTCGGGATCGCTGGCGCCATCAAGCGCTTGCTGACCTTGGTCGCGCCGCAGATCGGGCATTCCAGGAAGCCAGCCTTGGCCTGCGCCTCGAAGCCGTCGCTGTCCTTAAACCAGCCATCGAACGCATGACCGGCCGCGCATTGCAGATCGTAATGGATCATCGCCGGGGTTCCTGCCGCGCCACCACAGGCGCCGCCTTATCATAAAACCGGAGTTTGGCACTCGGGATGGGCGAGTGCCAGCCCTGCCCGCTCAAGCCCCGAGCAGGGCGTCCAGCTTGCCCGCGCGCTCCAGCGCGGCGAGGTCGTCGGAGCCGCCGACCGCGCGGTCGTCGATGAAGATCTGCGGCACGGTGGTCCGCCCGCCGGAGCGCGCGATGGCGTCCTTGCGCGCGGCCGAGCCGTGCGGCGCGTCCATTTCCTCAAAGGCGACGCCCTTGCCGCCGAGCAGCGCCTTGGCGCGCTCGCAATAAGGGCAGAAGAGGGTGGTGTAGATCTCGACCTTGGCCATGACGGGGATTTTGGGCCGCGCCCCGGCCGGGTCAAGCGGCGCGGCGGCGGCATAGCGGCAGTCTGATGCTTTGCCTGCCGATATTTGCCTTTTTCGGCCCGCAATCGCCGGACGAAACCTCCAGTTTCCGGGGCGTTCGGCACCTGGCTTTGCCGCGTGCCGCTGGGATCAGTGGAACGAGAGCACCACCAGCAGCACCGTGACCGCCCCGGCGACAGTCAGCACGCCCAGGAAAAGACGCAGATCTTCGCTCGGCTCCGGCGCCACGGGCAGACGGCGCCGAGGCGGCGGCAGGTCGAACGGGGTGGACAGGACGGGCTGGGTCATTTTGCCTCCGGCCGATAGATCGACCGGGAGGATGCCAGGGCCGCCTTGCAGAAAAGTTAGTTTCCCGGTCGCTCGAGCCGCGGGTCAGGCACCCGGGCGGCCGCCAGCACGGCGACCGAGGCCGCCCCGGCGGACAGCAAGGCGGCGGCGCAGGCATCGGCGGTGGCGCCGGAGGTCATCACATCATCAATCAACAGCACCCGCCGCCCGGCGAGGCGCCGGCAATACCGGGCAGTAACGGCGAAGGCCCCAACCAGCAGGGCCGCCCGCTCGGCCGCGCCGCGCTCCCCAAGTGCAGGCGTCACCCGTATCCGGCGCAGCAGATCCGGGATCTGCGGCTTGCCCGCCGCCCGCGCCAAGTGCCCCGCCAATAGCGCCGCCTGATTGTACCGCCGTTGTTGCAGCCGCCGCCAATGCAGCGGCACCGGCGCCAGCAGATCGGCCTCGGCCAGCAGCGCCGCGCCGCCGCGCGCCATGTGGCGGGCCAGCGGCCGGGCGAGTTCGGTACGATCGCCGTGCTTGAAGGGCAGGATCAGCGCCCGCGCCCCGTCATCATAGCGCAGCGCCGCCCGGGCCCGCGCAAAAGCCGGCCGTCGCGTCTCGCAGCCGGGGCAGAGCGGGCCTAGCCCCGCATGCCCGAATGGCACGCCGCAAATGTCGCAGCAGGGTTCGCCCAGCAGGCTGAGCGCGGCGAAACAACCGGCGCATTGCGTCCCCTGGGCGGCGACCGGCGCCTCGCAGGTCAGGCAGGCCGGCGGCAGCAGCGCATCGAGCACCCGGACGCCGAGACGGCCGAGTGCGGCGCGCATTCAGTGCGCCTCACCAAAATGCGCATCGCCGTCGCGCTTGATGTCCTCGACCAGGTCGATCTCCCAGGAGAGATAGTCCCGCATCGCCTCCTCGACCCCGTCATTGCGGTCATAGGGGCGCAGGTAGGCGTCAATGCACGCGGCATCAGCCGGGGTTCGCCGATCGGCGGCGAAGGCGAGGCCAGCTTCCCGCCAGGCCGCCAGGCCGCCGCGCAGCACGCGGATGCGCGCCGCAGGCGCCACCCGCTGCGCCTCATCGACCGCCATGCGGGCATAGGCCTCCTCCGGCGCCGCCAGCACCACTTCGCTTGCGCCGTCCAGCGCGCCGGCCAGCGAAGCCAGGCGGGTCCGCACCCCCCAAAGGGCGCCCGGGATATGCGCCTCGCGGAAATCGAGCGAGCGGGAGAGCTGGATGACCCGCGCGGCCTTGGCTGCCGCGAGTTCGCCGGCCTCGATCGCCTGCCCCGCCGCCTCACCGGCCAGGCTTGCCCAATCCGGCGGCGGCGGCGCCGTGGTCAGCCCCGCGCCGAGGCCGCCTTCCAGCACATAGACCTCCCAGCCACCCAGCTGGCGCAGCCAGCCGCCAGTCATGCGGGCCCGCACGCCGGTATCGTCGACCAGCACGATCCGCGCATTGCGGACCGCGACCCAGTTATCGGTCGATTGCACGAGTTGCCCGCCGGGCGCGCTGCGGCTGCCGGGCAAATGCCCGGCAGCGTATTCCACGGGATCGCGGACATCGAGCAGATAGAGGCTGCGCCCGGCATCGGCCTGCAGCGCGCGGAGCCCGGCGGCGTCCAGCCGTCGCACGCCCCATGTCTCAGCGAAGGCGCTGGCGCGGGTCAGCGCGGTGGGCAGGCTGCCCGGCGTGCCGGTGGGAAAGCTACTGGTCTTGCCGCGGTCGCAGGCAAAGCCGGCCAGTTCCCAGCCCATGGTGCCATTGCGCAGCGCCACGACGCGGTTCGGAATGCCGGCGCTGCGCAGGCTCTCCGCCCCCATGATGGAACGGGTGCGACCGGCGCAGTTGACCACGATGGTGGTCGCCTGGTTCGGCGCCAGCTCGCCGATCCGGTAGACCAGCTCACCCCCCGGCACGTCGATGGCGCCGGGGATGGACATGCGGCGGAATTCATCGAGCGGCCGGCTATCGAGGATCACCATATCGGTGCCGGCATCCATCATCGCCCGCAGCTCGCCAGGGTCGACCGACGGCGTTTCGTAATGGTGCTCGACCCATTCGCCGAAGGCCTTGGAGGGCACGTTCATGCCCGAGAACAGGACATAGCCGGCCGCCGCCCAGGCCGGCGTGCCGCCTTGCAGCACGCTGACCTCGGTGCAGCCGATGCCTTCCAGGAAATCCGCCAGCCGCGCCGCGAGACCGCCTTCCCCGCCATCGACGCAGACGATGCGCGCCCCGCGCCGCGGCAGCAGGTGGCGCGCCCGCAGCTCAGCCTTCGAGAGGGCGCAGGGCACCGCCCAGAACAGATGGCTTTGGCCGAACTCGCCATCCTCGCGCGCATCGAGGATGGCAAGTTCCCGGGCGTCATTGATCCAGGCCTTCAGGGTCGCCGGATCGATCGGGCGGGGCATGGCGGTTTCCTCTCATGGCGGCGCCACTCAGGCGGTGGCACTTCAGTTCAGGCAACGCAGAAAAACGGTGGAGGCATCGGCGATCTCGCCCACATCAGCGGCGCTCCGCGCCGGCCCGCCGCCGCCGAGCCGTGGCTGGACCCCGTGGCGGCGCAGGAACTCGACGGCGGTCGCACTCTTCACCGCGAAATTCACGTTCTGCGGAATATCGCCGGTGGTCTGGGCGATGCGCTGGGCATTCAGCTTGGAGGTGACCACCCCCACCACGAGACCGCTGAGATCAAACAACGGCCCGCCGGAATTGCCGGCCTGCACCGGGGCGCTGATCTGATACTGGGTCTGGATATCCCGCAGGCCGGAGAGGGCGGAGACTTCCCCCGTCGTCAGGGTGGGGCCGGAGCCGAGCAGGCCGGCGAGCGGGAAGCCATAGGTGACGACGCCCTCACCGCGCCGGAGTTCACCGCTGCGGAAGGACAAGGGCGGGCCCGGATCGCCCTGCACTTCGAGCAAGGCGAGATCGGCATCAGCATCCCGGGCGAGGACGTTCACCGGCAAATCCTGGCCGGCCCGCGGGCGGACCCGCACGCCGCCGCAGGACTCGACGACATGGGCATTGGTCAGCACGCGCCCTGGCGCAACGACGAAGCCGGTGCCGGAGGAGCGCGTCCGCCGGCCGGGCGAGGCGCCGCCGGCGCTCATCGCCGCATCCGCGCCGGGCGGCAGGGCCGGCGGCTTCGGCAGGGCGGCGAGCGCGGCCGGGTCACGCGGCAGCGGTTGCGCGCCGGTGCCAAGCGGCAGGGCGCGACCCGGCGCACCGCCGGCCTGGCGTTCCGCCTGGAAGCTTTCGGCAAGCGGCGCCGGCTTCGGCTGCGCGCCCGCGCAGGCGGCCGGCAGCAGGCAGGCGAGCAGGAACGCGCGCGGGAGGGTCAAGGACATGCCGGCAACGTGCCGGGCAAGGCTGCCCAAGGTCAACCAGCCATCCTTACAGCAAGCCGGCGCGACGGAAGGAGGTGTGGCGGCCATGGCCCAGGACGATGTGGTCATGCACGACGATGCCGAACACCCGGGCTGCGGCGACGATTTCCGCCGTCATCTCGCGATCCGCCTCCGATGGCGTGGGATCGCCGCTGGGGTGGTTATGGGCCAGGATCAGGGCGGTCGCCTGCAACTCCAGCGCGCGCTTGACCACTTCACGCGGGTAGACCGGGGTGTGGTTGACGGTGCCGCGCCCCTGCGCCTCATCGGCGATCAGCCGGTTGCGGGTATCGAGGAAGAGCACATGCACATGCTCGACCGGTTCGCGGGCGATCACGGCGTTCAGATAGCCGATCAGCCGGTCCCAATTATTCAGCAGCGGGCGGTCCGCCAGTTCGGTGCGCGCCAGGCGCAGCGCGATCGCCTGCGCGGCCTTCAGCGCCGCCGCGCCCGCTTCCCCCAGCCCTTCGATCCGCAGCAGGTCCGGCAGCGGGGCGGCGACAGCGGCGGCGACATCGCCGAAGCGGGCGATCAGGGCGCGGGCGATCGGCTTGGTGTCCCGCCGCGGCAAAGCGAGGAACAACAGCATTTCCAGCAACTCGTGATCGCCGAGTGCGGCCGGGCCGCCGGTCAGCAGGCGCTGGCGCAGCCGGGCGCGGTGGCCGAGATGACCGGGCGGCGGTTCGGCATCGGGCACCAGGGAGCCGAGCGGCGCGCCCGCCAGGGGCAGCAGCGGACCGGCCAGGTTCTCAGCCAGCCCGGCTGGGGCTGGGCGGCGACGGGCGGCGGCCATGGGCCGGTCTGCTCCTCAAGCGGATAACTGCACACAATAATACAATTACTCGATCTTAACCGTCAAGCCCTGCGACGTCCCCGCAGCGCCATTCCCACCAAACCCACCATCACCAGCGCTACGCTCGCGGGCTCCGGCACATCCGTGGCGACCAGCAGAGGCACCAGAATATTCGCCACCGGACTGCCGAGCCCCGCCAGCGTGTTATACGCGGCCGTGCCGGCGCCCGGCGTGAGCGCGGAGACGAGCTGAGTGGTCTGGTCGATCGAGGTGCCGACCTGGTTAAAGGCAGCCGACCCGGCGAGACAGTAAAGCGCGGGCAAGAGTTGGCTGGCGCCATCAAGGCCCGGCAATCCCAGCTGCGCCCGGCCCTGATTGACGATCGCCAGCAACGCTGCCCAGGACGGGGTGGCGATGCTGGTTCCCCAGGCATCACCCCAGGGCCCACCGCCGAGCAAGGGATTGGCTCCGCCTGATTTGAAGTTCAGCGCGGTACCGTTGATATAAGAATCATAAACTGAGACACCCGAAGGCTCCGCGCCATTGAAGGCGACGTCTGGCAGGGTCCGGTAATTTGTATCCACCGGATTCGGCGCAGCGCTACCGCAGGGTACGCGGCTTTGGAAGGCCGGCTGCGGCACCCCTGTGTCGATGCCGCCACCCGATTGGAAAGTCTCGGCGGTGGTCTGCATGGTGCCGCCATTGACCGACGCCTCCCCCAGGAAGCGACCATTGGCGTCGGTCTGCAACTGGGTGTAGCCGACCGCCACCACGTTCGGGTTGGCGTAACCGCTCGACCCGAAATCACCGCTGGACGCCAGGTAACTCACATTGGGGGAATAGGAAGAGAGTGGGCCGTTCAGGGTGCTGCCGCCAAAGCTGCTAGTGACGACCGAAGGCGCGGGCAGCCCGGCAAACGGCCAAGTCTGCACGATATTCGGGGTGGGCACCGTTGCGTTGGGCAGTTCCACGACCACAATATTGGCCCCCGGCGCCAAGGCATGGACCCATTGGATATCCTGCGGCACTTCGGTCGGGTCGGTGGGGGCGCCGATCGGGAAGTTCGTCCCGCCATACTGGTCGACCTTCAGGAAGACCGGGCCGCCCTCCGTGTTGAAGTTGGCCAGGCCATGCGCCAAGGCGAATTGATTTAGATCGCTATTGGCGAAGTTCGGGTTGGTACTGCTGACAAACCCCGCCACATCGCCGATGCCGTAGATAACCACCGTCTGGCCGGCACCCGTGCCGAGGATCCCGCCGCCCAAGCGGATGTTGTCGAAGCCATAGGCCTTGGCGATCTGGGTCGGGGAACTGGTGACCGCCAGATTATAGTTCAGCACCTGATTGTTGGTGCCGGTTACCTGCAAAACCAGCGGGTTGTTCAGCCCGCCGAACGCTATGCCCGGCGTCCCGCCAAGCTGCACCGCATTGCTCGCGGCCGACCAGGTTACCGAAAGCCCAGCCAGGCTGGCCGTCGTATTGGCTGCCACCACGCCGCTCACCGGATCGACCCCGCTGGCATTGCCACCACTACCGATGACCAGCCCCGGGATCGGCGCGGTCGGATTCACCGCCGAGACCAGCGCGCCTCCTTGCACCTGAGTCAGCAGGGCGACGGACTGCACCCCTCCGTTGCTGAACCCGATGCTGGCGCTGTAGGGCTGATTCAAGGTCCCGGGCGGAAGCACCAGCGGGTTGTAGCCAAGCACCGCGGCATTGCTGGGGGGCGGCGCCATCGGCGTGCTGACGCTGCCCTGGAAGCTGCCGGGCGCGGGTGCGACCATGATGTGATAAACGGCGGAATCGATCAGGCTCGGCTGGCTGGTGCTGATGGCCTGGAACGCGACATTGTATTGGCCTGCGGCGCTGGCGCTACCGGTAATCAGGAAACCGGTGGCACTCTGCAGCGTTCCGCCCGTTGCCGGTGTGCCGTTGGGATACGCCAGTTGCAAGCCAGCAGGCAGGGTCCAACCACTGGCCAGGGAGATGTCATAGGTCGCGCCAGTGCCCGCCCCGACATAGACCGTCTGGCCATAGGCGCTTCCCACCATTGTGCCCGCGACCTCGCCGATCGCCTGGCCATAGCCCTGGGTACTGAAGGGGATGGAAGGCTGGCTTAGCCCCTGAGCCGACAGGACGGACGGAACCCACATCGCCGCGCCCACCAGAACGCCCAGCCACAGGCGGACGCGCCCCGGCACGGCCGCCTTATCAATGGTTGGCGAAAAGACACGCCTGCCGGATGACCTCACGATCCCGCTCCTCAGCATCCGCAAGTATCCTGTAAAATTACCAGCGTCGCTGGGTGGGCGCGGCCTCAGCCACCATATGGCGGACGATGCAGTCCTGCGGGGGAGAAGGTAAAGACCTCCACCCCCGTCTCGGTGACACCCACCATATGCTCGAACTGCGCCGAAAGGCTCCGGTCGCGGGTCACGGCGGTCCAGCCATCCTCGAGGATCTTCACCTCCGGCCGGCCGGCATTCACCATCGGCTCGACCGTAAAGAACATGCCCGGATGCAGCACCGGGCCTTCGCCAGGCCGGCCGAAATGCAGGATATTGGGCGGTGCGTGAAAGCGCCGGCCAATGCCATGACCGCAGAAGTCCCGCACCACCGAAAAGCGATGCCGTTCGACAAAGGATTGGATGGCATGGCCGATATCGCCGAGCGTCGCGCCCGGCTTTACCGCGCCCACGCCCAGCATCAGCGCCTCATGCGTCACGTCCATCAGCAGCCGCGCCTTGGTGCCAACCTGGCCAACGCCGTACATGCGGGAGGTATCGCCATGCCAGCCATCGAGGATGACGGTGACGTCGATGTTGATGATATCGCCATCGACCAGCACCCGTTCGCCCGGGATGCCATGGCAGACAACATGATTGATCGACGTGCAGGATGATTTCGTGTAGCCGCGATAGCCGAGCGTCGCGGGCACCGCGCCATGCGCCACCATGTAGTTATGGCAAAGCTGATCGATCTCACCCGTCGTGATGCCGGGACGGACATGGTCCGTGATCATATCGAGCGTCGCGGCGGCCAATTGTCCGGCGCGCCGCATGCCGGTGAAATCCTCCGGCCCGTGAATGATGATGCGGCGCGATTCGGCGCCATTCTGCTCCATGGGACGGGATCGATCTCTACAGGACTAAGGTTGCCCCAAAGATGCGCCTGCGGGGCGAGCGGTGCAAGGCTAGGGACGACAACGCTGGGCGTTCAATCCAGCGCGAGCGGGCTGACCCGGCTGCCTTCGAGGGCGAGCGAGAGCAGCGCCCCGCGCTCATCGAAGGTGATCGCGTAAGCGGTCCCGATTTCGCCAGCGAGCGTCGTGGCATCGGTCAGGCCGCCGCGCCCGGCCACCAGCCGCGCCTCCACCCCGATATCCCAGCCGCGCGCCTGGCGGAAGAAATCCAGCGCCCTGTCATCCATCAGGAAGATCGCCAGGCTGAAATGCTGCAAGCCGATCACCGCGCCGAGGCTGCTGCCGGCGAGGCGGTAATAGCCGGTGGTCCGCCCGCCTTCGAGCAAGGCCCCATCGCCGGCCTGAAAGCCGATGAGCAGGCCACCCTGGGTCACCCGCGGGAACAGCAGGATGGCGCGGGCATTCTCGCGCAAGATTTGGGTCAGATTATCCGCCTGCAGGCGCGGCAGGGCCGCCGCGATGCCAGCGTCGATCTCCGCCCGGCTGGCGGCCCGGGCGGCGGCGGGGATCGCGCCCAGGGCGAGCGCGAGGGGCAAGAGACGGCGGCGGGTGAGCGGCATGGAAGGGCCCCGATGCGGTAACTCCCCGGGTTGTCGCGCGCCCGGGCCAGTTTCCGCAAGGGCGCATCTACGCCGCCGCAGTGCTCAGGCCTTCACATCCATCGCCTGCCGCAGGCCATCGGCCAACAGGTTGAAGCAGATGGAGGTGACGAAAATACACACGCCCGGCAGCACCGCGACCCAGGGCTGCACATAAATCGCCGTCCGCAACGTGTTCAGCATCAAGCCCCATTCCGGCTCCGGCGGCTTGGTGCCGAGGCCGAGGAAGGAGAGACCCGAGGCGATGATCATGCAGACCGAAATCAGGCCCGTGGAATAGACGAAGATCGGCCCCAGCACATTGCCGAGCACATGCACCCGAACGATGGTGAAGCCACTGGCGCCGGACGCCCGGGCCGCATCGACGAAATCCAGGTTGCGCACGCCTTGGGTCACACTTTCCGCCACCCGGATGATCTGCGGAATGAAGACCAGCGTTAGCGCCAGGACCGCGTTGAAGATGCCGGCGCCGAGCGCGCCCGAGATGGCGACCGCGAGCAGCACCGAGGGAAAGGCGTAGAAGACATCGGTGGTGCGCATGATGAGCATGTTCACCTTGCCGCCCAGGAACCCCGCCGTGACGCCAAGCGTGGTGCCGATGACGAAGGCGAAGGCGACCGGCATGATGCCCATGAACCAGGAGAGCCGCCCGCCGTAGAGCAGCCGGGTCAGAATATCGCGCCCCAGCTCATCGGTGCCGAGTGGATAGCCAGGCGTCTGGAGCGGCTTGAGGCGCCGGATCATGCTGCCCTGATAGGGATCATGCGGCGCGATCCAGGGTGCGAAGACCATGGCGAGCAGCATGAGCAGCAGGATGCTGGCGCAGACGATGGTCAGCGGATCGCGGCGCAGGCGCTTCCAGACGCCGGCCCAATAGCCTTCGGATCGGCTCGCCGCCTGCACCGCCTGGACGGCGAGTTCGGCATCGGCGGCGCTCGGGGTGATGGCGGTGCTCATCGGGCCGGGCTCCTCAGGCGCGCTTGATGCGGGGATCGAGGGTGGTCTGCACCAGGTCCACGATCAGGTTCAGTGTGACGAAGAACATCGCCAGCACCAGAATAGTGCCCTGCAGGACGGGCAGGTCGCGCTGGAAGATCGCGCTGTTCAGCAGCAGGCCAGTGCCCGGCCAGGAAAACACGGTCTCCACCAGGATCGAGCCGCCCATAAGGTAGCCGAGCTGCAAGCCCATCACGGCCAGCGCGTTCGGCGCCGCGTTCTTCACCACATGCAGGAAGATGGTCCAGGTGCTCAGCCCCTTGGCGCGCAGCGCGGTGATAAACTCCTGGTTCATGATCTCCGCGACCAGACCGCGCACGGTCCGGGTCACGATCCCCATGGGAATGACCGACAGCGTGACCATCGGCAGGATCAGGTGCCGGATATGCTCCCAATCCCAAGACCAATCGGCCGAGCCACCGGGCCCCGCCCCCATCGCTGGCAGCCAGTTCAACTGGACGGAGAAGATCACCACCAGCACCATGCCGAGCCAGTAATGCGGCACGGAGACGCCCGCCACGGCCAACGTCGTGGCGATGCGGTCGGCGAAGGAGCCGCGGAACGTCCCGGCGATCCCGCCCAGCAGGCAGCCCAGCGCGAAGCCAAGCAGCGAAGCGCAGACCGCCAGCGTCAGCGTATTGCCGATCGCCGACGACAGATCGGACCAGACCGGCCGACCGGTGGCGAGCGAGCGACCCAGATCGCCGTGGCAGACCTTCCAGAGCCATAGCCCGAACTGGATCGGCAGCGGCTTGTCCAGGCCGTAATCCTTCCGTACCTGTTCGACAACATCCGCCGGCGCGTCGGGCGGCACGATCGCGTTGATCGGATCGCCCGGCGCGATTTGTACCAGCATGAAACAGACGAAGCCGACCGCGACCGCAATGGGAATGGCGTAAACGATGCGGCGCAGCAGATAGAGCAGCATGGGTCGGCCTCGTCGTTCAGGTTATTGGATGGAGACGGTCTTCAGGTCGACGAACCAGCTTTGCGGCTGGACGAAACCCTTGACCTTCGCGCTCATGGCACGGGGGGAGACGTCATGCGCCACCCAGATGAACAACGCCTCATCCACCCCAGCCGCATGCAGCTTGGCCAATGCCGCGTCGCGCGCCGCCGGCTCGAAGCTATTGCGTGCCTCGGCGATCATCGCATCGAAGCGCGGATCGCTGAACATGCCCCAGTTGTTGGAAACCGGCGCGGCCATCTTGCTATCGTAGAAGCGGACCAGGGCGAAGAAGGGATCCATGGTCGAGATGGAGACATTGGTGGCCGCAGCCCCGCGCGCGGCCGGCGACGCGCAGCCCTGACGCCAGTTGGTGAACAGCGTGTTCCAGTCGACCACGTCGAACTCGACCTCGACGCCCACCTGCTTCAGGTCCTGCTGCAGATACTCGTTCATCTGCAAGGGCTGCATCTGGCCGGAGCCAGAGGCGCTGATCTGCACCTTGAACTTCAGCGGCTTGCCAGGGCCGTAGCCGGCCTCGGCCAGCAGCTTGCGCGCCTCGGCCTTGTCGGTGCGGATCTTGAAGGTCGGATTGCCCCACCAGGGATGCCCCTGCTCCACCGTGCCGGTGGCCGGCTCCATGAAGCCGCCCAGCAGCTGCTTCATGCCATCGCGGTCGATCGCCAGATTGATCGCGCGCCGCACCCGCACATCCTTCAGCGGGCTGTCGCCAACGAAGCAGGGCTGCCAGGGCCAGAAATGCGGCTGCACATTCTGGGTAATGACCATGCCCCGCTGCTTGAGCTGCGGTACGGAATCGGGCGAAGGCGCCTCGATCCAGTCAACCTGGCCGGACAGCAGCGCGGCGGTGCGGGCATTGGCTTCCGGAATCGGCAGCAGAATGACCCGATCGAGCTTCGGCGCGCCGCCCCAATAGGCTTCGTTCTTGACGTATTCAGCGCGTTCGCGCGGCACGAAGCGCGCCATCTTGAAGGGGCCGGTGCCCGAGGGATTGGCCGCGAAAGCATTCCAAGCGGCCTCGGCAGTCGGCGCCGCGTCGCGCAGCTTCTGCCAATGCGTTGGGCTCACCATGAAAAGATTGGTCAGGTTGATCGGCAGGAAGCTGTCCGGCTCGGCGGTGAACAGCGCCACCGTCAGATCGTCCACCTTCTCCGCCCGGCGCAGCGCCGGCATGCGGGTGGCCGTCAGCCCCACCTGGCGGGGATCATATTGTGGCGCGTCGCGGTCCAAGACCTTGCGAACGTTCCAGACCACCGCATCGGCGTTGAAATCCGACCCGTCATGGAACTTCACGCCGGGACGCAGCTTGACGATCCAGCGCGTCTTGTTGGCGGCATCCACTTCCCAGGATAGGGCCAAGGACGGCACCAGCGGCGTCGGCCGATCCGGGCGCGAGAGATCCCATGCAGTCAGCGGATCGAACAGCGGGAAACCAGTGAAGCGGTTGCCTTCGAAGCCCTGATCGGGCTGGCCATGGGTCAGCGGAATATCCGCGGCGGTCATGCCGATGCGGAGCGTGCCCTGCGCCGAAGCCAACCCAGGCAGGGTAAGCGGTGCGGCGAAGGCAGCGGCAAGCAATAAACGCTTGAGGGTCATTTTCAGGTTTTCTCCCGGCTATGGAGTTTTGGCTCAGACGGAGGCGTCGCCGTGCAGGCGGAGAGAGCAACGCAAGGCACATGCCAGAGGCGGGGCACATGTCAGCGGCGATATCCCCGCCGGCAAGGAAGCGGCATCACGCTCTCTGCCTATATTTTCAGCATCTGCTTGGATGAAGGTCTCGCAGCGCCGCGCAAGCGCGACGCGCTCTAGAGCATGCTGCGTTCACATGCGTTCACGCAGCCCGCTCTAACTCTTTTTGGTCGCGCGATTCAGCGTTATCGGCGACTCGGCCTCAACGCATCGCGCTCTAGGGCCGCACCGCCGGCGTCTCGATTGGCAGGCCAGCAGCACGGCCGAACAGATAGGCCTCCAGTGCCAGCGCGGCCGGGCTGCCAGGGGCAAGGGCCTCGGCGCGAACACCGGTGAAGCAGCCCCGCAAGCGCCGCTGCAAAGACCCGAGCGCCTGCCATTCCAGCCGATAGAGCGGATAGCCGTTCGGATGTCCCTCCGGGATATTGGCCCCGGCCAGCCGGCCACCCGCCAGCGTCTCATGGCATTGCGCGCAGGAGAGGTTGAGCTGACCGCGCCGTTCCCGGAACAGCCTCTCCCCCTCCGCGCGGGCCTCCGCCAGGCGCGGATCGGGGGTGATGGGCAGGCCGCGCGACTGATGCGCGACGAAGCTCTGCAAGGCCAGCATGGGCTGGCTTTCGCGCGGCAGCGGGGGGCGGCCCGCGCGCTGTTCCCGGCATTCGGCGATGCGACCGGCCAGATCGATCGGGCCGCCGCGGGCGGGGTCATGGGCCGGGTAGCGGGCGGCGACGCCGCGCAGGGCCGCCGCCGCATGGCAGGCCGCGCAGCCCTCGCGGGCGAATAGCGCCTCCCCCTCCAACACGCTCAGCATACCGGGATTGCCAGCATCGTCGCGCTGCATCGCCTGCAACTCCGGCGTCATGGTCTCGAAGCCAGAGCGAGGACCGGCGGCGCCGAGCAGCAGGGCCAGAAGCGGCAACCAGCGCTGGCGGCGGCAGGCGCTCATGTCACCGTCAGCGCGCGGGTCTCGACATGGCGGAAATCGTGATCGCCCTCCCAGGCGAAGGTGAGCACGCCGCTGGCTTCGGCCCTGAGGGTGAAGGTCAGATAGGGGTTGGCTGCGATCGCCGAATGCAACATCGCCTCGAAGACCAGACGGTTGTCGAAATGGCAGGTGAAGCGGGTGATGATGTCGCGGACCAATAGGCGCCCGGCGGCATCCGGCCGATAGCCGGTCTCCATCGGGTGCTGGATCAAGGTGCGGATTTCGATCACCTCGCCCCGCGTGGCGGTGGCGGGGACGCGAATCAGGGTCCGCGCCATGGCTCAGCCCTCCAGGCAGGCGGCGAGCGTGACCACCACCTCGGCCTCGGCCAGCAGGAATCGCCCATCGCTGAGCGCGGCCACAGCGGTGAGGCGCTGACTGTCGGCCAGGCGCGCCCGGGTGCTGATCCGCGCGGCGCCGGACCAGGGGCCGAGGCGTGCCTCGATCACCTGCGGCTGGGGATTGCGCTGGTTGAACAGGGCGATGGCCCGGACATGGGCGGCTTCGGTCATCGGGCTATCGACGGCGATAGTGACCGGCACGGTGTTGCCATTCTCGACCAGCGACGGGATGTCCAGGGTGATGGCGGCCGAAAGCTCCGGCGTCGCACCGCCGGTAAAGCGAGCAATCGCCTCAGCCATCGCCTCCGGCGTCGCCTCGGCTGGCGGCGCCAAGGCGAGCGTGAGCAGGCCGCCGAACAGCGCGCGGCGGCCGGGTTCAGTCCCTGAGCGTGGCGAGGTAGGCGACGACATCTTCGATCTCCTCGGCCCGCAATATGGGGCGCCCCTGCCAGGCGTCAGCCACCCCGACCAGACCTGCAGTGCTGAAATACGCCGGCATCAGGGTCTCCGGGTTCAGCCGGCGGCTATCGACCAGGCGCAGGCGCAACTGCCCCGGCGTCAGCCGCGCGCCAACCCCGGCGAGGCTCGGGGCGAGATTGCCCTGGAAGCGTTCCTCGGGGATCGGCGCCGGGTGACAGAGCAGGCAAAGCCCGCGCGTTCGATCCGCGACGATAGCCCGGCCGCGCGCCGGCTCGCCAGGGGCGGCGGTGAGGGGAGCTGGAATCGCATCCCCCACCACCACCGGCTCGGCCTGGGCAAGGCCGGCCACCGACGCGAAGACCAGCGCCGGCAGCGCCCGCCTCACGCCTTCTTCAGGGCACCCTGCGGGAGCGGCAAGTGCCGAACCCGCCGCCCCGTCGCGGCGAAGGCGGCATTCAGCACCGCCGGCCCGGCGACCGCGATGGTCGGCTCACCGACCCCACCCCAGAAGCCGCCCGAGGGGATGACCATGCTCTCGACCGCCGGCATCGTATCAAGGCGCATGATCGGGTAGGTGTCGAAATTCTCCTGCTCGACTCGCCCATCCTTGATGGTGATCTCACCGTAAAGGGCGGCCGAGAGGCCATAGGCGAAACTGCCGGCGATCTGAGCATCGATCTGCTGCGGATTGACGGCATAGCCGCAATCCGTGGCGGCGATGATGCGGTGGATTTTAAGGTCGCCCGCCGGCGACACGGTGACCTCGGCGCAGGCTGCGACATAGCTGCCATAGCCCATCATCTGGGCAAGGCCCCGATGCACCGCCAGCCCGTCCTGCATGCCCGCTGGCTTCCCCCAGCCGGCCTTTTCCGCCACCGCGTTCAGCACCGCGAGATGCTTCGGCGACTTCTGCAGCAGGGCTTGGCGCAACGCCAGCGGATCGCGCCCGGCCGCGGCCGCGACCTCATCGATAAAGCATTCGAGGTAGAAGCAGTTCTGATTGACGTTCACACCGCGCCAGAACCCCGGCGGCACATGCGGGTTGCGCATGGCGTGGTCGACCAGCAAGTTGGGTACATCATACCCGATCGCGGCCTCATTGCCGCCCATCGGCATCACGCCCTGGAAGACGCGCGTGTCCATGCCGTTTTGCAAGGCCTGCGGCGCCACACCGGCAATGATCGACTGGCCGCTGATCCGCATATGCAGCGCCGTGAGGTTGCCCTTGTCGTCCAGCCCGGCCGTCAACTTGCACTGCGTCACCGGGTGGTAGCGCCCATGCAGCATGTCCTCTTCGCGCGACCACACCAGCTTGACGGGCGTGCCCGGCATGGCCTTGGCGATCGCCACCGTCTGGTGGACCCAGTCATGCACCGCCCCGCGCCGGCCAAAGCCGCCGCCAAGGGTCATCTTGTGAACTTCGCATTGCTGCGGCCGCAGGCCGGCAGCGGCAGCCGTTGCCGCCAAGGCGGCCTCGCCATTCTGCGTTGGCGTCCAGAGTTCGCAGCGTTCCGGCGTCCAGATCGCCACGGCATTCATCGGCTCCATGGTCGCATGGTTCTGATGCGGATAGCCGTAAACCGCTTCGATCTTGCGTGCGGCGCCGGCGAGCGCGGCAGGGGCATCGCCAACACGATTACCAACGAAGGCCTCCGGCGCATGGAGCCCGGCCTTCATCACCTCGGCGAAAGAGGCGCTGCTCTCCTTCGCATGGGGCCCGTGATCGTAGGTGATGGCGACCTTGTCGAGCGCCGTCTTGGCCTGCCACCAGGTCTCGGCGACGACCGCGACGGCGGTCTCACCGACCGGCACCACCTTCTTCACGCCGGGCATCTTCTCCGCCGCGCTGGCGTCGAAGCGGGCGATCTTGCCGCCGAAGACCGGGCAATCCTTGATCGCCGCGTTCAGCATGCCGGGCAGCTTCAGGTCGATGCCATAGACCAGCTTACCGTTGGTCTTCTCAACCGTATCCAGGCGCGGGAGCGGCTTGCCGGCGATGGTCCAGCTTTTGGGATCCTTGAGCGGGATGTCGTTGGGCGGCGGCAGCTTGGCCGCCTCGGCGGCGAGGCTGCCATAGCTGGCGCTCCGGCCAGACCCGGCATGGGTCACGACGCTATTGGCCGCGGCGCATTCCCCGGCCGGCACGCCCCATTGATTGGCCGCCGCCTGAACCAGCATCATGCGCGCCGCAGCGCCACCCTTGCGGACGTATTCGTGGCTCTCCCGGATGCCGCGCGAGCCGCCGGTCGAGAAATCGCCCCAAACCCGGTTGCGGGCCAAATTCTGCCCCGGCGTCGGGTATTCCGTGGTCACCTTCGCCCAATTGGCGTTCAGCTCCTCGGCCACCAGCTGCGCAAGGCCGGTCAGCGTGCCCTGACCCATTTCCGAACGGGCGATGCGGATGACGATGGTATCATCCGGCTTGATCACAACCCAGGCATTGACCTCCGGCACCGCGGCCGCGCTGGCCTGGGCGGTGGCACTAGGCACCCGGACCCCAAGGGTGAAGGCCCCGGCGGCGGCCGAGACGGAGAAGAACCCACGACGGGAAAGCTTGCTGATAGCGTTCATTGGAATGCCCTCCCCCTTCAGCCGCGTGGGCCGTTGCCGGCTGCCTGCTGGATGCCGGCGAGCACGCGGTTATAGGTGCCGCAGCGGCAGATATTGCTGATCGCCTGGCGGATATCGGCCTCGCTCGGCTTCGGGTTTTCCGCCAGCAGCGCGGCGGCCGCCATGATCATGCCGGACTGGCAGTAGCCGCATTGCGGCACATCCAGTGCCACCCAAGCCTTCTGGATGGGGTGGCTCACGCCATCGGGCGAGAGCCCCTCAATGGTCGTGATCTTCTGCCCCTCCGTCACCGTCGAAAGGGTCACGGCACAGGAGCGGATGGCCTGGCCATCGATATGGACGGTGCACGCCCCGCATTGCGCGATGCCGCAGCCGTATTTCGTGCCCGTCAGGCCGATCTGCTCGCGGATCACCCAGAGCAGCGGCGTGTCGGGATCGGCCTGAACCTCATGCACCCGACCGTTGATCGTCAGCTTCGCCATGATCAGCCCCCTTGCGCCGCGGTCGCGGCGCCATCCCATCGAAACCAGTATGCATAAAAGATCGTCCGAAGTCACTTTCGCGTCGTGACCGCCTTCGTGTGACCGAAGGGCTCACCCATCGGCTCATGGTGCAGACGGCTGGGCAGCCAGTACGGGGCTGTCGCGGCACGCCAGAAGGAGGCCACAGAATGACATCGAATGGGCTTGCGGGGCGTTTCGACGCCGCACTCTACAACAGCCTTGGCGCAGTCGAGGATGCCGACCGCAGCGTGCGGGCGGGCGGCGCACTTGATGCCTTCCTGCTGGAAGCCGCCGATATCTTAGTGGCCCATGACATGCAGGATCGGTTCGGCGTGTCGCTGTTGCACAAGCACATGGATTGCGCCGCCGGGGAACGGATGATCGAGACCCCAATCGTGTTCCAAGGCCAGGATGCGCTCTGCACGGGCCCGACTGGGGCGCGCAGCGTCTGGAACCAGGCGGTGCCGACGGTCTGGGCACTGCGCGGCGAGGGCTTCGCGCCACTGGAATACACGACCGATCCGCTGGCTACGGAGCGGCTGGGCCAGGGCGCTGTCGCCGAAGGCTTCCTGGCGGCATTTCGCCAGGCAGTGGCACGGTCGCCAATCGGCAGCCTGATGGGGTTGGCGGTGGTGACGCGCAGGCTTTACGCCGAAGCCGCGGCCGACCAGATCGGCCTGGAATATTCCAACCTGGTGCCGCGCAGCAGCATCGTTGTCATGGCCGACCGCCACGGCCGGACCGAGAGATCGGTCGAAACGCGCTGGGCCTTCAAGAAGTCCATCGATACGGTGAGTGCCTGTGTCCAGCAATGTCTTACGATCTGCCATCTGGGCGACGGCCCGGGCGGGCACACCGGCAAGCAGGTCCATACCCCCGGGCGGCACAAGTGGTGACCTGCCCCGCTTTGGTGATCCTGGTGGTCCGATCCCGACGCTAGGTACCCCAGCGTCGGGTGAATCGGCCCACCAAATCAATGGCTAGTGGTGCGTGCCAGAGGGTACCATCCGTCTGGCACGCAACAGTAGCGCAATATGAGCCGGAATGACCCAGATGGTCGGCCGAGGCTTCGCCGATTGGGACCAGCAGAGTGGCCCTCATCTGGGCAATCCGGGACACCCGCCCTGCCGCCCCCCAGGTAAGGGGGTACGACAGGGATCACGCGCCGCTTACAGCTTCGGCGCGCGGCGATGCCAATCGGTGATCTGCTGATAGGCATCGGCCGCGCGCAGCACCGTTGCCTCGGCGAAGGGCCGCGCCGCAAGCTGCAAGCCCACCGGCAAGCCCCGATCGTCGAAGCCGCAGGGAATGCTGATGGTGGGCAGGCCGAGGTAGTTGAACGGCCGGGTATTGGCCGATACCGCCATGAAGCGGTGCCAATTCGCCGGGTCGGCGTCGATGTCGGTCTCGGCCAGCGTCGGCACCTGGGTCTTCACGGTGGGCGTCGCCACAACGTCGAAACCGGTCAGGGCCTCGGCCACGAATTGCCGCAGCAAGGGGCCCCGCCGCGCCAAGCCTTCCACATAAAGATGCCCGGGCATGGCATAACCGCCGAACAGCCGCGCGCTGAGGTGGATGGCGTAATCAGCGGGATATTCGCGCATCCAGTTGGCATGGATCGCTGCCCCCTCCACCCGGCTGACCATGGCGGTATAGGCGTTGATCGCCTTCAGGCTGGGCGCCTTGACCCGGGTGATGCTGGCGCCCGCCGCCTGCATGGCGGCCAGCGCCGCCTCAAAGGCGGCCAGCACGGGCTGGTCCGCGCCCTCGCAGAAATAGGTCTCGCAAACCGCGACCTTCAGGCCCTTCAGGCTGCCGGTCAGCGCTGCCTCGTAATCCGGCACCGCCTCTCGCGCGCTGGTCGGGTCTTTTGGGTCATGGCCGGAGATCACCGCCATGAACCGCGCCGCATCGCGCGCGGTGCGCACCAGCGGCCCGACATTATCGGCGGAGAAGGAAAGCGGCATGACGCCATGGCGCGACACCCGGGTCTGCGTCGCCTTGAGGCCGGTGACACCGCAGAGCGTCGCCGGCAGGCGGATCGACCCGCCGGTATCCGAGCCGAGGGCGGCGGTGAAGAACCGCGCCGCCACACCGGCACCCGAGCCGGAGGACGACCCGCCCGTGCAATAGGCCAGGTTCCAGGGATTGTGGCAGTCGCCGAAATGCCGGTTATGGCCGGTCGGGTTCTGCGCGAACTCTGCCATGTTCAGCGTGCCCATATC